>OLZW01001254.1_pt1 | contig 19588 bp, 16 predicted proteins | sample 1674281 | NCBI WGS metagenome assembly OLZW01 (sample SAMEA103958157, study PRJEB25191) | human gut metagenome | biome: human-associated habitat [ENVO:00009003]; feature: intestine environment [ENVO:2100002]; material: feces | place: Germany | collected 2013/2015
GTTTGTTTTAGGAGAATTACGTTCAGATATTTATAATCCTTCTACCGGATGGACAGGAGAGAGTAATAAAGTGGAGGAGATTACTTCTAATATATTAAGTCAGGAACGTCCGGGTCTGAGTAACTTTGCAGGTTTATATAGTAATATCAACCAGATAAATTTGTTTATCAGTAAAGCTGCTGATACGAATTTGTTGAAAGAGGCAGATAAAGCTTATTATTTGGGACAGATGTATGGCTTGAGAGCATTCTATTATTTCCACTTGCTTCGTTCATGGGGAGATGTGGTTTGGACAGACCAGCCGAGCACAGGTTTTGAAATAGGGAAACTGGATAAGGCTGCCAGTCCGGCTGCGGAAATAATGGAAAAGATTAAAGCGGATATTCAAAGTTCGGAAGATAGTTTTGGCACAGATTACAGTTTTCGTGAATCACGTACATTTTGGTCGAAAGCTGCAACGCTGATGCTGAAGGCTGAGGTTTATTTGTGGTCCGGTCGCCGGATGGGAGGGGGAAGTGCCGATGCTACAGTTGCTCAGAATGCCTTGACCGATATTCAGAGCCATATCTCCAGAGAAACTCTTGATTTGATGCCCAATTATACAGATGTGTTTGCTTATGACGATAAAGGTAATAAGGAGATAATCTTTACTATTCATAATAAACAGAACGAAACCGATTTGTTTGGCGGTAGTTGGAGAAATAATCTGGTGCCTCAAAGAGCTACATTGAGTCTTTATTATGATAAGGAGACAGATGGGCAGTTTGAGTTGAATTTCAATGGTAATATGTATTATCCTGTTAGAAATGAGTTATACGATAAATTTGATAACTTGGACACTAGAAAACAAGGAACGTTGAAAGCTGTCTTTACAATGGATGCACCACACGATTATGTGGGATGTTTCCCTTATAAATATCGTGGAACAACTCCGTCAGGAGCTTCAGAAAGACTTTTTGCTGATGATTTTCCTGTATATCGTTATGCCGATTTATTATTGATGCTGGCTGAAGCTAAATCATTGACCGGGGGAGATCCGACAGCTGAAATCAATTTGATACGTGCCCGTGCGTATAAGGCTAATTATGATGTGGCTACAATGGGGTATCCGAATATGGCAGGTGATAAAGACGGTATCAATGAGGTTTTATTGAGAGAACGTTATAAGGAATTTATGTTCGAAGGTAAACGTTGGTATGATTTACGTCGTTTTGGCGATGAATATGTATTTGAGTATACTACTGCAGATGATTCTTACCCTCAACGTTTGTTGTGGCCAATCGACAAGAATACATTAACAAATAACCCTGCTTTGGAACAAACTCCGGGATATTGACCGTATTTCTTGCCTAAATAATAAAATAAAGGTGGTTTTTTATCATAAAAAGATAAAGAATCACCTTTTTGTTTTCATATTACAATAAAATATTTTATTTTTACCCGCATAATTAAATAATAATATTATGAAACAAATTTCTTGGTTGTTAGGAATTCTTTTATTCCTCTCTCCTTTACAGATGAGTGCTCAAAAGCAGGATACGGTTGCAGTGCGCGAAACTCGTATTCCGGTATTGATTGAACGGCAGGACAATGAACTGTTTAATTTGCGTATAGATGCTACGCAAAGTCAGGTGTTGAATGAAGTGAATCTGAATGAAATAGAGGCAGTGAAACTCTATTATGGCGGAACAGAAAGTTCTGAGAGAAAAGGAAAAACTTATTTTGCTCCCGTTGATTATATTCCAAGTAATACTCCGGGTAAAACATTGGCTGCTAACCCTTCTTATTCTATTTTGAAAGCGGAAGTGAAAGCTCCGAAAAGAGATGTTGTGTTAAAAGTAGACCAAAAATTATATCCGGGTGTGAACTATTTTTGGGTTAGTTTGCAGATGAAACCAACAGCTTCTGTACTTGCAAAGGTATCGGTGGAAATGACAGGAGTAACGATGGATAATCGGACTGCTCCGGTGAAGGTTGTGCGCAAAGCTGATACCCACTATATGGGAGTTGGTGTTCGTCATGCCGGCGATGACGGGGTAGCAGCTTATCGTATTCCGGGATTGGCAACTTCTAATAAAGGTACGTTGCTTGGTGTATATGATGTTCGCCACAACAACAGCGCAGACTTGCAAGAATATGTAGAAATAGGGTTGAGCAGAAGTACAGACGGCGGACAGACTTGGGAAAAGATGCGTATCCCGATGTCTTTCGGCGAACATGAAGGTTTGCCAAAAGCTCAGAATGGTGTGGGAGACCCTGCTATCTTGGTGGATAGGAAAACCGGTACTATCTGGATTATAGCAGCATGGACACACGGAATGGGTAACGGACGTGCTTGGTGGAATTCTCAACCGGGAATGGATATGCACCACACAGCACAACTTATGTTGGTGAAGAGTGACGATGATGGTAAAACCTGGTCTGAACCGATAAATATTACGGAACAGGTAAAAGATCCTTCTTGGTATTTCTTGTTGCAAGGTCCGGGTAGAGGTATATCGATGGATGATGGTACGTTGGTATTTGCCAGCCAGTATATCGGAAGTGATAGAATTCCCAATGCAGGTATTATCTATAGTAAAGACCATGGAAAAACTTGGCATATCAGTTCATTGGCGCGTACCAATACGACAGAATCACAAGTTGCTGAAATAGAACCGGGGGTATTAATGCTGAATATGCGTGATAATCGTGGTGGAAGTCGTGCAGTTTCTACTACTACCGATATGGGTAAAACTTGGAAAGAACACGTGTCTTCTCGTACTTCTTTGCAGGAACCGGTATGTATGGCGAGTTTGATTAGTGTGAAAGCCAAAGATAATGTGCTGGGTAAAGATATTCTGTTGTTCTCTAATCCGAACGATACGAAGAATCGTCATAGTATCACAATTAAGGCAAGTCTTGATGGTGGAGTGACTTGGTTGCCCGAAAATCAATTGTTGTTGGATGCCGGTTGGGGCTGGGGATATTCTTGCCTGACTATGATTGATAAAGAAACAGTAGGTATATTATATGAAAGTAGTGTAGCTCATATGACTTTTCAGGCTATTAAACTGAAGGATATTATCAAGACTAAATAAATGAAATGTAGATTAACCTGTCTCATAGGTATGATATTTGTCTGTGCCATGACTATGGCACAGACAAATGCTTATCCGTTACTTCCTATGCCACAGAATTATAAAGTAACGGATAAGTCGTTTGCAATGGGAAAGGTAAAGCTTTCTACTCCGGTTCTGAAGTCGGAGTGGGAGGCTTTTATTGTGAATGCCGGTGGAGAATTGGCGGATAAAGCTGCCGCAGAGATAAAAATAGAACTTCTTCCGGTTATTGATGGAGTTAAGTTAAATCCGGATGAGGCGTACCGACTGTCTGTGTCCGGGAAATTGATAAAGATAGAGGCTGTTACGGAACGTGGGGTGTATTGGGCCTTGCAAACGCTTCGTCAGTTAGAAAAGAAAAAGGGAAAGAAAAAGACAGGATGCTATGTCAGACGTGCAATTGGAGTGATTCTTTCCCTTGTATGTATGGTTGTATGTGCAGGTGGTTCCTACATGCTTGTAAAGGCCGGAAATACGCTCGATAATATTGCCGGAAATGTAAAGACCACCGATACCGTGTCCGCCTATGTGATGACGGATGATCCGGCACAGACACTGATGGATGCGAAAGACTATGTGTTTGCGATTACCGAAAAATACGATTACGAACATACCCAAAAGGCAATCGAAAAGATCAATGAAACTGTCGGGACACAGATCCGTACGCAGGTGTATGACAACATTCCTGATATGGTACAGGCATTGTATGAGGGAAGCGCTGATGCAATGCTGATGAATGTGGCATATGTGGATGTGGTAGAGGCACAGGATGGATATGAAACATTTTCTTCAAGAACAAGAACACTGTATGACCATGAAGAAGAAAATGTGGTTACGGAAGATTCACAGACTGCAGAAAAATCAATTACAACAGATCCGTTTGTGGTTTATATCAGTGGTTCGGATACCAGAAACCTTACACTTACTACCAGCCGCAGTGATGTCAATATTCTTGCGGTTGTCAATCCGTCCACGAAGCAGGTGCTTCTTATTAATACACCGAGAGATTATTATGTGGATACAGCGGCTTCCGCAGGCGCAAAGGACAAGCTGACCCATTGTGGAATGTATGGAATTGACTGTTCCATGGCAACACTTGGAAATCTGTATGATGAACATGTAGATTATTACGTGCAGATCAATTTTAACGGATTTAAGACACTTGTGGATGCGGTGGGAGGAATTACCGTAGAATCGGAAAAGGCTTTCCGCACCAGTGAGGGTGGATTTTATATTAACCGCGGAACCAATCAGTTAAACGGCACAGTGGCACTTTCCTATGTACGGGAGAGAAAGTCTTTTGCGGATGGGGACAATTCCAGAGGAAGACATCAGATGCAGGCAATCGAGGCGCTGATTAAAAAGATTTCTTCCGGAACAACGGTGCTTGGTAATTATTCCGCAATCATGGACAGCATGTCAGGAATGTTTATGACAAGCATGAGCGCGTCGGATATTTCGGCATTGGTGAAAATGCAGTTGTCAGATATGGCTTCCTGGAATGTAAAGTCTTATGCGGTTACAGGAACCGGCGGATCATCGACCACCTATTCCATGCCTACGAAACGGAGTTATGTCATGTATCCGGATGAGGTGCAGATAAAATATGCGGAGCAGCTTGTCAATAAAGTTGTTGAGGGTCAGATACTGACGGATGCGGATCTGGAGATTCCGGATAATATTGTACAGTGATGGAAAATTACAGTGAGGAAAAGATATGAAGTTCCGAAAAGAAATTATTGAAAAAAAGAAAATCCGGCAGGCGATGGGAATCCTGCTGGCAGTGACCATGCTGCTTGCAGGCACTCCGTATACTGCGGTGGCAGCAGATGTTGTGGAAGATACAGATGGGACTGCATATGCACAGGATACCGAAGGGTTTGTTTATCAGATTCCAAAAAGAGCAACAACGAAAAAGGGCTGTACCATTTATATGTATACCGGTTCAAAAACTTCCGTTACATTTCCGGAAAAATGTAATTCTTATACCGTTACCGGTATCGGAACGGATCTCAGCCAGCTTATTCTGACAAATCTTTGTACCGTAAAGATTCCGTCCGGATATACTACGATAGAAAATCTGGCATTTCAGAATCAGACACAGCTGTACCGGATCGAGATCCCGGCAAGTGTAAAAACGATTGGAAAAGATGCATTTGCAGGATGCAACAGGACAAAACTCACAATTGTTACTCCTTATGGTTCTGCTGCGGAAACATATGCAAAAGCAAATGGTATCCATTACAGTAATCAAACCTCTTTACAGATAAAGGCAGGGTATAGTAAACTGTATGTCGGTGAGAACAGACAGATCGCAGTGTTAAATGCTTCTGTAGCACCTGTCTGGAAGAGTTCCAACAGCAAAGTGCTGTCAGTAGATGAAGAAGGAAAACTGATTGCCAAAAAAACCGGAACTGCAACACTAACGGCATCCATTGGGAAAAAGACATATACCTATCCGTATACTGTAGTTGCCCGGAAACAGGAAAATGTGCTGGATGTTATCTGGAACCAGTATGTGACATCCGGGATGAGCGATTATGAAAAGGCAGTTGCCGCCCAGCAGTGGATGCAGCAGAATGTTTCCCCGAATGGAACATCGGTTCTGGCACAGAAAGCACTCGAGCAGGGCAAGGCAAATTATAAGGGGGTTTGTGAAGCTTATCAGTTGATTATGAAGCATTATGGCATATCCGCCAAAGTGGTCAACGGCAAAAAACATATGGAAAATTCTGTCGTGATCGCCGGTAAAAAATATACAGCATCAACGCTGGAAACTTCAGCGAATGCAGATAAAACATATACTACAACAACCATCCCGGGACTTGCGGTGAACCGGGTAACCATGGTTCTTTCCAAAGGCAGGACCGGCACGTTTAAAGTGACCGGACAAAGCAAAGGAATTACCTGGTCCAGCAGCAACACGAAGGTTGCGGTAGTAAATGCCAGTGGCAAAGTGACGGCAAAGAGTACCGGCACAGCCAAAGTAACATTGAAAGTAAACGGGAAAACATTTGCCTGCACCGTTTGCGTAAATCCATGAAAAGATTGAAAGGAGAAATTGAAAGAATGAAAAAAGTAATGAAGAGGGTAATTACGGCATGTCTGGCTTTTGCCATGATTCTGGCGCTGGTGACACCGGCATCTGTGGAGGCAGCCACAAAGAATGAGAGCTTAACACTTTATAAGGGAGAAACCTATACCTGGTATCTTACCGGTGTGAAATCTTTAAGCAGTGCGTCAAGCACCAAGAAAGCAGTTGCAACAGTAAAAGCCAATAAATCGAAAAAGCAGTATACCATTTCTGCAAAGAAAGCAGGAACTTCGGTTGTAACTATAAAAGGGAAAGATTATTACGGACATACGCAGTCTTTAAAGATAAAAGTAACGGTTGCGGAGCCGAAATTTGATCTTAAGCTTCAGAAACTGGATGGAAATTATATTCTCATCAGTCTGAAAAACAACACAAAGGCAACGTTTGACCGAATTGCGGTAAAGTATTCGCTGAAGGACAGTTCCGGATCAGAACTTGCGGCAAAAGAGGAAACGGTCTACCGTGTTATGAGTGGGAAGACGGCATATGAGCGCATTTATGTAGCTTCAGCAGCAGATGTTGATATCTCGCAGTCCAGTGTGAAAATTACGGGATTTGACAGAAATCCGGATCAGAAATATAAGGTACTTGGAAAAGATAAACTCTCTGTTACCGTCACAGATGAACAGGTATCAGATTCCAGTATTACTTTTAAATTAAAGGAAGTAAACAAAACGAGCCAGAATGTATATGGAAAGGTTTATATTCTCAGCTATGATGCAAGTGGAAATATTATAGACTTAAATAATGGAGTAATTAGGCTGGATAAGAAAGAAACAAAAACAACACCGGAATTTTATGTTTCAAAAGGTTCTCATCCAAATTTTGATCATTACGAGATCGTATATAGTGGATATTATACAACAAAATAATTGTCAGCCAGTAAGGGCGGAGTCATTGCGATTCCGCTCTTTTTTTATTAGAAAATGTTGTTTTGCGGCAAAGAGTAAAAACATGAAATACTAATGAAAGAAAAATGGATAAATTTTCAGAAAAATGGTTAAGAAATGGTAAAGATGTCCGATATAAATAATGTAGGTAAACAAAAAGAACGCCAATCATGGAAGGGAGGCGCGTTACCGCAGCAATCAAGGACAGATATCAGACAATTGTACCCGTAGGAAGCATCATCTCCATTACCTATCATTCTCCGCGCGAGAATCACGGGGAATCCCAGATGAAGCAGAAAAAAGCATCTTTTGCAGGTGTGCTGGATCAGCAGATGCAGATGCTCAGTGTGGGAAAGGAGGAGAACTCAACATTTCAGATCTATTGCTAGAATATGACGATTAGACGCCGTGTCGATACCAGAGTATACGATGCGGCGTTTTTGTGTTATGATACAACCATAAAGGAAAGCCGATAAAAGAAAGGAGCACAACATGATCAGAAATATTATTTTTGATGTGGGAAAAGTTTTAGTTTCCTATGAGCCGGATGCATACATGGAGAGTCTTGGGATCAGCAAAGAAAACCAGAAGAAAATAAATGACGCGATGTTTGAAAATCCACTTTGGGATGCGTCGGATCAGGGACTTGGGACACCGGATGAATTCTTACAGAAATTTATTGCGGGAGCACCCGAACTGGCAGACGAAATTACGAAAATCCATAAAACCGTCGGAAATACCGTGGAACTGTTCCCGTATGCCATGGAATGGATTCTCGATCTGAAGGCAAGAGGATATCATGTGTATATCCTTTCCAACTATAGTGAAAACATGCTGGATCAGACAAAGGATAAACTGAAATTTCTTCCGCTTATGGATGGCGTTGTTTTTTCATATAAAATAAAGAAAATGAAGCCGGATCCAGAAATTTATGAATATCTGTGTGATGAATACTGGCTGGAACCGGAAGAAAGCGTATTTATTGATGATCGTCCGGTAAATATAAAAGGAGCAGAAACCTGTGGCATTCATGGGATTGTTTTCCGGTCCTATGAGCAGGCAAAAAAGGAGCTGGATGAGTTTCTTAAGGAATTCTAATATTTCCGTGAAAAACTTTTCAAAAAACCAAGATTGTGATAAAATGGCATACAGCAATTGAGTTTCAGAAAATTGCAAGTGGAGAGAATTTAAAAATCTTGGGCGAAGCATAGAATATGTATCGCAAGGAGTGCAGATCAGGAGGATAGGAAAATCATGGATTACAGACAGGAATATGACAAGTGGTGTAATGACCCGTATTTCGATGATCAGACAAGGGAAGAACTGAAGGCAATTGCCGGTGATGACAAGGAGATCGAGGATCGTTTTTATCGTACACTGGAGTTTGGAACCGCCGGATTGCGCGGGGTGATCGGTGCGGGAACCAATCGTATGAATATCTACACGGTCCGTCAGGCGACACAGGGACTGGCAAACTATATTCTGGCACAGGGAGGACAGGAGAAAGGTGTGGCAATCGCACATGATTCCCGTCTGATGGCAGATGAATTTACCGATGCAGCGGCGCTTTGTCTTGCAGCAAACGGAATCAAAACATATGTGTTCAAGAGTCTGCGCCCGGTTCCGGAACTTTCATTTGCTGTCCGGACACTCGGATGTATTGCAGGTATTGTTATTACCGCAAGCCATAACCCGAGAGAATATAACGGATATAAAGTATACTGGGAAGACGGCGCGCAGGTAACACCGCCACATGATACCGGTATTATGGCGGAAGTAGCAAAAGTAACTTCTTTTGACATGGTAAAGACCATGGAGAAGGAAAAAGCACAGGCAGAAGGGCTGTATCAGATCATCAGCGACGATGTGGATGAATCCTATTTTGCAGAGCTGAGAAATTTATCCATTCATCCGGAGATCATCAAAAAGATGGCAAAGGATATCAAGATTGTTTATACACCATTGCATGGAACCGGTCTTGGCCCGGTTAAGCGTGTGCTGAGTGATCTGGGATTTGAAAATGTATACATTGAGCCACAGCAGGCAGTTGCGGATGGCCATTTCCCGACCGCACCGTATCCGAACCCGGAGAATCCGGATGCATGGGAACTTGCATTAAAGCTTGCAAAGGAAAAGGATGCAGATCTGGTTCTGGCAACGGACCCGGATGCAGATCGTCTTGGAGTATACTGTAAGGATACAAAGAGCGGGGAGTATGTGACATTTACCGGAAACATGTCTGCAATGCTGATTGCGGAATATATTCTGGGACAGAAACGTGCAAACAATTCTATGCCGGAGAATCCGGTACTGGTAGAATCTATCGTTTCTACCGATATGGCAAAGGCAATCGCAAAAGCATATGATGTGGAGCTGGTGGAAGTACTGACTGGATTTAAGTATATTGGTGAGCAGATGCTGAAATATGAAAAATCAGGAGAGAAGAACTATGTGTTCGGATTTGAAGAAAGCTACGGATGTCTTCCGGGTACTTATGCAAGGGATAAGGATGCTCCGGCAGCCGTATGTATGCTGTGTGAGGTTGCTGCTTTCTATAAATCACAGGGAAAAACACTCTGGGATGGCATGATCGATATGTACGAAAAGTACGGATATTACCGTGAGGGAATCGCAACCATGACACTTAAGGGAATCGATGGTGCCGCACAGATTCAGCAGATTATGGATCGGGCAAGACAGAGTACTCCGGCAAAGCTTGGAGCGTTTGATGTACTTGCAGTCCGCGATTACAAGGCAGACACCCGTAAAGATTTAAAGACCGGGGAGGTGACTGCTACCGGACTTCCGTCTTCCAATGTCCTGTATTATGAGTTATCCGATAATGCATGGTGCTGTGTACGTCCATCCGGAACAGAACCGAAGATTAAATTTTATGTCGGTGTTAAGGGAGATACCCTGGATGGTGCAGATCAGATGCTGGAAGAATTAAAAGCAGAAGTGTTAAAGCACTTTGAATAATCGGTAGACAGTTATGATGAAAATATACATTTGTCCGCAATGTGGATGGCTCCGTATGGTTTCCAGACGAAAAGATGTCGAATGTCATCAGTGTGGGAACGCGCAGATGCGGCTGACCAATCTCGACCTGGAGAAATATACTTCCATGTCGGAACAGGACCGCGTCAGTTATGCAGACGCATGGCTGTATATACACAATAGGCAAAAGGATTAAAAAAATGGCAGATAATAGAAGAAGAAAAAAGAGAAGAAAGAAAAAGAAGAGCAGAAAGATTGTATTGTTTGTATTTGAAATTCTGCTTCTCGCAATCCTGCTTGTCGCTGCGTATTTTATTGGCATGGTAAATCGTGTGAAATATGAAAATATGAGTGAGACAGAGGCAGGAATTAATGATGATCTCAGCAAAGATACCTTGGAGTCTTTGGAAGGATATACCAATATTGCAGTGTTTGGTCTGGATAACCGGAGTGCAAATAACTACCAAGAGGGAAATTCCGATGTTGTCATGATTGCAAGTATTGATAATAAGACAAAAAATGTCAAACTGGTATCGGTATACCGTGATACATTTCTGTCAGTCGGAGGCGGCACTTATTTCAAGTGTAACAATGCTTATGCCAGAGGCGGGGCAAAACAGGCGGTTCAGATGTTAAATTCCAATCTGGATCTGGATATCAAGGAATATGTGTGTGTGGACTGGGCAGCTGTCGTAGAAGTGATTGATGATCTGGGAGGACTGGATCTGAATATTACCCAGGGCGAGATGAACCAGATCAACAAGTACAAGAAAGATGTGGACGGCGTAACCGGAAAGAATACCCCGAATGTGACACAGTACGGTCTGGTACATTTGGATGGAACACAGGCAACCACATATGCCAGAATCCGAAAACTTTCCGGAGATGATTTTAAACGTGCATCCCGTCAGAGAATTGTGCTGCAGGCAATGTTGGAGAAAGCAAAGAAAGCAAATCCGGCAACACTTGTCAAAATCTGTAACAGTGTGGTAGATGATATTTCCACAACACTTTCGCTGGATCAGATGGTGAGTCTGGCGAAAGATGTAACCAAGTACAAAATCAACAGCACCACTGGTTTTCCAACAGATCTGACTACGAAAAACATGCCGAGATGTGGAGATACGGTAATTCCGGCAGATCTTGTGACGAATGTAAAAAAACTGCATGAATACATGTTTGATGATGCCGCGTATACACCATCACAGACGGTGCAGGCAATCTCTGAAACGATTGTAAATACAACCGGAATCACGGCAGATTCTGCAAAGATTAATACATCGGATTATAACGAGACAGTAGGTGCCACAGGCACGGATGAGATCCAGAAGGGATCAGAAACTACTGGCGGAACAAATGTACAGTAATCAATTGGGGAATAAGAGTAGACCAATCGGCATGATTGGTCTACTGTTGTCATTGGAGAGGAAAGTCAATAAAGATAAAGGAGAATGTTTCCATGAACGAACAGGTAAAGAACAATATTATGGAGTATAAGCAGAAATATTTACAGAAACTGACAGATGCACAGGTGCCGGAGAAACTGGAAAAACAGCTGGAGGAAATGGACTGGTCCTGTCTGGAACTGATTCATCGGAAAAAACAGCAAAGAGGAACGTTTGCACCGCTGCAGGCGACCGAACTTTCTGAAATCCGAAAGAAGGAAGATCTGTATCGGGAAACGGGACTGAAAGCACTTCGGGAAGGAAAAGTCGGTGCGATTCTTCTGGCGGGAGGACAGGGTACCCGGCTGGGATTTGACAAGGCAAAAGGCATGTTTAATATCGGAGTGACGAAAACACTCTATATTTTTGAACAGCTGATAAAAAATCTGATGCAGGTAAAACATGAGGCAGGCGTGTGGATTCCGCTTTATATTATGACCAGTGAAAAAAACGATGCACAGACACGGGCGTTTTTTGAAGAACATGATTTTTTCGGATATGACAGCAGTTATGTGAAATTTTTTGTGCAGGAAATGGTTCCGGCGGTCGATTTTGATGGAAACATACTGATGGAATCGGAGGATTCTCTCGCGATGTCTCCGAATGGAAACGGTGGATGGTTTAAATCCATGCTTCGGGCACATCTGGATGAAGATATCCGGACACGTGGAATTGAATGGCTGAATGTTTTTGCCGTGGACAATGTATTGCAGAGGATTGCGGATCCGGTGTTTGTCGGGGCAACGATTTTGTCTGGATGTGTGTGTGGTTCGAAAGTCGTGCGTAAGGTTTCTCCGTATGAACGTGTGGGTGCAATGTGTCTGGAAGATGGAAAACCATCGATTGTCGAATACTATGAACTGACACCGGAGATGGCAGAGGCTGTCAATGAAAATGGTTCGCTGCTTTACGGGTTCGGTGTGATTTTAAATTATCTGTTCCGTGTGGATAAGCTGATGGAGATTGTAAAAACAAATCTTCCGATGCATATTGTAGAGAAGAAGGTTCCGTATCTGGATGAAAGCGGTCAGCTGCAGAAACCGAAGGAGCCGAATGCCTACAAATTTGAAACACTCATACTGGATATGGTGTATATGATGGATAATTGTCTTCCGTTTGAGGTTGAGCGGGAAAAGGAATTTGCACCGGTGAAAAATGCGCTCGGAACTGATTCGGTAGAGTCTGCCAGAGAACTGTTAAAGAAAAATGGCATTGCAATTTAACAGGGATTTACAAAATTTACAGAACTTTGTCACAATTTGAACACAGTTGACAGGTAGAATTCTCCTTAGAAAACAGGAAAGGAGTTTTTCATTATGGATAACAACTATTATAATAATATGAATCAAAATCAGAATCAGAGTACACAAAATAATCAGAATGGATACAATCCGTACAATAGTAACAGTCAGGGACAGACATACCAGAATACATCATACAATGCGTACAATCCGTATCAGCAGCCGACCGGAGGCTCGGCACCCCGGAAACCGCGTCGCAGGTCCGGATTTGGAGCTACCATTGGTAAGTGTGCGGCAGTTGCTCTGGTCTTTGGTCTGGTAGCCGGAGGTGTATTTACCGGGGTCAGCTATGTAGGAACCAAAGCGCTGGGAGTTTCCGGACAGAATGTAAGCAGTTCAAAGAGTTCTTCTTCCGCGAAAGTCAGCCAGACGAGTACCGGCAATGCAGCGGATCTTTCCGATGTTTCCGCAATCGCAAAAGAGGCAATGCCGAGTATTGTGGCAATTACAAATACCGGAACAGTATCCTATCAGACATTCTGGGGGACACAGCAGCAGCAGAGTGAGAGTGCAGGGTCCGGTATTATTATCAAACAGGACAGTAAATATCTTTACATTGCAACAAACAACCACGTAGTCGCAGATGCCGATTCACTGAAAGTGCAGTTTGTGGATAACGAAACCGTAGAATGCAAGGTACAGGGCACCGATGCTTCGGATGATCTGGCAGTGGTTAAAGTACCGCTGAGTGATATTAAAGATTCTACATTAAAAGAGATCAAGGTAGCTTCGGCAAACGAGGATTCCGAAACTCTGGAGGTTGGTCAGGGCGTTATCGCCATCGGTAATGCACTTGGTTATGGACAGTCCGTTACCAACGGTATTATCAGTGCGCTGGGACGAACCGTTACCGTGCAGGATGAGCAGACCGGAGAGACGGTGGTCAATAACAACATGATCCAGACCAATGCAGCAATTAACCCTGGCAACAGCGGTGGTGCGCTGCTGAATGCAAGCGGAGAGGTTGTTGGTATCAACTCTGCAAAATATTCCGATACGAGTGTAGAAGGATTTGGTTATGCAATCCCGATGTCAGATGCCATGCCGATCGTTGAACAGCTGATTGAAAAAGGACAGGTAGATCAGTCAAAGGCTGCATTCCTCGGCATTCAGGGACAGGATATTTCCTCCAGTGTTGCCAGTGCTTATAACATGCCGCAGGGGGTATATGTATATCAGGTTGTTTCCGGATCACCGGCAGAAAAAGCAGGACTTCGTCAGGGCGATATTATTACAGAATTTGACGGTCAGACAATTACAGGTATGACGCAGCTGAAACAGCTGATCGCATCCCACAAATCAGGGGATGAAGTAAAAATGACGATGGAACGGCTGGGAAATGGCTACAAGGAAAAATCCATTACCGTGACACTTGCAGCACAGTCCGATTTTGTATCCGAGAGCAGTTCCGATAATTCTAATGATTCTCAGAACTCACAGGATTCCGGTAACTCCGGCGATTCCAGAAACTCGGAAAATTCCGATAATTCCGGCAACTCCGGTTTCTTCGATGGATTTGGTGGATCAAATAATTAATGACAAATTGCATAAGATGCGCTATAATAGATTGTCCGAACATAATTCGGGCAATCTATTTTGTATTTTAAAGCAACACTGCCTGTGGCAGCAGGATAATGCCATGGGGTAGTTGCAGTTTTAGAAACAGGAGTCAGACAAAAATGAATAGGATAAAAGATTTGATCATTCAGTTCTGTAAGTTTGGTGCGGTCGGTGGATTGTGCTTTGGCATTGATTATGGACTGATGATCTTTTTGACAGAGACACATATCATGCATTATTTTGCATCCAGTGCCGTGTCGTTTACCGTATCCGTTATTGTGAATTATATCCTGAGCATGCGTTTTGTTTTTACTGGAAAGGAAGACATGACGAAGGCACAGGAGATGGTTATTTTTGTGGCACTCAGTATGATCGGGCTTGTGATGAACCAGATGATCATGTGGTTTGCCGTAGAACATTTAGGAATGTTTTATGCAGTAGCAAAAATATTCTCCACCATGTTAGTTACTACGTATAATTTTATCTCCAGAAAAAGATTCCTGGAAGCATAAGCCGGGGTTGGAGAGTTAGGAGGATGTATGAAAAAGAAAAGAATTGTAATCGCATTGGGACATGAAGCTCTTGGAAGTACACTGCCGGAACAGCAGAAGGCAGCTGCGCGTACTGCAAAAGCAGTTGCGGATTTTATCCGCGAAGATTATCAGGTGGTTATTACACACAGCAATGGACCGCAGGTTGGCATGATCCATACGGCAATGAACGAATTCTGCCGTCTGTATCCGGAATATACAGCAACTCCGACATCTGTCTGCTCTGCGATGAGCCAGGGATATATCGGATATGATCTGCAGAATGCCATTCGTACCGAGTTATTAAACCGCGGAATCTATAAGACAGTTTCTACGGTTCTGACACAGGTTGTCGTTGATCCGTATGATGAGGCATTTTATCATCCAACCAAAGTGATCGGTCGTGTGATGACAAAAGAAGAAGCAGAGGAAGAAGAAAAGAAGGGGAATCATGTGACAGAGGTGGAAGGTGGATACCGCCGTATTGTGGCATCTCCAAAGCCAATGGATATCGTGGAAATTGATGCAATTTCCGCACTGTCCGATGCCGATCAGGTTGTCATTGCCTGTGGTGGAGGCGGAATCCCGGTTCTGGCACAGAACAACCGTCTGCAGGGAGCCAGTGCTGTCATTGAGAAGGATCTTGCAGCCGGAAAGCTTGCAGAACTTCTGGATGCGGATATGCTGGTGATTCTTACGAGTGTAGATAAGGTTTGCCTGAATTATGGCAAAGAAGACGAGGTAAAGCTGGATACCCTTTCTCTTGCCGATGCAAAGAAATATCTTGCGGCAGGAGAATTCGGAGAAGGAACCATGGCACCTAAGATTGAAGCTGCAATTGACTTCATTGGAGAGTCTGCGATCCGCTCTGTTCTTGTAACCAAATTAAATAAAGAAGCAGGAGAGATTACCGGTGGTATGGGAACTCTGATCAAGAAATAGTAGTTTTTTGCAGGAGGCACAAAATGAATCGAATTAAGAGTTTTACAATCAATCACAATCTTCTGATGCCGGGATTTTATATTTCCCGTGAAGATGGGGATGTGATTACCTATGATCTGCGTACGCGCAAGCCGAACGCAGGAGATTATATGGACAATGCAACCATGCATTCTCTGGAGCATATGTTTGCTACCTATATTCGCAATTCCAGGATGGGAAATGAAGTTGTCTATTTTGGACCGATGGGATGTCAGACCGGATTTTATCTGCTGGTTCGTAACAGCAGAAGTCCGAAAGAAGTGTTTGCCATGACAAAAGAGGTTTTGAGACAGATTTATGATCATAAAGGAGAGGTATTCGGTAAGTCTGCAATTGAGTGCGGACATTATGAAAATTTATCTCTCGCAGCGGCAAAGGCAGAAGCGGCAACCTATCTTGCTGTGCTGGAAGAACAGACAAATATGGATTTTACATATCCGGAATAAAACAGATTGCAGGAGGAAAAGATACATGAGAATCGGAGTAATTGGTGCGATGCAGATTGAGGTGGATAACCTGAAAGCATCCATGAGTGATATCAGCACGAAAGAATACAGTGGTGTCACCTATGTGTGTGGAACCATTGGGGACAAAGAAGTGGTTGCAGCAGTGTGTGGAATAGGCAAGGTGTTTGCCGCGATCTGTGCGGAGGCAATGATTCTGGAGTTTCATGTGGATTATGTGATCAATATCGGTGTGGGTGGTACACTTTGCAAAGAACTTGGGGTAATGGATGTTGCTGTGGCAGATAAGGTAGTGCAGCACGATATGAATACGACACCTCTGGGAGATCCTGTCGGACTTCTTTCCGGTATCAACGAAGTGTATCTGCCGACAGACGAAAAAATGTGCAGACTGCTGGGCAGCTGCCTGGCAGAAAAAGGAATTCACTATCATGTCGGAACGATTGCCACAGGGGATCTGTTTGTCAGCACACCGGAGCAGAAGACAAAGATTCATGAGAGGTTTGATGCGATTGCCTGTGAGATGGAAGGCGGATCTATCGGACATGTCTGTTATGTAAATAAAGTTCCGTTTGCAATTTTACGTTCCATTTCTGATGGAGAGGGCGCTTCTATGGATTATGCAACATTTGCAGAGAAAGCAGCACTGCAGTCAATTCTTGTGGTGATTGATTTCATTCAGAGAGCGGATGAGCTGCAGGCATAAATTACGTCTAAATTTTTGGAATGGTACATATACTCTACAAAGACATTTGATGGAGTTATTATGTTCAAAAAAATACATCGTGAATTAAAAAAAGAGTCATGCAGGAAGATCGGAAACGGTTTTCTTGTCATGGCTCTTATTTGCTGTCTGATGTTTGTCTCGTATCAGGCGACATCTGCAGTGATTACAAGTGCTAAGGTCGGGGATCGTGAACTTCCGATTTACTGTGTAGACACAACAGAAAAGAAAGTAGCACTCAGCTTCGATGCTGCATGGGGAGCAGAAGATTTTCCACGTATCATGGATGTTTTGGATAAACATAAAGTAAAGGTGACATTTTTTATGACCGGAGGCTGGGTAGAAGATAACCCTGATTGTGTGAAAGAGCTGGTAAAAAGAGGGCATGATCTGGGAAACCACAGTGAGCATCATTATGACATGACGACAATTTCCCAGGAGGAAAAAGACAGTGAATTAAAAACTGTGCATGATAAGGTAAAAAAACTGACCGGTTATGAGATGTATCTGTTTCGGCCGCCTTATGGGGCTTACGACAATGATGTGATCAAGACGGCGTACGCCATGCATTATTATCCGATTCAGTGGTCGGTGGATAGTCTGGATTGGAAGAATTATGGTGTGGATTCTATTATCACGACGGTTTGCAACCATAAAGCACTTGCACCGGGAGCCATTATCCTCTGTCACAATGGAGCAAAGTATACAGCGGATGCATTGGATGCCATGCTGACCAATTTAGAGGAACAGGGTTACAAGATTGTGCCCATCTCGAAGCTGATCATGAAGAAAAATTATCATATGGATGCGACAGGAAAACAGATTGCGGATGATGCCGAAAAACAAAAGACGACGGAGGCGGTAATACATTGAGTTGTGTATTTCCCGGATTTTTGGTTATTGAAACCAACAGATATACGGATTTCCCTTTGCGAAACATTTCTGTTCTATATAAAAACCTGATGAAAGAACCCAATGGGATATATAAAGGATAAAGGTCGAAAAATATCCCAGTGAATAAGGAAAGTGGGACATATAGACAGGAGAGTGAAAAAATGTCCTGCTGTGGCAGAAGCATGGGACATATAGACAAAACGATAACAAAAAAGTCCTTCTGAAACAGTCAAATGGGACATATAGACGTAAAGGTGGTAAAAATGTCCTATTATGACATTTACATGGGACATAACAAATATTTTTTTGGTATATGTCCGGACAGACGAGAAAATGGGGACATAATATAAAAATTTTCCTCTATATGTCTAAATTTTTCACGGAATTCGTATTCCAGAAGCCAGAGAAGGGATTATGGGTAGAAAATATCAGAGCACAGTAATGATACATAATATTTGTCATCTGCTTCCTGGCTGACGGTGGCGCCCTTCAAAGTATAACTATCATCGATACTCCGATGCTGTTTTATGCGGATCCAACCTGCTTTCGGAAGTTTCAGTTTACCACTCTGCAAAGTAATATTTCCATTTACGCAGTTTGTCGTATAACTTCTTACCGGATTCTTTTTTGACTTGAACTTCGGAAAACCAACCGAAGAATCCCGAAAGAAGTTCTTGTAGGCTGTCTGCAGATGCAGCTGTGCATTACACAATGCCAGACTGTCTACCTCCTTCAGCCACGGAAACTCTGCCTTATACTTTGCAGGCGTAACCTTTAATACTTTTCCGGTTTTCTCATAATATTCTTTCTTCTCTGCCAGCATCCGGTTATACACGAAACGCACACAGCCAAATGTCCTTGCAAATAGTTCTTTTTGAGATTTATTCGGGTAAATCCGAAAACGGTACACGATGTTCACTCTTATTTTCTCCCTGTGTTTCTATGTACTGGCGGATAACCTCAATGGGTGCACCACCAGCACTTAACAGGCAAAAACTCTGGCTCCAGAACATTTCTTTCCAAAGCTTCTGCCGAATCTCCGGATACTCTTTTTTAATCAATCGGCTGCTTGCGCTTTTATACGCATTGATAAATTTGCTGAGTTCCGATTTCGGATGGGCCCGGAACATAATATGAACATGATCCCGATCATGATCATGATTCCATTCCTCTAATGTAACATGATACTTCGGAGCGATATATTCAAAAATCTCCCGGGCACGCTCAGAAACAGGATCCGTCAGTATCTTTTTTCGATATTTTATAACCAGAATCAAATGATAATAGAGTAGAAACACTGAATGTGCATTACTGTCCAATTTTCTCATAAAATCAGCCTTTCTTTTTACTTTCGACTGATTATATTATAACACAGGAACACTTGTTTGTCTATGTTTTTCAGAACATTTGTTCTTCTATATTTGTTTTCATTTATGTGCACAGATATGCGCAGTTTTAATATGCCAGATATTGCATGATTTTCCCAAAAGGCAATTCATCTCACCACCTAGAGAGGATGGGAGAATTCTTGCAAAGTGTTGTTAAAAATTCAAATTTGTATAACTAAAATCTCAACTTTCCTTATTTTATGCGACTTGGCGGTATGC
>OLZW01001287.1_pt1 | contig 19305 bp, 17 predicted proteins | sample 1674281 | NCBI WGS metagenome assembly OLZW01 (sample SAMEA103958157, study PRJEB25191) | human gut metagenome | biome: human-associated habitat [ENVO:00009003]; feature: intestine environment [ENVO:2100002]; material: feces | place: Germany | collected 2013/2015
AGCGCTGGGGCTCGTTCTGGAAGCCGCGCTCCGCGTAGAACTCCTGCTCACCGGCAGTGAACACGAACTCTTTGCCGCACTCTTTGCAAACTAAAGTCTTGTCTTCGTACATGATTTTACCCTCTCTTTGAATCAGAAAAAAATATATGCGTTCAGCGTTTGCTGATATCGCCGGAAAAAATGTGCTGCGCAGCCTTGCGGCGAACGCGCTGCACGGCGTTGTCCACCGACTTCGGAGACTTGCCCACGGCCTTTGCGATCTCGTGACAGGAAAGGCCTTCCAAATAGTACCCTAAGATCTTCGCCTCGAACTCGGACAAGTGCTTGCGGGTACTTTCGAGTAGACTCTCCACGTGGTCCCGCTCCGCGATGAGGAGCTCGGGGTCTGTGTGGCTGGGGTCTAAAGTACCGGCGGTGTAAGAAGAACTGTCAAAGGAAGGGGTATCAAGGGATATGGATTCGTTCAGCGGATAATGCTTGCCGCGGGAGGCGGCACGGAGCGCGGAGAACAGGCGGTTTCGAATGCAGATCTCTGCATAGGTGTGAAACGACGCCGCCTTGTCAGCGTCATACTCCCGTATCGCCTGAATGAGACCGAACATGCCCTCCTGAATCAGATCCTCCCCGTCGCCGCCGGCGAGGAAAAGCGGACGCGCACACGCGCGCACCATTCCGTAATAGCGCGTGACAAGAAGCTCTTCTGCTTCCCTGTCGCCCGCGGCGGCCATGGCGCACAGCTGCTCATCCGTGCAGGCTGCAAGCTCTTTATGATGGCTCTCACTCTGATGATACTGCATGTATTATACCTTCTGTGCTCAGGTTTTGTCAAGTATTTACGAAAATTCAGTATTAGCGCTAACGATTTTACAGCATTTTTATCACATTGACCAAATTCTCGGCCGCAAGAAGGGCGATTTGTTCTGTTTTTGCCTCAACCATGACGCGGATGAGCGCTTCCGTGCCGCTCGGGCGGACGAGCACGCGTCCCTCGCCGGAGAGCTTCCCCTCCTCCTCCGCGATGGCCGCGGAGAGTGCATCGGATGCCATGATGGCATCCTTGACGCCGCGCTCATGCGAAACGGCGACGTTGAGCAACACCTGCGGATACTGCGGGCAGACGGACGCAAGCTCAGAGGCCTTCTTCCCGCTGCGCGCGAGCACGTCGAGGAACTGAAGCGCCGTCAGCTGACCGTCGCCGGTCGTGGCGTAGTCGGTGAAGATCGTGTGGCCCGACTGCTCGCCGCCAAGCTTGTAGCCGCACTCATTCATCTTTTCGAGCACGTTGCGGTCGCCCACGCTCGTGCAGACGAGGCCGACGCCGTTTTCGCGGCAGAACTCGTGAAGGCCGAGGTTCGACATCACCGTCGCAACGATCGTGCCGCCCGAGAGCTTCCCGCGGCGCTTCATGTCCGAGCCGCAGACGGCAAGCACCTTGTCGCCGTCGATAACGCCGCCCTGCTCGTCGACGAGCAGGCAGCGGTCCGCGTCGCCATCGAACGCGACGCCGATGTCATAGCCGCCCGCGACGACCTTTTGTGCAAGGTCGTCGAGATGCGTCGAACCGCAGTGGTCGTTGATGTTCACGCCGTCCGGCTCGCGGTGGATGAAGTCACAGAAGCAGCGGAAGCGGCCAAAGAGCTCCGGTGCCGTCGCGGACGACGCGCCGTTCGAGCAATCGACCAGCACGCGCAGGCCGGACAGGTCTCCTTCGATCGTGCCAGCTAAATGGTCGATGTACGCCTCGCGCGACTGCCGCAGACCGTGGCGCAGGACGCCGATCTCGCCGTGCGTCGCGGCGGGATAGATGTCGGTGAGAATTTTTTCTTCGACCTGCTCTTCGATCGCGTCGGGCAGCTTGTAGCCCTTTTCGTTGAAGACCTTAATGCCGTTGTGCTCGTAGGGGTTGTGCGAGGCGGAGATCACGATGCCCGCATCCGCGCCTTTGAGCACGGTCAGGTACGCGACCGCCGGAGTCGGCAGCACACCGAACGGCATCACGTCGCCGCCGACGGAGCAGATGCCCGCGATCAGCGCACTTTCGAGCATATCGGACGAAATGCGCGTGTCCTTGCCGATGGTGATGACCGGCTTTCTGCCCTTTTCTTCCTTCAAAACGGCCGCGATGGCCTTGCCCGTACGGAACGCAAGATCAGCCGTGAGATTTTCTCCCACAACGCCGCGAATGCCGTCGGTGCCAAACAGTTTTCCCATGATTTTGATTCCTCTTCTCAAAAAGATTTGAAGTTTTGCCGTAAAGTAGTTTGCATTTATAGACTAAGCTGTTCCGGCACTTCGTCCATGCTCTTCGGCACGGAGAGGCCTAAGTGCTCATATGCCTTGCGCGTGACGCAGCGCCCGCGAGGCGTGCGCTGCAAAAAGCCGAGCTGCATGAGATACGGCTCGTAAACATCCAGCAGCGTGACGGCTTCCTCGCCGATGGTCGCCGCCAGCGTCTCGATGCCGACGGGGCCGCCGCCGTAGTTTTCGATGATGGCGTGCATCATCCTGTGGTCGATGGGGTCTAATCCGAGGTCGTCGATCTCGAGCGCGCGGAGCGCTTCGTCCGCGACCTCCTTCGTGATGACGCCGTCGGCCCGCACATCCGCAAAGTCGCGCACGCGGCGCAGCATGCGGTTCGCGATACGCGGCGTGCCGCGCGAGCGGCGCGCGATCTCGAGCGCACCCGTCGGGTCGATGTCGACATTCAGGATGCTCGCCGAGCGCGTGACGATTTTCGAAAGCTCCTGCGGCGTGTAAAGCTCCAGGCGCAGCGTGACGCCGAAGCGGTCGCGCAGCGGCGCGGACAGCTGGCCCGCGCGCGTCGTCGCGCCGATGAGCGTGAAGTGCGGCAGATCGAGGCGGATGGAGTTCGCGCTCGGGCCCTTGCCAACGATGATGTCGATGGCGTAGTCCTCCATCGCGGGGTACAGGATCTCCTCCACGCTGCGGTTCAGGCGGTGGATCTCGTCGACGAACAGGATGTCCCCCTCGCTCAGATTCGTCAAAAGCGCCGCAAGGTCGCCCGCCTTTTCAATGGCGGGGCCGGACGTGATGCGGATGTTCACTCCCATTTCCTGGGCAATAATGCCCGCGAGCGTCGTCTTGCCGAGGCCCGGAGGGCCGTGCAGCAGCACGTGGTCGAGCGATTCGCCGCGCTTTTTCGCCGCCGCGATGAAGACGGCAAGGTTGCCCTTCGCCTTCTCCTGCCCGATGTATTCCGAGAGCGTCTTCGGGCGCAGCGAGCCCTCCTGCGCGTCCTCGCTCAGGAAAGTCTTGGCCACGATAGGCTCTTCATAAATATCAGTTCCAAAATCAATGCTCAAAAGCTCACCCTCACTTTCGCTTCGTCAAAAGTCCTGCGGACTTTCGACGAGATGGGGATATCGCGCCGCTCTGTGCCTCGATGAGCCGCTGAAAGCGGCTCATTCGACACTCGCTCTGCACGAAGTGTGATTTGCCACGCGCATGTCGCGGCAAATCACGATCAAATTTGATTTGCGCCGTGCGCGGCGCAAATTCTGTCATTGAAGTTACTTTACCATTTTCTTTAAGCTCTGGCGCACGATCTCTTCAAGCGGTAAGTTTTCCACATCCACGCCCTTCATCGCGACCGCGATGTCCTGCTGCGTGTAGCCGAGCACCGCGAGCGCGGCGGCGGCCTCGACGGCCTTGCTCTTCTCACCCGCAACGATGCCGGGGGCGGCCGGCATACCGATCTCCTGCTGCTCCTTGGTGAGCTTGTCCTTGAGCTCTAAGATGATGCGCTGGGCGATCTTCTTACCGATGCCCGGCGCGGCGATGAGCGCCTTTTCATCGCCCGTGATGACGGCCATTGCAAGCCCCTGCGGCGTGCAGACCGAAAGTATCGCGAGCGCCGCCTTCGGCCCCACGCCCGAGACGCCGATGAGCTGCTTGAAGCTCCCGAGCTCACCCTGCGTGGCAAAACCGTAAAGGTCAAAGATCCCCTCACCCACGTGCAAATAGGTGTAAAGCTTGTTTGCTTTACCCACTTGCAGCTGTGAGATCGTCGTGCTGGTGGTCTTGCAGGCGTAGCCCACGCCGCCGCAGTCGATCACGGCGAGGTACGGCTCCACATGCGCGACCGTTCCGCTGACATAATAAAACATAAACTGCCTCTCTCCTGCTTAAATGGTCTGCTTGACGTCGTTCCCGCCCACGCGGCTCAGGAGCGACGTGGCGCTGCGCGCGTGGCAGATGGCAATGGCCAGCGCGTCGGCAGCATCGTCGGGCCGCGGCACGGCCTTGAGCTTTAAGAGGCGCTTGACCATGTCCATGACCTGTTTCTTTTCAGCGAGGCCATAGCCGACGACGGCCTGCTTGACCTGCATGGGTGTGTATTCGTAGAGCGGCACGCCGCTCTTTTCCGCGGTACACAGAATGATGCCGCGGCCGTGCGCCACGGCGATGCCGGTCGTGATGTTGTTCGAAAAGAACAGTTCTTCGACCGCGATGGCATCGGGCTTTAGCTGCGCGATGAGCGCTTCCATGTCCTGCTCGATCTGCACAAGGCGGCGCGCCAGCGGCAGTCCCGCGGGCGTGGTGATCGCGCCGTAATTCAATAGCTGCGTTCTGCCGCGGTCCGCTTCGATCAGGCCAAAGCCCACGATGGCGATGCCCGGATCGATGCCGAGTATCCGCATGCGCATCACCTCCCACGATACTTATTTAGAAATTATATCAAACAACTGTCCGAAATGCAACGAGAAATCACAGCATGAAAAAGGCCGCTCAAAGAGCGGCCTTCCAATTTTCTTTTCATGCCCGCGGATGCGCCTTCTGATAGACGTCCTTGAGGTGCTTTTTGACGACATGCGTGTAAATCTGCGTCGAGGAAATATCCGCGTGGCCCAGCATCTCCTGAATGGAGCGCAGGTCCGCACCGTTTTCGAGCAGGTGCACGGCAAACGAGTGGCGCAGCGTATGCGGCGTGATGTCCTTTGAGATGCCGGCGGTCTCCTGATAGTGCTTGACGATCTTCCAGAATCCCTGGCGGCTCATGCGCTCGCCGTTCATGTTGACGAACAGCGCCGTTTCCTCCGGATCAGCCAAAAGCTGCGGACGCACCTCCTTCATGTAGTGCGAAAGTGCCTTGACGGCGGCGGGATAGAGCGGGATGATACGCTCTTTGCCCTTGCTCTGCGCGCGGATGAAGCTCGCGCTCAGGCTCACGTCCTCTTCATTGAGCGAAATGAGCTCGGAGACGCGGATGCCCGTGGCGTACAGCAGTTCGAGCATCGCGTGGTCGCGGTAGCCCTTAGCGTCCACGCACTGGGGCTGGTCAAGGAAGAGCTCGACCTCTTTGCCCGTGAGGATCTCGGGGAACTTGTGCTCCACCTTCACCGCGGCAACGCCCTTGGCCGGGTTCGCGCTGACCTCTCCGCTCATCTGGAGGTATGTGTAGAGCGACTTGATCGACGCGATGGAGCGCGTGATCGTCGCGGCGGACTTGCCCTTGCCGCCCATCCAGGCGACATAGCCGCTGATGACCTCCTGCGTCACCTGCGGCAGCGGCATGGGGTGGAACTCGTCCAAATACACGGCGAACTGGTGCAGATCGCGCATATAGGAACTGAGCGTATTCTGGGAGGCGTGCTTTTCCGTGGCCAGATATTCTTCGTATTGCGCCAAAAGGTCGGCCATGATCGCACCCCTCCTTCCTAAAAAACAGCTCAAGACGCCGCCAGCAGCAAAAACTGCGGCACGAGCCACAGCTCCAGCAGAGCGGCAAACAACAAACACACACAACAAATGCCAAAGCGGTACCAGTACGCGCTCCCGTAGCTGACTGCGCGTCCCCGTCCCCCGCCGCCAAGCGAAAGCGACAGCAACACGCGGGACTTGTCAAGCGACGCGTTCCCGAGCAGCAGCGTGCACGGCAGCACCGCCAGAAGCCGGATGCCGAACAGCGCCAGCAGCAACGGAAAGCTCCCCCGCCCGAGCGAGAGCGCAAAGCAGAACAGCGAGTACGATAGAAGAAACCCCTGGCACGCACACACGAGCGGTACCGCTACAATGCCGATGGACGCAAAGCCCAGCAAAAACACGATACCCGGCGCGCGGAAATAGCACAACAGCGTTTCGCCCAGCGCCCTTACCGAAAACGGCCTGTTCACGCCGCCCGATAAAAACGCGTCGAAATACTGTTTCAGCTCGCCGCCCGCGCTCTGCAGCGACCGGAGCGCAAACACGTACCCAAGGATCACACCCAACACAATAAACGCCGATAACACCAGCATCGGCACAGGCACGCGCTGCGGCAGCGCGCCGCGGCGGTCTCTTCTGTTCGTTCGACTCAGCAAGTATGTCACCCCTCGTGAAGGGAAGCGGCATTCTGCCCACGGAGCAAAACGATAGAACGTACCTATAAATATAGGCCGTTTGCACTCTTTTCGCAAGCGGAATTGCCAACTTTTCCCATTTTTGTTAATTATGTCAAAATATTATGTAAAGTGTATTATGTAAACTATTGAAACAAATTGAAAAAGTGGCGGCATTTTACCAAGATATGGGGTGGTTTTCGTACCCGTTCCCCATATCTGGAAGCAGTTCTCCGCTTCACCACCCAAGTCAGAAAAAGTCATATTTTCCCGTCGCTCTTGCTCCATTTGTGCAAGTTGTTACAGCTTTTCGCGCCGCATTTCCTCCACCGCCGATCAAAAACGTGTGAATACGCCTATTGCTTTATGTTCACCTGCGCTTGCGGCGAGCGCGTGCCTTGGCGCCTCTCCCCTTTTTCCCGTTTCTTTGTAGTAGGAGCGGCGCCACCGCGCCGACCGCCATCGCCGCTGCCAGCTCGAGCGACCGCTCCGGCGTCAACCCATCATAAACAAAAAAGCCGATCACCTGCATCGTGACCCACGCGCTCGCCGCGCAGCCCGCCGTCATCATCGCACGCTTGCTTGTCTTCCTCGCTCCGATCATGCAGCCCAAAAACGCCGCGACCGCCGCGCAGACCAGCACCGCGCCGTTCGCCATCTCCTCGCTGATCGCACCGCGCAGTATCAGCGCCGATGCCAGCATCAAAAGCACCAGCTCCGTGCCGCAGCACACAAGCGTACCCAGCGCGCATTTTTTCGCGTACCACGCGGTGTTCACCGTCTTTTCCACGCAAAAACCTCCCCCGCATTCGCCTACATGAGCGTATGTCAGGGGAGGTTTGTTTATGCTATGCAGTTGTCGATCTTACTTGATCTCAGGATCGTAAGAGGGCTTATCCTCGGACTTTTCAGTCTTTTCCGCCTTATCCTCGACCGGCAGAGCCACCGTCTTGGCCTCTTCCTCGGTCTGAGGCTTTTCCTCAACCTTCTTCTCCGCCTTGTCAGCCTTCTTGGCCTTGGGCGCAGCCGCCTGCTCCATCGACTCCGCAGACTGGATGCCCCACTTGGCAACCTCGATGCGGACGCGGTCCTCAGAGGTCTCGAACACGACCGTCGCGTCGTTCACCTGAACGATGCGGCCGACCAGACCGCCGATGGTGGTGATGCGCTCGCCCTTCTTGAGGCTGTTGCGCATGTTTTCTGCCTGCTTTTTGCGCTTGTTTTCCGGACGAATGATGAGGAAGTAAAACACCGCGATCATTGCGACCAGTAAAATCATGCTATCCATAGTACAGTTGTTCCTTTCAACACAAAGATATTATTATTATAGCGGATATTCCCCCATTGTGCAAGGGGTTTCTTCGCGAGATCAGACTCTTTCCGAAAGCTTTCCGCTGTACGCCTCGCGGAAGGCCTCAAATTCTCCCGCGTCGAGCGCGTCACGGATGCGCTGCGTCAGCTTGTTGTAGAAATACAGATTGTGCATCACCGCAAGGCGCAGGGCCAGGATCTCCTCCGCCTTAAAGAGGTGGCGCAGGTACGCACGTGAGAAATTCCGGCACGTCGGGCAGTCGCACTGCTCGTCGATCGGCTGCTCGTCGAGCTTGTACTTCTCGTTTTTGAGGTTGATCGAGCCGCTCCACGTGAAGAGCTTGCCATGGCGTGCGTTGCGCGCCGGCATCACACAGTCAAAAAAGTCCACGCCGCGCGCCACGCCCTCGATGATGTTCGACGGCGTACCGACGCCCATGAGATAGCGCGGCTTATCCTGCGGCATATAGGGCTCGACCGCGTCGATGATGTCGTACATTGTCTGCGTCGGCTCGCCGACCGCGAGGCCGCCGATGGCGTAGCCGTCACAGTCGAGCTTTGCGATCTCTTTCATGTGCCAGATGCGAAGATCTTCGAACGTCGCACCCTGATTGATGCCAAATAACATCTGCTGCGGGTTGACCGTATCTGACAAGGTATTCAGCTTGTCATGCTCGATCTTGCAGCGCTCCAGCCAGCGCAGCGTGCGCTCACAGGATGCCTTCGCGTACTCGTAGCGTGCCGGGTTTTCCACGCACTCGTCGAAGGCCATCGCAATGTCGCTGCCGAGATTCGACTGAATGCGCATGCTCTCCTCCGGCCCCATGAAGATGCGCCGGCCGTCGAGGTGCGAGGCGAATGTCACGCCCTCTTCTTTGATTTTGCGCAGGCCCGCAAGGGAAAATACTTGAAACCCGCCGCTGTCGGTCAGGATAGGGCCGTCCCAGTGCATAAACTTGTGGAGGCCGCCCATTTGGCGCACCACATCATCGCCGGGGCGCAGATGCAGGTGGTACGTGTTGGAAAGCTCGATCTGACAGCCGAGGTCTTTTAAGTCCAGCGCGCTCACGCCGCCCTTAATGGCCGCCTGCGTGCCGACGTTCATAAAAACCGGCGTCTGCACTTCCCCGCCGTGCGCGCATTTGAACTTACCGCGCCGAGCCTTGCCCTCGTATTTAATCACTTTGAACATAGTCTTCCCCCGTTTCAGGAAACGAACATCGCGTCGCCAAAACTAAAAAATCTATAACGTTCTTTTACCGCCTCTTCGTAGGCATGCAGTACGTGCTCGCGGCCCGCGAGCGCCGAGACCAGCATGATGAGCGTGGACTGCGGCAGGTGGAAATTCGTCACGAGTGCATCCATCACCTTGAAGCGGTAGCCCGGGTAGATGTAGATGCTCGTCCAGCCTGCGGACGGCTCCATGTGTCCATCCTCCTGTGCCCAGCTCTCGAGCGTGCGGCACGACGTTGTACCGACGCAGATCACGCGTCCGCCGCGCGCCTTCGTCTCGTTGATAAGCGTCGCCGTCTCAGGCGGGATAACGCAGTATTCGCTGTGCATATCGTGCTGCTCGATGTCGTCCTCCTTGACAGGACGGAACGTACCGAGGCCGACATGCAGCGTCACATAGCCGATGTTCACGCCCTTTGCCTGAATTTTTTCCAGCAGCTCCGGCGTGAAGTGCAGGCCCGCCGTCGGCGCGGCGGCGCTGCCATTGACCTTGGAATAGACGGTCTGGTAGCGCTCCTGATCCTGCAATTCCTCCTTGATGTAAGGCGGCAGCGGCATCTTGCCAAGGTGTTCGAGCACCTCGAGGAAAATACCCTCAAAGTCGAATTTCACCATGCGGTTGCCGTCAGGCAACACGTCCACGACCTCCGCTTTGAGCTCGCCGTTGCCGAACTGCATCTTTGCGCCCTTGCGCAGGTGCTTGCCCGGCCGCACGATGCACTCCCATGTTTTGTCGCCGCGGTCGATGAGCAGAAGCACCTCGCACGCGCCGCCGCCCGGTAGGCGCTGGCCCAAAAGGCGCGCCGGCAGCACGCGGGAATTGTTCAAGATCAGGCAGTCGCCGGGGTTCAAAAAGTCCGGCAGCTCATAAAAATGGTGGTGTGAGAGCTCACCCGTCTCCTTGTCAAGGCACATCAGGCGCGATTCGTCGCGCTTTTCGAGCGGCGTCTGCGCGATCAGCTCCTCAGGCAGGTAATAATCAAAATCTTTTGTCTTCATGTTGTTTCTCTTCCCTCATCGGATGCTGACATCCGTGTAGTAAAACTGCAAAATATCGCGGTAGGAATAGCCGAGGTTCGCCATCGAGTACGCCCCCCACTGGCTCATGCCGACATTATGCCCGTAACCGCTGCCGGAGATCACAAAGCTGCCGCTGCCGGACGATGTCGTCGTCCGCTGCACAAGCTGCGATGTGCCGCTCGACGTGATGACGTACACGTTGCCGGACAGCGCCGAGCTCTTCCCGCTGCTGTCGATCGCGCTCATAGAGCCGAGCGCGACGCTTTCGCCCGTGTCATTCACACTGTAAATATTCTCGCCCGTACCGCCGCCGATCGTAAAGCGCTGGCTGCGCAGATTCAGCAGCGTCCGGCATGCCTCGCGCGAAACGGTCTTGCTGCCGCTCGTACCGGTAAAGGTGACGGAATAGACGTTACCTGTGTCGGTATAGGCCGAGACATAGGCGTTTTTCACCGTACCGATGCCGTAGCCCCGGTTATTGAGAAGGCTCGTCAGCTCCGACGCGGTAAACGTCGTCGACCAGTTGTACCGTGGGATGATCGAGGCGATCTTGCCCTCATAGGGGTCGATCTTGCCTTTGAGATAGCCGACGTCATTGCCCCAGACGTTCAGGCTGTCCTCGCTCGCGCCGCCGTTGCTTGAATAATACACAGCCTCCTGCACGAGTCTTCCGCTGTAGTAGAGGAACTCCCCCGCCGTCCGGTCGACCGCAGCATCGGAATTCGCACCGCTCGCCGCCGTGCCCTGATAGACCTGACAGTGCGTCGTCGCGCAGATGTCAAAGCCCTGCGCGCGATGCTTCGTCTGACAGACCGCGTAGGTGCGCGCACAGACCGCCTGCGCCTTGAGCGCCTCGACCGGCCAGTCCTTGCTCATTTCCCAGGGAATGACGCATTTGACATAGTCCTCGAGATCCACCACGTTGATGACATTGATGTTCCCGCCGCTCACGCGCTGGTATTCAAAGCCGCCGTAGTAGCGGTAGCCGCGGAACCACGTGACCGTCTTTTCACGCGTCTCGATCGGCAGGATGCCAAGGTCTTCGCTCCCGCCGCAGTCGAATTCAAAGAGGATCGTATCCGTTCCCGTCACGATGACCGTCACGCCCGTGCTGCTGCCGCCGACGGCAGTGCCGCCGTATTGGGCTGCCGCGGACCGCGCCGCACTCAGGCTCGTGTAGCTGCCAGCGCGCGCATAGAACGCGCCATCCTCGTAGGCAGCGAAGCCGCCGCTGTACTGCGCCGCTGTGCGCGACGCGTCGTCGTAATCGTAAAACGTGCCGGAAAGCTGCACATGATAGGTCGTATCCGTCGTCACCGTGATCTTTTCATACAACCGCGGCAGTGCGCCCAGCTCTTCAAAGCTGCCGTCCGCGTCAAAATACCCCAGCGCGTAGCCGCCGAAGGCCGAATAATTCTGAAGGTTCGCCGCGCTCATCGCGTCCGAGCCGTACTTGAGCCCCACGCGGAGCGTCTCACCGTCCGTTGCCTGCGCGAGCGTGCACAGTGAAAGGCACAGCAGACAGGAAAGCAGGAACGTTCTGCACCATTTTTTCATAGTATCCTCCACAGCCAGTTTTGCAGAAGCGATCGCTCTGCGCCCGGCTGAACATATCCATATGAATCGTATTTTACATTATACGACAGTTTCCCTCCGCTTTCAAGCAAAACTGTATCTCTTTTTGGCCGCCGCTCCTTCCTACCGTTTTGGCGGTCAAGCGTCATGGAAAGGAGTCCTTTATGAAACCCTGTGTGTTTACCGGCAGTGCCGTCGCTATCGTCACACCGTTTTGCGGCAACGGTGTCGATCTTGAAGCCTTCGACCGGCTCATCGAGCGCCAGATTCAAGGCGGCACCGACGCCATCGTCGTCTGCGGCACAACCGGCGAGGCCGCGACGCTGAGCTACAATGAGCGCATGGCGCTCATTGAGCGCTGCGTGCGCACCGTCGACCGCCGCGTGCCTGTCATCGCGGGCAGCGGCACGAACAGCACCGCGTCCTCCATTGCGCTCTCCAAAGCCGCGCAAAGCGCGGGCGTCGACGCGCTGCTCACCGTCACGCCGTACTACAACAAAGCCTCGCAGAGCGGCCTTGTGCAGCATTTCTCCGCCATTGCGGACGCGGTCGACATTCCGGTCATCCTCTACAACGTTCCCTCCCGCACAGGCGTCGGCTGCACGGCGCAGACCTATCAAGCACTCGCCAAGCATCCGAACATTGTCGGCGTCAAGGAAGCCAGCGACAACTTCGACCTCATTCAGGACACCCTCAACCTATGCCCGCCGGACTTCACCGTCTGGAGCGGCAACGACGGCTCCACCGCCGCCATCATGGCTCTTGGCGGCAAGGGCGTCATCTCCGTCGCCGCGAATGTCGTCCCGCGTGAAATGCACGAGCTGACACAGCTCTGCCTTGAAAATCGCTTCTTGGAGGCAGGCACGCTCCAGCTCAAGCTGCATGAGCTGATCCGTGCGCTGTTTTGCGAGGTCAACCCCATCCCCGTCAAGGCCGCCATGGAGCTCTTGGGCCTGTGCAGCGGCGAATTACGGCTGCCGCTGTGCCGCATTTCCGAGCGTCATTTGGAACAGCTCTCGCATGCACTGGAACCGTTCCGTCCCGCAGTATAAGCTGATCTTATCTCTCGTTTGTGCAGCATTCACCGTGTATTCACTTTGCATCTGCATAATATTCATCGTAATATTCAGCGAATATTCGCCGTATTCATTTCACCGTTTTCCACCTTGTATATTCAGTCAAAAAGCAGGACTCTGCGCTGAAAACGCGCAGAGCCCTGTTTCGCTTTTACGTTTACGTTTTGTAATCAGCCTTGCTTACGCCTTCACGCGGTGGAAGACCTTCTTACCCTTGCGGACGATGATGCCCTCGCCCTCGAATCGCTCGCGCGCAAGGCTCTCGTCGATGGAGGCGACCTTCACATCATCAATCGTCACACCGCCCTGCTGGACCAAACGGCGCGCCTCACCGCGGGACGGGCACAGGCCGGTCGCGACCAACATCGAAAGGACATTGATGTTGCCGTTTTCAAAGTCGGCATCCGTCAGCGTGCTCGTCGGCATGTTGGCGTTATTGCCGCCCGCGCCGAAGAGCGCCTTGGCAGACTCCTCCGCCTTCTTGGCCTCCTCTTCCCCGTGGACGAGTGCGGTGAGCTCGTAGGCGAGGATCTCCTTCGCGCGGTTGAGCTGGCTGCCCTCCCACTTATCCATCTCGTCGATCTGCTCGAGCGGCAGGAATGTGAGCATACGGATGCACTTTAAAACATCCTGATCGCCCACGTTGCGCCAGTACTGGTAGAAGTCGTAGGGCGTGGTCTTGTTCGGGTCGAGCCACACCGCGCCGCTCGCGGTCTTGCCCATCTTCTTGCCCTCGGAATTAAGAAGCAGCGTGATCGTCATCGCCTGCGCGTCCTTGCCGAGCTTGCGGCGAATGAGCTCCGTGCCGCCGAGCATGTTGGACCACTGGTCGTCGCCGCCGAACTGCATGTTGCAGCCGTACTCCTGGAACATGTGGTAAAAGTCGTAGGACTGCATGATCATGTAGTTGAATTCCAGGAACGAAAGGCCCTTTTCCATGCGCTGCTCATAGCACTTGGCGCGCAGCATGTTGTTCACAGAGAAGCACGCGCCCACCTCGCGCAGCAGCTCGATGTAGTTGAGCTTCATCAGCCAGTCGGCGTTGTTGAGCATCATGGCCTTGCCCTCGCCGAAGTCGATGAAGCGCTCCATCTGGCGCTTGAAACATTCGGCATTGTGGTCGATGTCGGCCTTGGTGAGCATCTTGCGCATATCGTTGCGACCCGAGGGGTCTCCGATCATGGTCGTGCCGCCGCCGATGAGCGCAATGGGCTTGTTGCCCGCCATCTGGAGTCTTTTCATCAGGCACAGTGCCATGAAGTGGCCGACGTGCAGGCTATCCGCCGTGCAGTCAAAGCCGATGTAGAACGTCGCCTTGCCGTTGTTGACGAGGTCGCGGATCTGCTCCTCGTCCGTCACCTGCGCGATCAGGCCGCGCGCTTTGAGCTCTTCATAAATTCCCATTTGTTAATTCCTCCTGTATTTCTATTTTACTTCATTTCGGACATTTTGAGACGCTTTCGGATAGCAAAAAAACGCCCTCTGTCCGTTTGGACAGAGGGCGAACAAATTCGCGGTACCACCTCTGGTTCGCCGTTTTCTCGCAAAAACGGCCTCACGGAGTGCCGACACACTCCCGCGCGATAACGGGCGCTCCCGGGGCGCGCCTACTGGAAAACTTTCGTTCGGGCGCCGGCTCCGCGGTGTATTTCGGCACGTTTCCTCTCCTTCTTGCACCGGCCGAAGGCTCTCTGCGCAGGAAATCGCTGCTTACTTCTCCGCTTCATCACCGTAAACGCGGATATTGTAACGTAAAGAATCGGTCTTGTCAAGTATCAAGTATTCTGCGGATTATAATACATCACGAGCTTGCACAGCCCGTCGCACAGGAGCGACAGGTTCTCCTCGTCGATCTCCGTCGCTTTCTGCGGCAGGATACAGCGGCCAAAGCCCTTGACCTTTTTGCACGCACAGATGACCGTGCCGCCCGTGAACGCGCGGTTGTCCGAGGGATAGTGAACAAGTCCGTCCGTCTTCAAAAAGCAGGTCTTCTTCTCGCTGTTGCTGAACTGCTCAAGGATCGTATCGAGCAGCTTGTCGTTCCAGCGGCTCGCCTTGCCCGGCAGGATCAGCAGCTCGTCGCCCTCACCCACGCAGTCGAGCACGACGACGCTCTTCTTTTTGAGCTCGGGGTGCGCGTGGATCAGGCGCTTGGCGCCCTTGCCCCCCTGCGTGCCGCCGTCGAGGAACAGGAAGCACACCTCACCGCGGTAGCGCGGCGTCAGCGCCTTTGCGACCTCGAGCAGCGCGATGACGCCGGAGGTGTTGGCATTTTTGTTGTTCGTCTCACTCTTGCCATATTTGGGGTAAAAGAGCCCAACAACCAGCAGCAGTAAAAAGAGCGGCAGCGTCATATTCGGCATGTTGAGCGCGAACGTCACGCCGAACGAAATAAGGAAGCTCACCGCCAGCGCCAGCAGAGGCATCAGCGCCTCGTAGAGCATGTACGTCGCCGGTCGCGTCGGGCAAATGAGCGGCGGCAGGACCTCACGCACGCCGGTGTCGTAGTGCGCCGCGAGAACGATCTTTGCCTTCTCGATGTCGCCGACGACCACATTCGTCACATTGCCGCCCGCCGAGAGCGCCGACGTCCCGCTCTCGAGCTTCGGCGAATAGCCGAGCTCCTTGAGTGTGTAGACAAGCCAGGTGCGGAAGTCTACTTTTTCTTTCTCCTTGCGCCGCACCGGAAAATCCCGCTCGATGCGCTCAGCAAATTCGTTCATCTGATGTTCCTTTCTTCGAAAAAGCGCCGCATCGCGGCGCTTTTCTCTGACATGTGATTTTGCTTTACAGTAGTTGATCTTTAAAGTTCTCCGCCGCGCAGAGCAGTTCCTCTGCTCCTAAGAGCATCGTCTCGCTCGGGTGGTCTCCCCCGCTTAGGCGGGCGATCTCGCCGCGGCGCGCCGCGCGGTCGAGCGCGACGACCTTTGTGAGCGTGCGGCCGTTTTCCTCGCCCTTTTCCACGCCGAAGTGCGTGTCGGCCATCGCCGCGAGCTGCGGCAGATGCGTCACGCACAGCACTTGCCGTGTGCGCGAGAGCTTGGCGAGCTTTTCCGCCACGCGCTGGGCAGCCCTGCCCGAAACGCCGGTGTCGACCTCGTCGAACACCATCGTCATCACGCTGTCCTGCTCGGCCAGCACGTTTTTGAGTGCCAGCATGATGCGCGACAGCTCGCCGCCGGACGCGATCTTCTGGATGGGGCGCAGCGCCTCGCCCACATTGGCGGACATCAAAAACGCCACGGCGTCCACACCGTCCTCGCCCATGTCCTTTTCCTGAAAGTCGATGGCAAAGCGGAGCTTCGGCATATCGAGCTCGCGCAGTTCCCGGGAAATACGCTCCTCAAGCTCCTTTGCCGCCGCGTGACGGCGGTCGGAGAGGGCCTGCGCCGCTTCGCGCGCAGCCTTTTCCTGCTTTTTGAGCGTCTGCTCGAGCTGCTGCGCACGGTCGTCTGCATACTCGATGCGGTCCAATTCCTCACGCGATTTTTCAAGATATGCAAGCATCTCCTCGACGCTTGAGCCGTACTTCTTTTTCAGCCGGTAAAGCTGGTCGCAGCGCGACTCCACGGCGTCGAGCTCCTGCGGAGAAAAGTCGTATTCATCCTTCTTATCGCGGATCGTTTCGGCAAGGTCATACGCTTCACAGCGCAGCGCTTCCAAGCGCTCCGAGAGCGTGATGAATTCATCGCCGAGGCCGCGGAGCGAACGCAGCGCATCCTCCGCCTCCTTGATAGCGGACACCGCGCCAAGGCCCTCGTCCCCACCGTTCAGGCAGGCGTCCGCCTCGGAGATGGCGGAAATGAACTTTTCGCCGTTGCGCAGAATATTGCGGCGGGCAAGGAGCGTCTCCTCCTCCCCCTCCTGCAAGTCCGCGCGCTCGAGCTCGCCGATCTGATGGTGCAGCATGTCGACACGGCGCGCTTTTTCGGCCTCGTCCATCTTGAGCGCGTCGATCGCGCGGCGCGTCTCTTTCATCACGTCATAGCGCGCGCGATACGCTTCCAGCTCGTTTTCCACGCGGCCAAAGCGGTCGAGGTAGACAAGGTGCTGCTCTTCGTCGAGTAACTGCTGTCCGTCGTGCTGGCCGTGGATATTGAGCAAGCTCGCGCCGATACGCTTGAGCTGCGCGACCGTCACTGGCCGTCCGCCCACGCGGCAGACGTTTTTGCCGTCACCGTACAGCTCGCGCTGCAATAAAAGCGTTCCGTCCTCCTCCGGCGTAAAGCCGTTTTCGGCGAGCCCCGGCAAATCTGCCGGGACCGCGCTGAACGTCGCGCTGACAAACGCCTTCTCCGCGCCCGTGCGGATGAGCTCGCGCGACGTGCGCTGGCCGAGCACCGCGCCGAGCGCGTCGATCACGATGGATTTGCCCGCGCCGGTCTCGCCGGTGAGCGCGTTGAACCCGCGGCCGAACAGAATGTCTGCCCGCTCAATGATGGCGATATTTTCAATGTGCAAAAGCTCAAGCATCGCTCATTCTCCTGCAAGATTTTGTTCTTACTTGGTCTGGCGCTGTCTCTGCATGTCCTCGATCTCCGAGCAGAGCTCGGCGGCGGACTCGTTTTCGCGCATCACGATCAGCACCGTGTCGTCACCCGCGACGGTGCCGACCTTGGCGGAGATATCCATCCCGTCAAACGCTGCGCCGGCCGCGGGGCCGAGGCCCGCCATCGTCTTGATGAGCACCAGATTCTGCGCGCAGTCGACCGAAACGATGCTCTCGCGCAGGATGGTCTGCAGGCGGTCAGCCAGATTCAGGCGCATCTTCTGCGTCGAAACGGCGTAGCGGTAGGAGCCGTTGCCGGTCGGCTCCTTAATTAAGTGGAGCTGCTTGATATCGCGGGAGATGGTCGCCTGCGTGCAGGAGATCCCCTCCTTGCGCAGGCTGTCGATCAACTGCTCCTGCGTTTCGATCGCCGAAGCGGCAATGATCGCAAGGATCTTTTCCTGTCTTTCATTCTTCATTGCTGGTTCCTCCCATCAACATTTTCTTTTGTAAGATCTCGCAGAAACTGCGTTTGCTCAGTCGAACGAGCTTGGTGTCGAATTTTGAGCGGCGCACTTCAATACTGTCGCCGCTGCGCAGTGAGAATGCGCGCCCGCCGTCCACGCTCAAAAGGACGGGCTTGTAGCTGTTTTTTTCCGTCTGCACAGTGATGACCCGCTCGGGCGAGAGCACGTAGGCATTGGCATGCACGCTATGCGCGCAGATGGGCGAAACAATGAAGTTCCGTGCCGTCGGCTCGACCACAGGGCCACCCGCCGAGAGCGAGTAGGCCGTCGAGCCCGTCGGGCTCGCGACGATCACGCCGTCGCCCGCCACGTCCACGAGCTTCCCCTGCTCGGTGAAGATTTGCAGCCGGATCACGCGCGAGATATTGCCGCGCGCGATCAGTGCCTCGTTGAGCGCAAGGTTCGAGTAAATAACACGCCCGTCGCGCTGGACGCTCACGTCGAGCATCATGTGGCTCTCGATCTCATACTTTCCGTCACACAGGTCGCGCAAGCGCAAAAGGTCTTTGCTCTCAAGCTCGGCCATGAAGCCAAGGCTACCGAGGTTGACGCCCAGCACCGGAATGTCGCGGTGCGCGGCGGTTTTGGAAAGGTGCAGGATCGTACCGTCGCCGCCAAACGCGATGATCATGTCCGCACCGCGGATCTCCTGCTGAAGCGGCTCAATGTTGAGCCCGTAGCCCTCCGGCGGCTCCTGATTGCGAAACGGCAGGCACACGACATTCGGGCAGCCAACCTCGTCGAGCACGCGCTTGGCCTCCTTCGCGACGCGAAGCTGCGCGTCGCGGTAGGGATTCGGGCATAAGATGACTTTTCTCAGCATCCCGCGCCCTCCTTCCCGTGGTCGAGCGCCGCGTGTGACTGCTCCACAAGACCCTGGAGGTCAAACGTCTTCTCCACCCAATCGCCGCTTTCGAGATACCCGAGGTATTCGATGTTTCCCTCGGGTCCACGAATAGGAGAGAATGTGATATCAAGCACTGTAAAGCCAGAATCCTTTGCATGTGTCAGGAAGTTTTCCAGCACCTCAAGGTGTACGTCCGGGTCGCGGACGACGCCCTTTTTCCCCACCTTTTCGCGTCCCGCCTCAAACTGGGGCTTGATGAGGCAGGCGATCTCGCCCCCCTGCCGCAGCAGGCCGTACAGCGCCGGGAAGATCAGCTTCAGAGAGATGAAGGACACGTCGATACTGGCAAAGTCCAGAGGATTGGGGATCTGCTCCGGGGTCAGATACCGGGCGTTGGTGCGCTCCATGCACACCACACGGGGATCGCTGCGGAGCTTCCAGTCCAGCTGGCCGTAGCCCACGTCCACGGAATAGACCTTCCGGGCGCCGTTTTGCAGCATACAATCAGTAAAGCCTCCGGTAGAGGCGCCAATATCCATAGCAGTTTTATCCTGTAAACGGATCGGGAACACCCGCATCGCCTTCTCCAGCTTCAGACCGCCTCTGCTGACGTAGGCTAATCCAGAGCCTCGGACCTCAATCTCAACAGCTTCCGTGTAAGAGGTGCCCGGTTTATCCGATTTTTGATTCTGAACATAGACCTGTCCCGCCATAATAAGCGCTTTCGCTTTTTCACGGCTGGGAGCCAGACCACGGTCTACCAATAACTGATCCAAGCGTTTCTTTTCACTCACGATTTTCTACTCCGTAAATAATATTTTCCATTCCCTTTTCATCCAAGCAGAACCGGCATAAAGAGCTTTTTACCGACGCCTGGGGTACAAACGCC
>OLZW01001291.1_pt1 | contig 19199 bp, 10 predicted proteins | sample 1674281 | NCBI WGS metagenome assembly OLZW01 (sample SAMEA103958157, study PRJEB25191) | human gut metagenome | biome: human-associated habitat [ENVO:00009003]; feature: intestine environment [ENVO:2100002]; material: feces | place: Germany | collected 2013/2015
TTTATTGCACTTTTGCACAAAAAACATAAACAAGCCTGAAGAAAAGGATCCTTTTTTTTCGAACGTTCCACTCTTGTAAAAATTATGCAGTAAGGTATTGATTCTTATTCATATATTTGAAATACAAAAGAACAAAAAACGCGGCAGAAAAAGGATCCTTTTTTTTCAACACGCATATTGTCCAGTTTTCATTTTTGTATAATACCCGATTAATCATTTTTATCAATGAGTTAATTCATCGTTGAAAGAAAAAAATTCCTGCTTTGAAAAAAGGATCGTTTTAATGAGTTTTTTTAGAGCAAACCTGCTTTTCACAATCGCTTTGTCTACTTCAACCCGATGAACATTGCTTTGGAAAAAAGGACTGAACACAATGAAAAACAAGACTATCATTATCGGATTGACTGTTTCCCTTTTGTTGTCGACAACCGCCGGCCGGGCAGCGTATACACCGACTTTGGAAGATGACAGCATCTATGAAATCACCAACGTTTCTTCTGCCGAAGAGGCCGATTTTTCGTTGGTTGAAATCGACGAAAACGGTCAGGCTGCCGTTACTTATTACAAATACAACATAAAAGAAGGCGCCGTAAGCCATGAACCGCTTGACGAAGACATGAAAGGCCAAGACATTACCGGCAACTTTTTCGGACAGACCGGAGGAAACGGCGCGGCAATCACCAATCGGACGGACACGGTATTCAATTCCTGGGACATCGGCAACATTACCGGCGACTTTGTCAACAACAGCGTTGAGGGAAATCTCTTCAACGGACCGCAGGGCGGTGCCATCTACAACCGTCCGCTCAACGGCGGCAGCACCTCCATCGGCAACATCACCGGCGATTTCATCGGCAACAGCGCGGTTTCCGAATCGACCTGGCCGTCTTACGGCGGCGCCATTTACAACTCGACCAATGCCGCGGCACAGACAGCCACCATCGGCGATATTACCGGCAATTTCATCGGCAACCACGCTTCAAACGCCAACACTCACGCTTACGGCGGCGCAATCTACAACTACAGCTATAACAAAAACAATCTGGCAACCATCGGTGTCATCAGCGGCAGCTTTATCGGCAACTACGCGGAAGGAAAAGGCATGGCTCTCGGCGGCGCCATTTACACTTCCGACAACCTGACGCTGGCCAGCAAGGGTAAAAACATTCAATTTTCCGGCAACTATACGATAACCGACGGCAACCGGGTCAACAACGCGATTTTCATGGACACGGACATCGCCGACACGGTGCTGACTTTCGACGTTTCCGGCGGCGGACACATTACTTTTCTTGATCAGATCGACGGCGGCGACGTTAACGACACGGGAACGGAAATCAATTATGACAAACAATATTCTATTGTCCTGAAAGGCAACGGTTCCGGCACGGGCAAAGGGAACATCTTTTTCGCCGACACCGTCAACAACGCTTCTTCCGTCACCGCCGACGACGTCAACCTGACGTTTGGAAGCTATGACGGACATCATGCCAATTTCGGCGACAAATCAACTTCTTTGCAACTGAACAATTCGCTGCTCAGCCTCAAATACGATTCATATCAAAGTCTGAAGTTAAACGAACTGACCGTTTCCGGCAATTCGCTGTTTGAGTTCGGCGCCAATTTTAACCAAGGCTTATCCGACAGCATCAACACGGAAAAAGCCGAAGGCAGCATCGGCATCTTCAACATCCGCTTTGACGATTACGGCAACGTCGGCGACAAAATTACGATTTTTGACAATGCCGGGCTGACGATCAACAATCTTGGCAGCTACACAAAGATATACAACAACCTCACTTACAAATTCGAGCAGCAGGGCAATCAGCTGGTGATCGCTTCCAAAAGCCTGAAACGCCCGCAATCGATCGTCAAGAAAAACGAAATTCTCGACGTTCAGGAAACGACGCTGAATGACGCGATGACGGGAATACTCGACAACAGCGGCATCACCACCATCACCGACAGCAGCTTCAGCAACAACCGCAACGACGGCCACGGCGGCGTGATTGTCAACCGCGGACAACTGACAATTCAAAACACCGACTTTACCAACAACGCTTCCGAAGGCAACGGCGGCGCGATTGACAACGCCGGAGACTTGACGCTGATCGCCGACAACGACGACATGACCTTTGACGGCAATACCGACGCCTCCGGCAGCAACGACATTTACATGCGGCAGGGAACGCGGCTTGACATCAACATCACCAACAAAGGCACGATGACGTTTAACGGCGGCATTAACGGCGAAAACGGCTACTTGATCAACATTACCGGCGACGGCAGCGGCAACCTGGTGCTAAACGGCAGAGTTGACAACGCGGAAAAACTGAACGTGGCCGATACGTCGCTGGTGCTGAAATCGGAAGCATTTCTCGACAATCAGTTTGTTGAACTGACAAACGCCATGCTGGACATTGCCAACAACACCATCGGCACCGTCAACCTGAAAGGTTACCGGGCCGACGGCGCCGCCATCCGGCTGGACGTCAACACGGCCGAAAACGTTTCCGACGTTCTTAACATCAGCGGCGATCTGACCGGCACCACCGGTCTCATTCTCAATATGCTGAGCAGCGTTAAACAAACGGAAGACATCGTTTTTGCCAACACGCCGGACGACGACGACGCGACCAAAGGCGGTTTCGTCATTTCGCGCATGGTCGGCAACCCGTACGAATATAACATTTCCGTCAAATATGACGCGGTTAACAAACAATGGCTGTTCCCGAAGGAAGCGGAACCGACCCCGATACCGGAACCCGAGCCGCAGCCGCCGGTCGTTCGTCCGGTGGCGCCGGAATATGTTGCCTACGGCGGATTGCCTGCCGCCGCGGCAGAACTGACCCGCGGCCTCAGCAGAATAATTTCCGCCAAAGTCGCCGCCGGCAAAATATTCAGCAACAACTGCTGCGGCGTTTATGACGAAGCATATGACGGCAGCGTTTTGCGCAACGTCTGGATAGACGCCGGCTATCAAAACGCAAATATCGACAAGCCGGTCGACATGGAAGCCGACGTCTGGGGCATTACCGGCGGTTTCGACATCCAGGCCGATGCACATAACAAACTCGGCGTTTTCGCCGCATACCGCCGCGGACAGTATGACCTTTCCGGCAAAGGAACGTATTACAACTCGACCCTTGGCAGCCGCATTGACATCGACAGCTGGCTGGGCGGCTTGTATTACCGCTTCGATAAAAACCGCCTGTATGTCATGAGCACGGTTTTCGGCGGCATTCAAAAAGCCGACGTCAAAACCGACGACGGTACCATTAAGACGGACACCGACGCCGATCAGTTCGGCGGCAGTCTGGAAACCGGTTACGTTTACGGTTTGGGCAAAACGCTGACGTTGGAACCGTCGCTCGGCATTTCCTACGCCCATATCAACTACGGCGACATTCACGACCGGGCGGGAACGACGGCCGCATACGACAATTTGAACTACTTTGAAGCGGAAGCCGGCATCAAGCTGGAGAAAACGTTTTATTACGACGAGGGAACGGCCAAAGTTTACATCCGTCCTTCCGTCATACAAACGTTCGGCGACAGCGGCGACGTCAGGATCGACAGTCTGCGGCCGACCAATTCTCTCCGCAATCAGACGCTCGGCAGAATCGAACTCGGCGGCCGTTACGGCTTTGGGAACCGCCTGTCCTTCTACGGTTGGACGCACTACACTTACGGCAGTTCGTACGACGCCGCGGCTTTCGGCATCGGGTTGAATTACGCCTGGTAACCGGCAAGATTTTACATCTGCAAATCAGGTCGTCAAAAAAGCTCCCGGATCCGGCCGGGAGCTTTTTTATTGCCCGGGTTATCGCCTGAAAATTCTTATCGCCCGAAAAGAAGAACCTTTTGTTTTTATCTTTTTCCGGCGGCAGCGCTTTAGTGTTTGCGGGACAAAAACTCTTCCACTTCCCGCAGCGACTGTTCGGGAGAAGCGTTGAAGTCGATGACTTTTCCGCCGACTTCACAAGTCCGGTTTTCCGGATTGTAGCAGCAGAAAGGGGTGGAAAAAGACGCGCCGTAACCCGGCGTGTCGTCGATCTGGATGTCAATGCCGTTTTGCAGGCAATACTCCGCTTTTGCCTTGTCCCACAATTCGTCCGGCACTTTGAAGTTGCCGTTGGGAAAATATTTGACTTGTCCGCGGCTGGCAAAATGGTCGATCAGCGAAAAAATGTTGTTGTATCGGATCTTCCAGGAATCGAGAAAGTTCTTCACCACCAGATAAGGTCCTCCCGAAATGACGAAAACTTCATAATCGCGGTCAAACGCCAGCGCGGTAAAGTCGCGGAAAAACGCCGGAGAAGCGGTAATTACGCCGTGAAAGTCTATGCCGATCTTATATTTAGAACTTGTCATCTTCTCCTCCGAACACGCTGGAAACCGCGTCTTTTAACGAATTTGGACTCAATACCGAAAGCGGATTCAGGCGAACTTTCGGATCACTTGCCTTGCCCGTAATCGAATAGTTGGCAGCAAACACGGTGCCGTCTTTGCCGGCCAGCAGGCTGCCGACCAGAGGAATCCGTCCGATCAGCGTATTCAGTCCGTAAGCCGGAGCGATCATCCCCTTGATGCTGATGTCCTCGTTGGCGGTGTTGTAGGCGCCGCTGAACGTCAGCCCGACGACGTTACCGTAGGTTTTGCCGCTTTTTACAGATAATATGCGATTTTTGTATTTAAACGGGGCGTCGAAATGGGAAAACGTCATCCCTTCCCCGGTCAGCATGTCCACCATGCCGCTGAAAGAGGCCACCGTCAGCAGCCGGGCCAGAAGCGGCGTGTTGTGAAGGCTGAAATCGCGGATTTTGGCATGACCGATAAACTCCCCGTCAGCTCCCTTTTTGGCTTCTATTTGCAGATTGCCGCCGTGCATGTCGTTATAGATACGCAAAAAGCGCAGCGTATTGCCGGCATGGTTGCTGCTGACGGAAAGCAGCCATTCGCCGTTCGGCCGCGGAACATAATCCACTTTCAGGTTCATGCTGCGATTATGGTCATAATTGCCGATCATGTGCACTTCATGCACGCCGACGCCGTTTCTGAGCCTGGCGCTGCCGGCAAAACCGGTCACCGACACGTCAGGGTTGGTCCACAGGCGGTTAACCGCAATGTTGACGTCAACGTCCGGCGTTTTTTCCCAATCGTTTTCTGCTTCGCCGGCAGCGGCCGAACTGTTTTTGCCGCGGTCAAAAAACTCGGACAAATCATAGCTGTCGCCGGAAATATTGATTTTGACGACGCCGTTTTTGCCGGAAGGCATTTCTATTTTGGCGCCGGCCTGCGTTTTGGGTCCTTTGATTTTGCCGATATCGACCACGCGGACCGCGCCTTTCTTGTCAAAACTGATTTTACCGGCAATGTCAAAATCGCTTTTATGCAGTTTGAAATCGGGGATCGACGTCAGCTGCTTTTTGGCAAAAACCAGTTTGGCGCCAAAATCCGCCGCCGCGCCGGCAGGCTTGTAAAAACCCAAAAAGCTGTAGTTCATCACCGCTTTTTGCAGTTTGGCCTTCAGATCGACCGTCAGCTTGTCGTCGCCGCCCTGGGTCGCCGTCGCCTCCACCTCCGCGCTGCCCTCAAAATAAGGCGGTTTCAGCATTTCGTAATCCAGGCCGAACTTTTCGGCGCCGGCGGCATCCAGCTTAAGCGAAGCCTGATAGCGGCTGCGGTAAGGCTTGTCGGTCTTGAAACGCTCGTCCCAGACGATTTTGAGCGGAATGCCGTCAAACTCGGCGTCGCCTTTGACCGACATGCCGTCGTTGTCAACAGCCAGTTCCAGTTCCTTTGCCGTTATCGGACGGCCGTCCACGGCGTCTTTTATCCGCACGTTGTGCAGCTTTGAGTTGACCGTCACGTTCACGTCGTCGTAGTCCAGGTCTTTTTTCAGTTCAAATTTCAGTCCCAGCTCGGTGTCGGCTTCCCCTTCGATAACTTCAGGATGCAGCCCCATCTGCGAGGTAAACTCCAGCGGCTTGTGGTCGATCAGTTTCAAAGCGTCGGCAATCGAAGAATTGGAAAAAAGCCGGATGTCGATATAGTTGTTGTACTTGTCAAGGTCATAGATCAGAACGTTTCCTTCGCTCAGCATGATGCCGTCCGACACCGCCTTGTCAAGCGCGATATTGATGCTGGTCGGAGTAACGCTGAAAACGCCGTAAACATTGTTGACCATCGGCATGGTATTGATGTAGCGGAGGTTCGAATCGGCAATATAGGCCTTCCCTTTCAGGTCCGTCAGCCCGAAAGTTTTCGTTTTTTCGTCATAGCCGAAGTCAAATTCAAAACGGGCGTTCTTGGCGTCGCCGCCGAAAATGCTGTCCCGGCACCACTCCCAGGCATCGGGGGCGACATAGCGCGGCCAGTAGGTGTAAAGGTCGTCAAATTTCAGCTTTCTGATATCCGCCGTCAGCGACAGCCGCAAATTCTTTTTGGAATCTTCAAGCAGATAATCTTCCAGCCCGGAAACATTGAAACCGAGCGTTACCTTCTGCTCCCCGAGATAAAAGTCGGCGTTTTCGATCGCTACCCGGTCCAGACCGCCGTTGATCTCCCCTTCCAGCATAAAAGAGGAAATGTCATAGCGGGAATCGGCATCGCCGGTGTCAAACAGGATGAAACCGCGCCCTCCTTCCAGCTGAAACTTGATTTTTTCCAGCGCGGTGTCCACCGCTTCGATCAGGTCGCCGCGGTTTTTCAAAAATTCGTTGAAATTGATCAGCGCGGCAATTTTGCCGTTGATCGGCAGGTTGACGTTGTACCAGTCGCGGCGGGCGCCGCCGTTGACATATGTGTCGACGATATCGGCCGGCACCAGGTCGGAAAAGTAAATCTGCGCCGCCAGCCGGTTGTCGGAAGGACGATAACGGGCTTCCATACCGACGCTGACCAGCTTGTCGCGCAGTTTGACCGACCCGCTGATTTCGGTTTCGATATCGGTAAGGTTGCGCTCAAAATTGTAATTGAGGTCGGCAAATTCCCATTTGCGGCCGAGGTCGACCTCATGGAACTCCACCTTGCCGTTGTTGATTTCTATGTCGTTGATATAACTTTCCGAATAAGTCCTGTCCGGCGAATTGAAACGCTCGAGAAACTCCTCAAACGCCGTCACGTAATAGTCTATCTGCTTGCGGCTGACTTCCGCCGCCCGGTTTTTGTCCCTGACGCCGTAATCGGTGAAAATGTAAACCGACGGATTGTTCACTTCAATCGAACTCGGCGCAATCACGCCCTGCAGCAGCGCCCGGATACTGAACGAAACGGCCACCCCCGGCGCGTTTATCCGCATATGGCCGTCGTTTTCTTCATAAACCACGTTTTTGGCAATGATTTTGATCGGTTTGATCGAACGCACCAGCTCAATGTTGACGCTGTCCACCGTCACTTCCGCGTTTTCGTTGTCCTGGTTTAAGGCCGCGATGATATAAGGCTTGAGAAAAGGAACCGCAATCGGCCCGCGGTACAGCTGCCAAATGAACAAAAGCAGCAGAATCAGGATTAAAACCACCGTATAATCAAAGATTTTACGGGCCAGATAAAGCCGGTTTGAAACTTTTTTCATTTGTTGCTTACCTTATCGGCCAGCGCCGCCTCCAAAAACAAATCAATGTCGCCGTCCAAAACCGCCTTGGCGTCCGAAGTTTCCGCGCCGGTGCGCAGATCCTTGATCAGTTTGTAGGGCTGCAAAACATAGGAGCGAATCTGATAGCCCCAGCCGTTGTCGCCCATCGAATCCCTTTCTCCCTGCGCCGCGTCTTCGCGTTTTTTCAGTTCCATTTCATATAAGCGCGCGCGAAGCATTTTCCAAGCGGCGTCGCGGTTCTGAAACTGCGAACGCTGATTTTGGCATTGGACTACGATTCCGGTCGGAATATGGGTGATACGGACCGCGGAATCGGTCTTGTTGATGTGCTGGCCGCCGGCGCCCGACGCGCGGTAGGTATCGACCCGGCAGTCGGACTCGTTGATCTCAATGCGGATTTCGTCGTCAATGTCGGGATAAACGCCGACCGAGGCAAAACTGGTATGGCGGCGCGCGTTGCTGTCAAACGGCGAAATCCGCACCAGACGGTGAACGCCGGTTTCCGACTTGAGCCAGCCGTATGCGTTGTGTCCGCTGATTTTGACGGTTGCCGACTTCAGCCCGGCAACGTCGCCTTCCGCTTCCTCCACATATTCCACCTTATATTGATGCGCTTCCGCCCAGCGGGTATACATTCTGAGCAGCATTTCCGCCCAGTCCTGAGCCTCGGTGCCGCCGCTGCCGGCATGAACTTCGAGAAAGGCGTCGTTTTTGTCGGCTTCGCCGGAAAGCAGCGCTTCCAACTCGCCGCGGCGGGTTTTTACCTTCAGCTCCTCCAGCTGGGTTATGATCTCGGCAACCAGTTCCCGATTACCCTCCTCTTCCGCCAGTTCACAGAGTTCGCTTAATTCGTTTAACGACGTTTCCGTTTGCTTCAGCGCGGTAACGCTTTCTTCCAGCGAATTTTTTTCGCTCAACAGCTTCTGCGCGCGAGCGGCGTCGTTCCACAGTTCCGGCGCGGCGGTCAGCGCGTCCAGTTCTTCCAGACGCAAAACGGCGTTATCGTAGTCAAAGAGACCTCCTCAGCAGCGAAAGCGACTGCTTGATCTCGTCAATTAAGGTTAATACTTCTGCCTGCATATTTTTCCTTTCAATAGGTTGAAAAGTTGACTAATACTGGGTTCCGAGCTGGAAGTTTTCACTGTCGGCGGAATTGCCGAAACGTTTGAAATCGTTGCGGTCGTCTTCTCCGTCATTGTCGTTGTCGGAACTGCCGTTAATGATACGCTGGCCGGCCGTTTCAAAGTCAAAGTCGGGCTTCAGCGCTTCGGTAATGACCACCTGGTCCCCGGGCACCGCCGGTTTGCCGGTTTTGTAATTGATCCGCACCAGTTTGATGCCCGCGGGAATGCGGAACGGAATATCGGGCTGATCTTTCAGCGCCTCTTCCATAAACGCATAGAATACCGGCAGCGCCACGCTGGCGCCGGTTTCCCAGCGGCCGAGCGTCCGCGGTTCGTCAAAACCGATGTAGGTGCCGACCACCAGATCCGGCGAAAAACCGACAAACCAGCCTTCTTTGCTGTCGTTGGTGGTTCCGGTTTTGCCGGCCAGGTGTTTTTTCAGGCGCCGCAGCCGGGCGCCGCTGCCGCGGGTGGCCACGCCTTCCAGAATCGAAGTCATCTGATAGGCCGACAGGCTGTCAAACACCTGCTCGCGGCCGTCTGCCAGCTGCGGGGTCGGCTGATTTTTCCAAACATCATAATTACAGCCGGCACAGTCGCGGTTATCCTGTTTTAAGATGGTACGGCCATAGCGGTCCTGAATGCGCTCAATCAGATACGGCTGTATTTTTTTGCCGCCGTTGACAATTTCCGCATAGCCGGCAGATGGTCGTTGATGCCCGTTCTTTTGGCAAAGGCGGAAATCTTGTCCATGCCGACGTCCTGCGCCAGACGAACCGTCATCAGATTGCGCGATTTTTCAATTCCTTCGCGCAAAGTCATCAGACCGTAAAATTTCTTGGTAAAGTTTTCCGGTTTCCATTTCGGCAGGCCGGCTCCCTGATCCAGCACAAACGGCGCGTCCAAAATCAGATCGGTCGGAGAATAGCCGTTTTCCAGCGCGGTGAGATAAACAAACGGCTTGAACGACGAACCGGTCTGCCGGCGCGCCTGGGTGGCGCGGTTAAACTGCGAACGTTTGTAGGAATACCCGCCGACCATTGCCAGCACCCGGCCGGTATGAGGGTCGATGGCGATCAGCCCGCCGTCGACGTCGGGAACCTGACGCAGATTATAAGCGTTTTCCGGCAGTTTCTGTTTTTTGATTTTCTCTTCGCCGATTTTTTCCGCCCAGATCACGTCACCCGGTTTCAGCACCTCCTTAACCGATTTCGGCGCCCTGCCGATCCCCTGATCGGGCAGCGTTTTGCCTGCCCAGGAAAGAACGGAAAGAGGAATGACGCCGGTTTCGCCGTCAACCGTTTTAATCTCCGCCCGCGCATTGTTGACCAGGGTCACCACCGCCTTTTCCCAGCCGCTTTCGGCTCCGGCCGGCAGCGCCGTTTTCTCCAGTACCGACATATAATCGTCTTCAAGAGCGATGTTGGCCGTTGCTCCGCGCCAGCCGTGGCGGCGGTCATACTCCTGCAGTTTTTCCCGGAATACCCGGGTGGCGATTTCCTGCAGACGCGGATCAACGGTGGTGCGGACGATCAGCCCGCCCTCGTTAAGCGCCTCGGCACCGAAACGCCGTTCAATTCCGCGGCGGACTTCCTCGCTGAAATATTCCGCATGTTTTACGAAACCGCTGTCGCGTTTCACCACTTTCAACGGCTGCGCCTTGGCGTTTTCGGCCGCAAGCTCGTCAATATACCCCTCCTCAAGCATCCGGCCGATCACCCAGTTGCGGCGGGCCACGGCCGCCTCGTAACGGGTGTGGGGATTGTAATTGTTGGGTCCCTTCGGCAGCGCCGCCAGATAGGCGGCTTCCTCCAGCGTCAGTTCCGACAGCGGCTTGTCAAAATAGTTGAGCGCCGCCGCCGCCACGCCGTAAGAGCGGTTGCCGAGGTAAATTTCGTTCAGATACAGTTCCAGAATATGATCTTTGCCAAACGCCTGTTCAATCCGCCAGGCCAAAAGCGCTTCCTTGATTTTGCGGACATAAGACACTTCCGAAGAAAGCAGAAAGTTTTTGGCCACCTGCTGGGTGATGGTCGACGCACCCGAAGGCCGGCGGCCGCTGCCCAGGTTTTTCACGTTGCTGATAACGGCGCGGACAATGCCGACATAATCAATCCCCGAATGCCGATAAAACTTTTTGTCTTCGGCGGAGATGAACGCCTGCTTGACCAGATCGGGGATTTTGCCGACCGGCATGAACAGCCGCTGCTCCACCGCGTATTCCTTCAACAGCTGACCGTCGCCGGCATACAGGCGGGTGGTGACCGCCGGCTCGTATTTTTCCAGCTGGCGGTAATCGGGCAGGCTTTGGCTGAAGCGCCACAGATTGCTGATGATCACGACAATCAGGATGACCGCAAAAAAGAAAAACGTGCTCAGTAAAGAAGACAAAGTTTTAAACATTTTCATACCCAACAGATTATATTATGACACACTCATAACAGTTTTTATCGCAAACGACAACCGTATTCTTGATTTATCAGCCGTTTAAACGACAACCGGGATCAAAACAGGGATTTGTGTTTCATGTCTTCAAAATAGCGGTCGATCGCTTTGGCGGCGGAAACGGCCAATTTGCGGCGGTAGCTTTCCTGACGCAGAAGACGTTCTTCGTTTTTGTTGGAAAGATAGCCCATCTCCAGCAGCACGGACGGCACGTCCGGCGCTTTTAAGACGGCAAACCCGGCAAAACGGTGGGTATCGCTGATCAGCTTGACCGATTTGCGCATTTCGTCTACCAGACATTTGGCGAATTCGGAAGAACGGTTGCGGGTTTCCCGCTGGGCAAGCGATATCAGCACGTCGCTCACTTCCTTGGACTGTTCGACCAGATTGAGCCCGCTGATGACGTCAGCCTTGTTTTCCCGTTCGGCCAGCGCCGCCGCCTCCTTGTCCGAAGCCGTTTCCGACAGGGTATAGACCGACAGCCCGGTCGCCTTGCGGTTCAAAGCGGAATCGGCATGCACGGACATAAACAGGTCGGCCTTGTGTTTGCGCGCAATTTCCACCCGTTTGCGCAGCGGAATGAAGACGTCGGTGCTGCGGGTGAGATAAACCGTATATTTTCCCTTGCGGTCCAACTGACGCTTAAGCTCTTTGGCCATGGCCAGGGTAATATTCTTTTCATGCACGCCGGAATAGCCGATCGCTCCCGGATCGTGTCCGCCGTGTCCGGCGTCGATCACAATGATTTTTCTGGCGTTCTGCTTACGGGGCTTCGGCGTCGCATCGGCTGCCGCCTGCACGCTGCCGGCCAGCGAAAGGCTTTTGTTGCCGTAGGCGTTGTCGATGCCCGCCTTTTGCCGGAACTCGCGTTCGGAAGCGACGGTCACGTCAATTGCCAGCCGCCATTTGAAAGTGGACTGCGGCGGCAGCATGAAAACCTTTTTGACCACCACCGGCTTGAGCAGGTCGAAAACAATGCGGGTTTTGCCGTCATGAATATCACCCACCCGCACCCGGCCGACCAGGTTGTTTTTGTCTTTAGTCTTTTCCAGCGCTTTGCCGACATAGACGTTTTTGGTATCCACCACCAAACGTTTCGGCCCGTCGAGCAGAAAAACGTTATAGTCGAATTCGGCGTCGGCGTCAAACACGATACGCACGCTGCCGATGCCCTGCCCGATCCGCAGCCCGCTGACGCGGCCGGCGGCATCGGCTCTGAAAGCGCACAGAAAAACCGCCGACAGCACCATCATCGCCAGCATCAGTATTCGGCGGCAGCCCGCCGCCGTTATGTTGTTCAGTATGCTCATTACCGGTTTTGTTCCACCATAGTTTCGGCAATTATAAATGCCACTTATTACCAATCTGTTAAAAAGGAGAAAGAAAAAAATGAAATTTCGTATTGTAATTTTACATCAGCCGGTATATTGTCAATAGCGGCCGGATGTCTTTTTAACCGGCACGGGGACATTTACGACTTGACGACAAAATGTTTTTTAGGTTCCCCGCGCATTGGTTGCCGCCGTTTTTCACGGTGAAAAACGTGCCTGTGCATCCCGGCCGGAATGAGGTTTAAACCGGATAGAGATTCTGATTTGCAGACAAGCCAAATAACAAGCAAGCAAAAAAGCGTTTGTCCGCGGATCGCAGAACAGGAAAGTTCTGAATGTTTGAAGGTCGGAGAAAGCTGCTCCGGCAATACGGCAAAGCCCGGCAGAAGCGCCTGAAGCTTTTGTCCGAAGCTTGTGTTTTCCTGCTTTTCTCCGCGCGATTTCTCTCCGGATGCAATAATTTTTCCGCGTTTTCCGCGGAGTGAACGGAGTTTATTAAAATATGACCAAAAGAATGTTAATCGACGACACCCAGCCCGAAGAAACGCGGGTGGTCGTGGTCAACGGCAACAAGCTTGAAGACGTCGAATTCGAATCAAGCAGCAGAAAACAGATCAAAGGCAACGTTTATCTGGCCAAGGTGATGAGGATCGAACCTTCGCTGCAGGCCGCCTTTGTCGACTACGGCGGCAACCGCCACGGGTTCCTCGCTTTCGGCGAAATCCATCCCGACTATTATCATGTGGACGACAAAACCATGGCCGAACTGGAAAAAGAAGTCGACGCCATGATTGAAAACAAAAAACAGGCAATTAAGGAACGCGAACAGGAACGCGCGAGAATCCGCGAAGAAAAAGCCTTAAAACGCGCCCAGCGCCTGGAACAGGAAGCTGCGGAAGCGCGCGCCCGGGAAGAAGCGGCAAAAGCCGCCGCCGAAAACGGCACGGATGCGGAAGCGCAACCGGCAGCGGCAGCCGAGCAAACGGAAGATTCAAACGCCGCTTCCGCGGCGGCAGCGGAAGAAACGCCAACGGCCGCCATCGTTGAAAACGGCGGCGCGGAAACCGGAGAAGCCCCCGCGGCAGCGGCAGAAGAAAAAGCGTCAGACAGCGAAAACCAAGCCGTAGACGGCAAGCAGGCCGGCAAAAAGAAAAAAGCGGGAACCACCGGCAGACGCCGCGGACGCAAACCGAAAACTGCCGGAGAAACCGCCGAAACGGGCGCGGAAGACACATCTGCCGCCGCAGGCGAAACGGCGTCTGCGGAAGCGCCGGCGGAAACGGCCGCCGCACCCGCGGAAGAAGCGAAAAACGACGGCAAAAAGAAAGAAGAAGTCAAAACCCTTGCCGAATCCGCCGGCACCGCAAACGAAAGAATTGTCGAAAAAGACGAAGAATGCGAAAACAACGGCGAAAACGAAACGGAAGAAACCGGCGGCGCCGGCATGGACAACGGCAGCGACGACGAAGTGGCCGCCGACGACGATGACGACGGCGAATATGACTTTGAAATCCAGAAAAAGCTGATTTTGATGCGCAAGCTTTTCCATCAAAGCAAAATTCAGGACGTCATCAAAGAAGGCCAGATTCTCCTGGTACAGGTGGTCAAGGAAGAACGCGGCAACAAAGGCGCCGCCCTGACGACATATCTGTCGCTGGCCGGCCGCTACTGCGTGCTGATGCCCAACCGGATCAAAAGCGGCGGCGTTTCGCGCAAAATCACCAACGTTTCCGACCGCAAGCGTTTAAAAACCATCATCAGGGAACTGCCGATTTCCAGCGACATGTCGCTGATCGTGCGTACCGCCGGCGAAGAAAAGACCAAATCGGACATTGTCCGCGACTACAATTACCTGATCCGCACCTGGGAACAGATCCGGCTTGATTCGCTGAAAAGCGGCGCGCCGGCTCTGATCTACGAGGAAGGAAATTTGATCAAACGGGCGCTGCGCGACATGTTTACCAAGGAAATTTCGGAAATCATCATCGACGGCAACAACGCCTACCAGGCTGCCCGCAGCTTTATGAAGATACTGTCGCCGCACAGCATGAAAAAGCTCAAGTCCTGCAAACCGAACGACATTCCGCTGTTCCAGCGTTTCCAGGTCGAAGGACAGCTGGACAAGCTGCACGACACCAACGTACAGCTGGAATCGGGCGGCTATCTGGTAATCAACCCCACCGAGGCGCTGGTTTCGATCGACGTCAACTCGGGCCGCGCCACCAAGGAAAAAGATTTGGAAGAAACGGCGCTCAAAACCAACCTGGAAGCCGCCGACGAAATCGCCAAACAGCTCCGCATGCGCAATCTGGCCGGACTGGTGGTAATCGACTTCATCGACATGGACGAGGCCAAAAACAATCAGGCGATTGAAAAACGGATGAAAGAAGCGATGAAAAAAGACCGTGCCCGCGTGCAGATCGGCAAAATGAGCTGCTTCGGGCTGCTTGAGATTTCGCGCCAGCGGATGCATTCCTCTTTCTTTGAAAGCAATTATCAAACCTGCCCGCACTGCCACGGCCGCGGCATTGTCCGCACCATCGAATCCGGTGCGGTTTCCATCCTGCGTACGATTGAGGAAGAAGGCATCAAAGGTCGCTCGTCAAAAATTACCGTTTCGCTGCCGCGAGACGTGGCCGTTTATCTCTTAAACCAGAAGCGCGCCGAACTGGTCAACATAGAACAGCGCTATAAAATGCAGGTTGTCATCTGTGCCGACGACAGCGTCCGCAACATCGCGGATTTCAAAATCGAACGGATAAAAGCAATCAAACCCGCCGGCGAAGAAACGGCAAAGGAAAACAAAATTTCCGAATATGAGGAAAACGATGCCGGCGACGAAACCGACACGGAAGAAACGACCGCAGAGAACGCCGCGGAAAACGAAACCGAAGCCGACGCAGGGGAAAACGAAAACGCCGGTTTCCGACGCAGAGGCGGCAGGCGCGACCGGCGCGGCCGTTTTGACCGCCGCCGGGGCAGCAGACGCCGCAGCGGCGAACCGTCCGGCGAAACGGAAGAAAAACCGGCAAAAGAAGAAGCGGTAATTCTGTATAACAGCCATGAAACGCCGGCTCCCGCAAATACCAATACGGAAAACGAAGAGAAACCGGAAAAAAGGAAGGTTGCATGGTGGAAAAAGCTTATCAACGGATAAACTCTTTTCTGACAACGGCAAAAAAACTGGCAGGCAGTCTTGTGCTGCTGTCAGTTTTTTTAAATTGCGGGACGGCAGGGGCCATTTCCCTGATTTCGGACGAAGAAACCGAGATATTTCTGCATCAGACGCTGCGGCCGGTATTCAACGCCGCCGGCGTAGCTTTCCGCCCGGGGCAGATTTATATTGTCAACGACCGTGAACTGAACGCATTCGTCACCGACGGCAACCGTATGTTCGTCAACATCGGCACCATTACCGCCGCCGACAGCCAGAACGAACTGACCGGCGTGCTGGCGCACGAAACCGGGCATATTCAGGGCGGACACATTCTTCGTCACAAAATCAAATCGCGCGAGGTGCAGAGCATCAGCCTGGCTTCGATGCTGGTCGGCGGCCTGGCCGGCATTGCCGCCGGACGTGCAGACCTGAGCATCGCCGCCATTCTCGGTTCGCAGAGTTCGGCCCTCAATTCGATGCTCTCATACCAGATCAGCGAAGAAAGGAGTGCCGACGAGGCCGCCGTCAACCTGCTGAAAAAAATAAACCAGTCGCCGGCCGGCATGCTCGCATTCCTGAAAAAAATACAACACCGCAACAAAATGCAGGGCATTGCCGAACGCGACTATTACCGCACTCACCCGCTGACCGACGAACGCATATCCTTCGTCGAAAAAGCGGCACGGGAATCGCGGGCGCCGGCGCAAGGGCCTCAGGAAAAGGAATTTCAGCGGATCAAAGCCAAACTGTTTGCCTATACCGAAGAACCGCGGCAGACTTTTCTCAAATATCCGCCCAACGACTCTTCCGTCCCCGCCCGTTATGCCCGTGCCATCGCCCTGTTCAAACAGCTGAAAATGAAAGAGGCGCTGGCCGAAGTTAACTCACTGATCGCAGACGAGCCGCAAAACCCTTATTTTTACGAATTAAAAGGACAGATGATGATGGAAACGGGAAAAATTGTTCCGGCCGCCGCCGCTTACCGGCAGGCGCTGAAACTGCAGCCGGCCTCGTCCCTGTTCAAGCTTAACCTGTCGCAGGCCATGCTCGAAAACAATCCCGGCCCGGCAGAATTAAAAGAAATCGTCCGCATGCTGAACCAGGTTCTGGTTTATAACCCCGACAGCTATGCCTGGCTGCTTCTGGCAAGAGCCAGCGGCATGCAAAACGACATGGCAACCTCCAACTACGCGGCGGCGGAATTCTCTTTTCTCGGCGGCGACGCACAAACGGCCCGGCGGCAGGCGGAAAACGCCCTGCGGCATAATCCGTCTTCAACGCTCAGGCTTAAGATCGACGATCTGCTGATGAGAATCAAACAACTTGAAAAAGAAGAAGGACTGCCCGAACGCAGACGCTGAAAAAGTGCAGGTTCCGGCCATCCGTTCCGAAACATGGCCGGACAAGCTGTTGAGAAAGCGAAAAACGGGTTTGGCACAAACCGGCTTTGGCATCAGAACGAAAATACAAAAGCGGTATGTTATCCACAACCTTTAATTTTTATTTCTTATTTCCACAATCTATTAGTGTCAATACGATAGCCGGTTCTCCGGCTGCGAATTTCGCTTGCCTTTGTTTATTCCGCATATTTCGTCTTGTAATCGTTTTTTTGTTTATTTATGATGTTTTCAGGTGGCAGAGCCATTACATCCGCCCGCGGAACGGTCGTGAAAACGTGCCGGCGCCGTTTGTTCGGAAAGCAGGCAAACGTTTTTCCGTTCTGCTGCGGAAAATGTACGGTTTTGGCACTTAAGCGCCCGAAAAAGGGGCGCGGGGCCTTGACAAGCCCATATATGCTACGGCGACAGGGGTATTCGCCGTCAAATTGTTATCGTTGTTGATAGCGATAACGATGAATATATCCCTGACTACGGTCGGGGAGCCCCGGGTGCATGTCCAACAACTGAAAAGTTCAAAGACCCGGGGGATCATTTTAGCATATATGATTTGTCAACTTCCCGACCACCTTCATTTCAAAAGCGCTTTTCCCGCCGTCTTAAAAAAAACGGCCGAAAAGCTCATATCCCTTTTGAAGTCTGACAGTGGCCTTACCGTTTAATCAACAACAGAAAGGATTGCTTCATGGGATTTCCTATTTTTCAATCATTGGAACGCGGCAAAGACATCCCGCAACCGATCGAAATTGACATCGGCAAATGTCTGCGCTTCTGCCGTTCCGTATACTGTCTTACACAAAAAGACGTGGCCGACCAAATCGGCGTTCCGCTCCAAACACTCAGGCAATACGAACAAGGCAAGGGACACATTCCCTGTTACATGTTGTGGACATTGAGCAATTTCCTGCGAGTTCCCGTTGCCCGCTTTTTCGAATTTGAACAAGCGGCACAACACGACCATAACAACTTTTTCTGGTGTGAAGACGAAGTATTGTCAGGAGAAGATGATGAGGAAGAAGACGACGAAGAAAAAGACGAAATCGAAAAGTAACGGCAAATGATGTTTGCTGCAGACTTGCGAAAGCCGGATATTTTCGGATATCCGGCTTTTCCGTCTATAAGGCCGCGGCTATTTTTGCGGCAATTTCGCGGTAAGCTTCGCTGAACGGACTGTCCGGTTCGGCATAAACGATCGGAGTGCCGCCGTCGGCATAACTGCGGATCTTAATGTTGAGCGGAATCTCTCCCAGAAACTTTTCACCCAGTCGTTCCGCCGTTTCCCGCGCGCCGTGTTCGCCGAAGACGAATTCCTTATGACCGCACTCGGGACACAGATAATAACTCATATTTTCGACAATGCCCAAAATCGGCACCTCTACCCGTTTGAACATGTTGACGCCTTTGACCGCATCGATCAGGGCAATGTCCTGCGGGGTGGAAACGATAACCGCGCCGTCAAGTTTCACCTGCTGGGCCAGCGTAATCTGAATGTCGCCGGTGCCGGGCGGCATGTCGATCACCATGACGTCGATGTCGCCCCAGTTGACTTCCGTCAAAAGCTGCTGCAGGGCGCCGCAGGCTTTCGGCCCGCGCCAGATCAGCGGGGTGTCTTTGTCCACCAGACTGCCGATCGACATCGACTTCAGGCCGAGGTTTTCAAAAGGCTCGAAAGTTTTGCCGTCGTAAGAAATCGGCGACACGTCTTCAAACCCCAGCATGGTCGGCACCGAAGGGCCGTAAATGTCGGCATCGAACAACGCCGTTTTTTTGCCAAGATCCGCCAGCGCCAGCGCCAGATTGACGGCGGTGGTGGATTTGCCGACGCCGCCTTTGCCCGAAGCGACGGCAATGATTTTTTTTACTCCGGGAATCCGCCAGCGGGTATCCCCTTCGTCGCGGCGGGTCGCGGTATAAACGACCGAAACTTTGTCTATTTCCGGATATGCCAGCAAAGCCTTTTCCATTGCTTCCGCTCCGGCCGGGTCTTCGGCGGCATTAACCAGAGTAACGATCGCGCGGCGGTTAAAGACCCTGACGCTCTCAATCGTTTCCGGAGCAAAGTATTGCCCGGCGATACGGCGCAGTTCTGCTTCCATAATTCTCTCCTGTTGATATTGTCGTATCATTAATTGTTTTTAGGATACATTT
>OLZW01001297.1_pt1 | contig 19097 bp, 21 predicted proteins | sample 1674281 | NCBI WGS metagenome assembly OLZW01 (sample SAMEA103958157, study PRJEB25191) | human gut metagenome | biome: human-associated habitat [ENVO:00009003]; feature: intestine environment [ENVO:2100002]; material: feces | place: Germany | collected 2013/2015
ACTACGAGACCGTAACGGAGTATCCCGGCGGCGGCAGGGATGTGCGGAAGGTCATTGATGTGCCGGGCGTACCGGCAAGACCCGCGTGGACCGAGCAGCTGCCCATCCAGAGGTACATCCGCTACACCGCCGAAGAGCTGGCCGCGCAGGAAGAAGAACGCAAAAAGCAGGAAGCAAAGGACAAGCTGCCGGAGACGGTGGCGGCACTGCAGGCTGCTCTGGCCGACGCAGACGCTTTGAACCTTGACCAGGACTACCGCCTAACTCTTTTGGAGCTGGGCGTGACCGATGATGAAACCACCGCATGAACAGAAAGGAATGACTACTATGGCACTTTATAGAACCTGCAAACGTATGATCGAGCGCGGCCAGACCGCCGGTATGGAAAAGAAGCTGGATATCTTCTACGCCGCCGCCAAGCTGACCGATGAACAGTACGCAGAGCTGACCGAGATGCTGACCGAAAAGACTAGCGCCTGACCGGGCTGTGAAAGGACGTGATACATATGGCGATCAAACAGTACAGCCTGAAGAAGGACGGCGCAAAGCAGCTCTCTCCCGCGTTCCGTGTGCGGGAGTTCCGCTGCCGCGACGGCACCGACACCATCCTCATTGACGAGGGCCTTGTGGTGCTGCTGCAGTGCATACGGGAGCACTTCGGCAAGCCGGTGACCATCACCAGCGGCTACCGCACCGCTGCACACAACAGGGCTGTGGGCGGCTCTAAATCCAGCCAGCACCTGCTGGGCCGGGCCGCTGACATTCAGGTGCAGGACACCGACCCGCTGGCTGTGGCCGCCTACGTAGAGAGCCTGATGCCCGGCTGGGGCGGCGTGGGCCGCTACCCGGTCAAGGCAGGCCGGGCCAAGGGCTGGGTGCACGTAGACACCCGCCCGAACAAGAGCCGGTGGACACTGTGAGGGGGTGAGCCCAGTGGAAAGCATCATCTCAGCCATCCTTGCCGGTGCGGTGACCCTGATCGGCGTACTGATCGCCAACAGCCGCAGTCAGGCCGTGACCGACACCAAGCTGGAAGAGCTGACCCGGGAGGTGCGGGAGCACAACAATTTTGCCCGCCGCGTCCCAATTTTGGAAGAGCAGATGAAGGTGGCCAACCACCGCATCGCTGATTTAGAAGCAGACGAACACGAAAGAGAAAGGACCTAACTATGAACGAACACACCTACAACGCACCCACCATCTCCGCCGGCACCATTGCCCGCACCGCCTGCCTGCTGCTGGCCCTGACCAATCAGGTGCTGTCTGCACTGGGCAAGCCCGTGCTGCCCATCGAGAGCCAGACCGTGGAGCAGCTGGTCACCGCTGGCATCACCACCGTTGCCGCGCTGGTCGCGTGGTGGAAGAACAACAGCTTCACCCCCGCAGCCCTTCAGGCAGACCAGACCTACGACAAGCTGAAGGCACAGGGAAAGTAAGCCGCCCTGCCCAAAATAGCCATACATAGCAACAGCCCCGGGGAGCCTGACGGTTCCTCGGGGCTGTTTTTGTTTGGCGTGTTTCGACGCATTACGACGTATATCGACGTAATTGGTAAATTTTAAGTATTTTTCGGTTAGAGTTGACGCATAGAAAGGATGTGTCAACTATGATCGTTTCCGAATTGTCCACTCAGGTCAATGATTTGCTGCGCCCGATGGGCATCACACGCAATCTGAGCGCCTACAGTATCCTGTGCCAGTGTCTTGAGCTGGTCTGTGAGCAGGAAGACCGCCTGCAGGCCGTGGAGAAAGATATCTATACCCCTATAGCCGACCGCAGAAGGTGTGAGCCAAAAGCGATTCAAAGTGCTGTCCGCCGGGCAGCTAAAGGTGCATGGCTCACAAACCCGGAGTATGTGCAGCAGCTGGCAGGCTATCCGCTGACCGGTGCGCCCAGCGCGGTACAGTTCATTGAAATGCTGTATAATGCGCTGGTGAGAGCAGCCTGAAAACTCAATAGTGTTACCAAAAACGTTACCATGATAAAGAAAAGAACGCCAATTCCTAACGAAATGGCGTTCTTTTTTCATGGTGGAGGCGATGGGAGTCGAACCCATGTCCGAAAAGAGTTCAGTGCAGGTATCTCCGGGTGCAGGCGATCTACAACATTCCCGCCGCGCCACGCCGATCGTCAGGCTAGCGCATTGGTAGCTTCATGAGTTCCTGCCGGTCCGCAAAGCTTAAGTCCGTTCAGGTGCTGTGTCTAAAGGACGCCCCGGCCCCACACGACACAAGAGTGGGCGGAACGCGCAGCACTCAGGCTGCGAGCAACTGAGAATTGTTATTGTCAGTTAATTTTTTTGGAGGAGTTATAGAGCAGTTCCCCCACTGCTACCCGCTGCCCAGACCTCACTCTCCCCGTCGAAACCTTTACGCCCCCTTATAAAGCACACCTTGCGGTGTGCAGAAAGCTTTGAAAAAGTTCCGCTTCAGGAAGCGGTCTGAAAAGATCAATAGTATTTGCCGTTGGACTTCATGGCACGGTCAATGGAACGCTTTGCATCGCGCTGGGCGGCATCGGCACGCTTATCGTAGAGCTTTTTGCCTTTGCAAAGGCCCACTTCCATTTTCACGCGGCCATGTTTGAAATAGAGCGAAAGCGGCACAAGGGTAAATCCCTGCAGCTTGCACTGCTGATGCAGCCGCCGGATCTCACTTTTGTGTGCCAGCAGGCGCCGGACGCGCATCGGATCCTGATTGAACATGTTTCCGTGGTCGTAGGGACTGATATGCATTCCCTTTACCAGCAGTTCACCATCCTCAATATCGACCCAGCTGTCCTTCAGGTTGACCCCTCCGGCACGCAGGCTCTTGACCTCCGTACCTTTCAGTTCAACACCGGTTTCCAGCGCTTCCAGAACGAAGTATTCATGGCGCGCTTCACGGTTTGTGGCAATGGTTTTTGTTGCCGGACGCTCCTTAGTGGGTGCCATTCCGCGCGCCTCCTTTCTCCATTGTGGTTTGTTGTATCAGTATACCATTTTTTTATGGTTTTGCAAGGGCTGTTTTTGAAGAAACTGTAAATTTTTCCCAATTCACAGCTCACCACGGCCAGAAAGTGCACGGTACAAAGTGGTTTCGTCAGTGTATTCCAGACTTGCACCCACCGGCAGGCCGTAGGCCAGACGTGTGGTCTTGATGCCCAGAGGCTTGATAAGCTTTGCCAGATACATGGCGGTGGCTTCACCCTCCACCGTGGGGTTCATGGCCATGATGACCTCTTTCACCTTGCCGTCGCCCAGGCGGGCCAGAAGTTCCTTGACGCACAGCTGTTCGGCAGTAATGCCGTCCATCGGGCTGAGCAGACCGTGCAGCACATGGTACAAGCCGTGATACTCCCTTGTGCGTTCAAACGCCTGCACATCGCGGGGCGTTTCCACCACGCAGATCACAGAAGGGTCGCGTTTTGCACTGGCACAGATGGGGCAGATATCCGCTTCTGTATAATTCTGGCAGATACGGCAGCGATGGAGCTTGGTGTGGGCACCCTGAATGGCTCCCGCCAGTGCGGCGGCATCTTCGTCCGACATGCTCAGCACCTGATACGCCATGCGGGTAGCGCCCTTGCGCCCGATCCCCGGAAACTTGCTGAATTCTTCGATCAGCTTTTCCAGCGGGGCAGCAGTATAGCCCATGTTCTTCCCTCCTGCCGGATCAGAGACCGGGGATGTTCATGCCGCCGGTCAGCTTGCCCATTTCAGCTTCGGCAGTTTCGTCCACCTGCTTGACGGTTGCGTTGATGGCAGCAGCCACCATATCTTCCAGCATTTCAACATCATCCGGGTCCACAGCCTCGGGCTTGATGGTGATGGACAGCACTTCGTGCTTGCCGTTCATCTTAACAGTGACCATCTCACCGGCAGCGCTGCCGGTGTACTCGGCAGCTTCCAGCTCGGCCTGTTTGGCTTTCATATCTTCCTGCATCTTCTGTGCCTGACGCATGAGGGCGTTCATATCGGGGCGGCCAAAGCCTGCGGGCATTCTTGCTTTCATAATCGTTTCTCCTTATTGATGCAATGTATTTTTATGATCTCGTTTTCCTTGCGGAATCCTCAATGGACACATCCAACCCCAGCTTTTCCAGTGCACGAAGCGACTGCTCTGCGTTGGAGACCGTTTTGCCAGCGCTCTTTGGTTCATAGGGACCAATGGGCACCGCCGTACCGGACACATCCTTGATCAGCTTTTTGATCAGGCGCTGGCTGTCCTTGTTGGCGCGGATAAAATCGCGGAAGGTCTTGCCGCCGTCGATCAGCACGCGAGTGCCATCAAAGTAAGCCTTGGACTTGCGCAGATAGGTGTAGAGCATGGGATCTTTTTCCTGCAGCTGCTGTACCACCTGCGGCCAGTACGGATACAGCACAGTTCCTTCCTGCCCGGCATCCTGTGGCTTTTCCGGCACAGGCTTTGCAGCGGGCGTGGGTGCAGGTTTGGGCGGTTCTGGCTGCGGAACAGTTTCCAACTCTGCCGGCACGGGTGCAGCTGGCTGTGCGGCCTGCGCGGCAGGCTCGTCCCAAGGCAGCATTCCGGCCTGCTGCACGGGCGGTTCCTCCGGCAGCGGCGGCAGCTCTTCGGTCTGGACGGGTGAAGTCTGCTCTACAGATATTTCCGACGGCACGGAAGGTTCTGCCTTTACAGGTTTCGGTTCCGCTGCAGGCTGCACCACAGGAACGGACGGTATTGGCGGCTGGGGAGTCGGAGCGCTTGCAAAGGGCTGCACAGCAGTTGCCGAGGCAAACGGCTGCGGCGCTGCGGGTTGAGCTGCAGCACAGGGCGCGGCCTGCACAGGAACTGACTGCGGCTGCTGGGGCGGTTCGGATAAGCCAAATAGTGCAAGTTCCAGCTCGATCCGCTGGTCGCTGCCGCGGGTCATATGTTCCAGCGCACTGCCCAGCGCACGGATGGCACGAATGGCCTCCCGCTGGCCCAGCTGCGGGCCTTTTTCCAGATACAAAGCCTCCTCCTCCGGCGAAACGCCGGACAGAAGGCTCTGCCCGCCCGGCAATGCTGCCAGCATCAAAGCACGATAATGCGCGATCAATTCCTCTGTCAGACGCTTGACATCCACAGACTGCTGGCGAAGCTGTGCCAGCTGGGCCAGTGCTGTGGCACCGTCCTGCGCTTCCAGTGCGTCCGAAATGCGGAACAGATAACTGCGGTCGGTCACACCTGCCATGCGGCGCACCACATCGGCATCGATTTTCGACGTAACGCCTGCGCAGGTATCCAGAATGGACAACGCATCGCGCAGTGCACCGTCGGCCAGACGGGCGATCAGTTCCGCACCGTCCGGCGAAAGCTCCAGCTTTTCCTCACCTGCAATGTATTCCACCCGGCGGGCGATATCCTCCGGCCCGATGCGGGTAAAATCGTACCGCTGGCAGCGGGAAAGAATGGTGGCGGGCACCTTCTGGATCTCAGTGGTTGCCAGAATAAAGATGACGTGGGCAGGCGGTTCTTCCAGCGTTTTGAGCAGCGCATTGAATGCCGCTGTGGACAGCATGTGCACCTCATCGATGATGTATACCTTATATTTACAGGCGCTGGGAGTGTAAGCTGTTTCGTCGCGCAGGTCGCGGATATCGTCCACACCGTTGTTGGAAGCCGCATCCATCTCCACCACGTCCAGAATGCTGCCGTTATCGATGCCCTTGCAGATCTCACACTCGCCGCAGGGGTCTCCATTGACCGGATGCAGGCAGTTGACTGCCTTTGCAAAGATCTTGGCGCAGGTGGTTTTGCCGGTGCCGCGCACGCCGGTAAACAGGTAGGCATGGCCCACACGGTTTGCCGTGATCTGGTTTTTCAGCGCAGTAACAATGGCCCGCTGGCCTACCACATCCTCAAAACGCTGCGGTCTCCATTTGCGGTACAAGGCACGGTACATGGTTCTCTCCCCTTTCCTGCAAAATAAAAAGGACAGCGCTGACGGGGTTTTGTCCCCGCCTTGCGTAACTCGGCATACGGATGCAGGCTTACTGAAACGCACGAACGCACTGCTTAAGGCTGCTTGGTTCCCCACCTGACCTGGTTCACAGCGAATCCATCGTACAGGACCCGCATCCGTATGCCGAACCACGCAGCAGGCGCTGTCCGACACATCCTTCTGAATGCCAGAATATTGTACCATAAACGCAGGCAGATTGCAAGGGGTGGGAGGTATCATTTCACGGTCCACGCATGAAACGATCAAATAGGATAGCCCAAAGTCAGAAAATGTGATGTTCTCTAAAATCCAAAAAGCGCAGTACATTCTCTGCGCTTTCGCGTTTTGTACTGCGCTTTGCTTTTATCCTATTATTTTAACGGCATTGATTTTGCAACAGCCTTTTTTTCTTACAATGCCACATCCAGTGCCATCATCAGCGCAAATCCCAGCACGATGCTTACAACACCGACAGGCTCGTCGCCCTCCACGGCCTGCGGGATCATCTCCTGTGCGGTCACGCACACCATGCAGCCCGCCGCCGCGCTGAGCAGCCACGGCAGCGCAGTACTGACCCATTCGGCCAGGGCAAAGGCAAGCAATGCCCCCAACGGCTCTACCAGCCCGGAAGCCGCTCCCGCAAAAAACGCCTGACTGCGGGTGCGGCCGTTATGGGCCAGCGGCAGGCTGACTGCTGCACCTTCCGGGATATTCTGCAGGCCGATGCCAAGGCTCAGCGCCAGTGCACCGCTGATGGCATCCGGCTCCCCGGTCAATGCCAGTGCAGCGGCAAGGCCCGCCACCATACCCTCGGGCAGGTTGTGCAATGTTACAGCCAGCACCATACGTCCGCCGTGCCCGGCCCCGCCTGCCAGCAGCTGCCCGGCAAACTGTTCCACCTGCAAAAGGCCCACTGCGCCAAGCACAAGCCCCACTGCCGATGGGATCCATGCCGGAAGCGGCAAAGTCTGTCCGCGCTGGATAGCAGGCAGCAGCAGGCTCCACACACTGGCTGCCAGCATGATGCCCGCTGCCATGCCGCACAGGATACGCTGCGTGCAGGGCCGCGACTGCCGCCGCAGCAAAAACACGCCTGCTGCCCCCAGTGTAGTGCACGCCGCCGGGAACAGCAGCACCCACGCAGTGAAAACGATCTGGTTCACGATACATTCCCCCTTTGCCCGGTGTATGTGCGCCGAAGCAAAAAGGTGCAGAAAAGCCCGTCACACAAAATACAGTGTGACGGGCTTTTCTGTCAGAATGCGATGGCATCTTCTTCGTTGCCAAAGGGCAGACCCGTAGCCGGATCGACCGGCGGCAGGCCAGTCTGCCCCATATCCGCCGCCTTTACGCTGCATACCACCGCATTGGCAAGCACATACTTCACCTTTGCGGTGGCAGCAGCGCCGATCTTATCATAGATGCGGCCTGCGCTGTAACAGTCGCCCAGCACGGTGTGAGTGCTGTTGGCCACATAACCCACCTTGCCCAGACCCGGCAGTTCTGCGCGGATGGCTTCGCGGTCAAAGTCATTCTCCGGCTCCTTGACCAGCTTTACCTTCTGGCCTACTGTAAACGGCTGAGTGCCGAAGCGGTAGTTGAGTCCGGTCAATGTAACATAGTACTTCATCTTTATTTCCTCCAAAACACATGTTTTATTTTCAGGGAGCCCGTTCATCCCCTGCTGTGTCTGTATTATCCACTTTTTATGTCCAATAAAAATCACTTTCAAATAGCACTTGTCATTTTTTGATATTTTTGTTCAGGTTCGCTGCACAAAGTTTACCATCTTTTCTTTCTCCGCAGGTCAACTGTCAGGTGACAAATAGTTCTTTTCCGTTTCCGGAGCCGCATCATCCTCACTTTTGCATTTCTTTATTTCTCTTTAGGGAACATGCATTCCCGTCTTGATTCAAGTGAACAAACAATGAAAGAAATTACAAAGTGATTACAACGCGGTAAAAAATTCTTTCCTGAGTCTCCCTGTGCTTCGATCAGTTTAACAAAAACTCTTTGACTTTTAGCGATAAATTATAACAAAATCGTAGATTATCATTGAAATCTCACTTCTTAGCCAAAAAAGCTCTTGATTTTTTCGCAAAAAAGACTAGAATATCCACTTGCAGAAAGGCACTTCCTGTAGGGCCTTCTGCAAAATACATTTGCGTATGGCAAGGAGATTTTAGATATGAAACTCAAGAATGTTTGTGTTGCTGTTGTTGCTCTGGCTCTGGCTGTTGGCATGACCGCTTGCGGCGGTTCTGCTTCCTCCACTGCTGCATCCTCTTCCGAGGCTGCTTCTACCAGCACTTCTGTTGCTGCTGAGGCCGAGGAGAGCGCTTCTTCCGCTGTTGCAGAGGAGAACGGTTCTTCTTCTGAGGCTGCTTCCAGCGAGGCCGCTTCTTCTGAGGCCGCTTCTTCTGAGGCTGCTTCCAGCGAGGCTGCTTCTTCCGTTGCAGCTTGATCGCATAGCGCCTAAATTCCAATAAACGCTGAAGCCGGGCACAGGGAGCCATGAGTTTTCCTGTGCCCGGCTTTTTACAACAAAACGCACCGGATCGTTCAACGAGAACCACCCGGCGCGTTATTTTTTATGCTCCCCAGAACAGGATGCCCAGCCCTGCAGAGAGCAGGATCATTCCAATGGGCGATGGTGCTTTGCCGTTCCTTCTGCGGCACAGCAGATGCAGCGCCCACAAAAGTACAAACACAGCAATGGAGCGCGCATCCGGCACAAAGTCGGTGCTGCGGCCCGCAAAGCCCAGCAGTGTGGAAAGCGCCATGTTGACAGCAGTTGCCAGGATCATCGCCACCACACAGGGACGAACGCCGCCAAGAACTGCGTTGACACCGGCATATTTCATCAAATTCTGCAGTACCGATGCAACGAGCAGGATAATGACAAAAGACGGCAGCACCACACCCAGCGTCGCACACAGCGCACCCCAGAAGCCGCCCTGTGAAGCACCGATGAAGGTGGCCATATTGATGGCCAGCGGGCCGGGTGTGGATTCCGACACGGCAATGAAGCTGAGGAATTCGCCTTCCGTCAGCCAGCCGTGTCCTAAGACCGTTTCCCGCACCAGCGAGATCATCCCGTAGCCGCCGCCGAAGGACAACGCACCGATCATGAGGAAATTCCAGAAAAGTTCTACATAGATCACGGCTTCTTCTCCCCCTTCCGCAGCTGCTGTACTGCATACACCAGCAGCCCGGCCGCACCGCTGAACAGGATGTAAAAAATGGAAGAGAAGGACACTGCTGCAATGGAACAGCCCACCATCGCTGCCGCAACCGTGGTCAGGATGACAATATTGAAGACGCTGTGTTCCAGCTGCTTCAGCATTTTCAGTCCGGCGGAAAGGATCAGATAGATCACACACACCTGAATGCCGTGGAACGCACTTGCCACCACCGAAAGGCGGAGGAACTGGTCAAAGAACAGCGAGATCAGATAAATGACCGCGAAGGACGGAAGACATACCGCCACCGTAGACGCCGCCGCGCCTGCCGCACCCTCGATCTTGTAGCCGATATAGGTGGCACTGTTCACCGCCACCGGGCCGGGCGTAGACTCCGCAATTGCCACCATGTCCAGAAATTCTTCTTTTGTCACCCACTTTTTCTCTTCCACAAATTCATTCTGCAGCAAAGCCACCATGGCATAACCGCCGCCAAACGTGAACGCACCAATTTTGAAAAACGTCCAGAAAAGCTCCTTTGTTTTCGACATAGCCTTCTCCTTTCTTGCGCCTTATTATATCATTTTTTGTTTTGATATGATATACTTTAATGGAATATGCTGCTTTCTTTGGAAAAAGCAGAAAAAGGAGTTTAGGATATGAAAACAAAATTTGGCATTGTAGGCTGCGGCTTTCTGGGCGGCATTGTGGCCGATGCATGGAAGAACGGTCTGCTGCCGGACTATGAGCTGGTGGGCGTGACCAGCCGTACTCGTGCTTCGGCAGAAAAACTTGCCGCCGAGGTAGGCTGTCCCGTCTGCGATGATGTGGATGCTCTGCTGACACTGCAGCCGGAGTACATCGTGGAGACCGCTTCGGTGGAGGCTGTGCGCGCCATGGCTGTGCCTGTACTGAAAAAAGGCGTGAATCTGGTCATTATTTCCATTGGTGCCTTTGCGGACCTTGATTTTTACGAGCAGGTCAAGGCCGCTGCCGTGGAGGGCGGTGCCAAGGTGCATCTGGCAAGCGGTGCCATTGGCGGCTTTGATGTGCTGCAGACCGTCACTCTGATGGCCGAGGCGCAGAAGCTGGCCGAGACGGCAGGCATTGAGACCCACACCGGAGCCAAGGGCTTCCGCAACACGCCGGTATGGGCCGACCACCTGCTGACCGATACCGAAAAGACCACCGTGTTCACCGGCAATGCCAAGCAGGCCATTGCCACCTTCCCCCGCCGCGTGAATGTGGCTGTTGCCACATCGCTGGCCACCACCGGCCCGGAGATCACCGGCGTGACCATGCACTCGGTACCCGGCTGGGTGGGCGACGACCACCGCATCACCGCCGAGATCGAGGGCGTGAAGGCCGTGGTGGATATCTGCTCTTCCACCAGCGCCATTGCCGGTTGGAGCGTAGTTTCCCTGCTGCGCAACCTCTCCTCCCCCGTATGCTTCTATTAAAGGAGGGCTTTGCAGATGTTCAACAAACTGGTGGCCATTGAGCCGGTAAGCCTGATTCCTTCCGCCGAGGAAGCGCTGCATCAGTACGCAAAAGAAGTGACCCTGTACCGCGATATCCCGGCCAGCGATGACCAGATCGTGCAGCGCATCGGAGATGCCGATGCTGTACTTCTGAGCTACACCTCCCGCATGGGCAAAAATGTGATCGAGCGCTGCCCGAATATCCGTTACATCGGCATGTGCTGCAGCCTGTATTCTGAGGAAAGCGCCAATGTGGATATCGCCTACGCCCGCACCCGCGGCATCAAAGTGCTGGGCATCCGGGACTACGGCGACCGCGGCGTTGTGGAGTACGTCCTGCATGAGCTCACCGGCATCCTGCACGGTTTTGGGATGCCCATGCTGCGGGACGAGCCGGTGGAGATCACCGGGCTGAAGGCAGGCATCATCGGGCTGGGTGTGTCCGGCAAAATGATCGCCGACGCGCTGCAGTTCATGGGTGCCGACATTGCCTATTACAGCCGCACCCGCAAGCCCGATGCCGAAGCCTCCGGCATGGCCTATAAGCCGCTGGCACAGCTGCTGACCGAGAGCGAGGTGGTGTTCACCTGCCTGAACAAGAACGTACTGCTGTTGGGCAAGGACGAATTTGCACAGCTGGGCGCAGGCAAGGTGCTGTTCAACACCTCCATCGGCCCGGGCTTTGACTCTGCTGCTCTGGAACAGTGGCTTGCTCTGCCGGGCACCCACTTCTTCTGTGACACCCGTGCCGCTGCCGGCCCGGTGGGTGAAGACTTCTTTGCCCGTGAGAATGTGCATTGCGCGAATGTTTCTGCCGGACGCACCAAGCAGGCTTTTGTGCTGCTGAGCCAGAAGGTGCTGGCAAATATCCGCACTGCACTGGGAGAATGATATAAAAAGGAAACGCTTCCCGGCCGGGGAAGCGTTTCCTTTTAGGCTTTATTCAAAATTGTTGTGATCTCTTCCAGATTCGCCGCAAATCGGATGCCCTGCTGGCGCTGCGGCGTGGAAAGGCCTTTCTCGATCATTTTGGCAAGCAGTGCTTTCAGGCTGTCGTAGTAGCCGTTCAGATCATACAGGATGCAGGGCGCGTCCAACTGGCCCAGCGAGACCTTGGACATTACCTCTGCGATCTCTTCCAGCGTGCCGGTGCCGCCGGGGAATGCGATGAAGGCATCGCCCAGCTCGATCATCTTCGTCTTGCGCTCGGTCATGTCCTTGGTGACGATCAGCTCGGTCAGGCCATCGTGCTGCAGCTCCTGCTGCACAAAGAACTGCGGTTCCACACCGGTCACTGTGCCGCCTGCGTCCAGCGCGCTCTGGGCAAGCTGACCCATCAGGCCGCTGCGGGAGCCGCCGTACACAAGGCGGTGCCCGTTTGCACCGATCCAGCTGCCCAGTTCCCGGACAGCTGCCGCCAGCACAGGATCATTGCCCGCATTTGCTCCAAGATAGACCGTGATGTTCATGGTATTTCCCCCTTTGTTTTTTTCCATTTTACCACGCAGCGGGCCGATTGAAAAGGGCCATCCCCTTGCAAATGCAGCGGCACTGTGGTATTCTTGAACGCAGAAAAAAGGGAGCCTGCAAAAGCAGGCTGAGAGTGGGCTGTTTGCCCAGACCTGTGACCTGATTTGGACAATGCCAACGTAGGGAGATACTGCTGCTTCAAAGTGCGGAGGTGCCTCCTTGCTGGCATTTCCGCACTTTTTTGCAAAGGAAGTTGTAACCATGAAAACTGCATTGACGATTGCCGGCAGCGATTCCAGCGGCGGTGCTGGCATCCAGGCCGATATCAAAACCATGACTGCAAACGGCGTGTACGCCATGAGCGCCATTACCGCACTGACTGCCCAGAACACCACAGGTGTGACCGGCATTTTTGAAGCCACGCCCGAATTTCTGGCACAGGAGATCGATGCCATTTTTACCGACATCTACCCGGATGCCGTCAAGATCGGCATGGTATCCTCGGCAGAGCTGATCAGTGTGATCGCCGAAAAGCTGCACACCTACGGCGCAAAGCATATCGTGGTGGACCCGGTGATGGTTGCCACCTCCGGCTCCAAGCTGCTGCGGGACGATGCCGTGCAGGCACTGACCGAAAAGCTGCTGCCCATGGCAGAGGTGGTCACCCCCAACATTCCGGAGGCTGAGATCCTTTCCGGCATGAAGATCACCGATGCGGCCGGAATGGAGGCCGCTGCAAAGCTGATCAGCGAGAAATACCACTGTGCCGTGCTGTGCAAGGGCGGCCACCAGATCAATGATGCCGACGACCTTCTGTGGCGGGACGGCTGCGGCAAATGGTTCCGCGGCAAGCGCATTGCAAACCCCAATACCCACGGCACCGGCTGCACCCTATCCAGCGCCATTGCGTCCAATCTGGCAAAGGGCTATGATCTGGATGCATCTGTGGAGCGCGCAAAGGCCTACATTTCCGGCTGTCTTTCTGCCATGCTGGATCTGGGCCATGGCTCCGGCCCGATGGACCATATGTTTGCACTGAAGGGAGAGTTTGTGGGTGAGTGAGCAGACCTTTGTGCAGCAGCTGGTGCAGGAAAGTCTGCCTGTGTGGGAGAAATGCCTGCACTCAGAATTTCTGACCCACCTTGCGGATGGCACACTGGATGAAGCCTGCTTCAAGGGCTACATCGTGGAGGACAGTCTTTACCTGCGGGAATATGCCAAGGTGTTTGCCTGGGGCATGACCAAGGCAAAGGATATGCAGACCATCCGCACCTACTATTCCCTGCTTTCCTTCGTGAATGAGAGCGAGGATGCAGCCCGCCTGCACTATCTCAAGCACTTTGGACTGACTGATGAAGGCATCCAGAGCCTGCCGCTGCGGCCGGAGAACCGTGCCTATGTGGACTCTATGATCGAAGCCGCCAAAAACGGCGAGGGCGCAGCCGAGTGCATGATGGCCTGCCTGCCCTGTATGCTGAGCTATGGCTGGATCTTCCAGAAACTGCTGGAAGAAAAGCCTTCCGTGCAGGATACCCTTTATGGTGCACTGGTGGTGGACTATGCTGACAAGGGCTATGAGGCGGCCTGCCGCGACTGGGCTGCGTTTGCAGAAAAAGTCTGCGAAGGCCTGAGCGACGAGCGCCTTGCCCGCTGCCGCGAGATCTTCCATGCCTGCTCGGAGCACGAGCTGAACTTCTGGGCCATGGCAGCTTTCCCGCGCAGTGACCTGTAATTTTTCCTAAAATATAAAATGCACCCGGCCTGTGGGCAGAACCGCAGCAACCGGGTGCATTTGTTTTGTTCAGGGTTTCGTGGCCGCAGCCGCAGGCATGAGCCTTCGTGCCGGAAACATGGGAGCCCTATGCTGCACTAAATGGTGTATTCCCGCACAGCGTCCTTCATGCTTTTTACATATGCGCCAATGTGCTCCGGTGCATCCTTGCCGTACTGTTCCAGCAGTTTGATGATGGCCGAGCCCACAATGGCACCATCGGCAATGCCCGTCATTTTTGCTGCCTGCTCCGGCGTGGAGATGTTGAAGCTGTGGGCGTTGTCGCCGCCGGTGCCAACGATCTCAAAGATATCCATGCCGGTGTCCACCTTGGTGGCGTGGTCGCGCATGGCGGCGGCGCAGCCCGCAATTTCGTCCGTGGTCTCAGCCTTGGCGCTCTTGGTGGAAAGCGCCGCCAGAAAAGCTGCGTTCTGGGTGGGAGTGGTCTCGCCGCTCATGATCTCGTTCATCACGGCATAGGCTTCGTCATAGGTCAGGTCCTGTTTGCTGACGATCTTCACAATGGCTTCCTTGATCATTTTTTAACCCTCCATACTTCGTCCAGTGTGGGCCGTATCTTCATGGCTTTTTCCCTCCCGGTAAAACAAAAACTCCCCCGGCTCTTCTGCCGAGGGAGTGGAAAAGAAAAACGCCCCTAACAGAAGAATTCTCTTCTGTCAAGGACGAATAAAATTTGGCCTTTTATCCGCGGTGCCACCCTGACTTCATGGGCATGACCCCATGCACTTGGCGAGATGCCAACACATCCCCGGCAACTGACGTATGCCCTACGTTGCAGAATACTGTGCGGCGAAAGTTCTCCGCAGTTCCCTGCACCCTCAGCGGTCCATTTCGGGAAAATATAACGCAAAGTCACACTTTCCTTGACGAACTGTTTCCGGTCTGCTTCTCAGCTGCGCAGGCTCTCTGTACAGGCATGGTTCGCCGTTATCTCCGCTTCAACGGTTTAGTGTATTGAATTTGGCTATATTAAACCACGGATTTTTCGTTTGTCAATACCTGTTTGCAAATTTTTCAAAATCAGCCTATGTCCACAGTGGGTTCAGCGCTTCCGGCGGCTGTTCGTGCTGGAAAACTTCACCGCTTTTGCCGGCCTGCGGCGGCTGTGCAACGCACTGTAGTAGCCAAAGGCAGTGCCGCATAAGCCGCCCACAATGTGCATGAAGTTTGCCACATTATCATGCACAAAAATGATATCGTACACCTGCTGACCAAAGTACAGCGCTGCAACCAGCAGCATGGTGACCGGGATGCCGCCAGAGAAGCCCGCCAGCGACGAAAGCATGATGAGCATGAACACGATGCCGGACGCGCCCAGCAGCCCCGAACGTGGGAACAGCACGCATTGCAGCACGCCGGTGACCAGAGCGGTGAACACCATGCCGCACAAAAGCGGCTTGCTGCCGTACTTTTCTTCCATTGGCGGGCCAACAACGAGCAGCAGCAGCATGTTATTCAGAAAGTGATCCCAGCTGGCATGGCCCAGCACATGGCCGAACAGCCGGATGTAGAACAGCGGGTCCTTCAGCGAGGAGCGGTAGACACAGAACAGATGCATCGTCGTCCACCCGTCCGTCCACTGGTCGAGGAACAGCACCAGAAGTGACAGCAGGAAAAATGTGAGGATCACCGGGGAGTTGTACTGCAGTTCCAGTTTGAGTTTTACTTTTTTCATCCTCTTGTCTCCACCCAGTATTCGCCCATGCTCTGGCCGGGCTGGTTCGTCACTTCATCCTTGAGGTAATCGCCAAGGCCGCAGCTTTCCGGCTGCCATGCAAGGGCTGCTTCCACCGTGGGGTACTCCACCTCGGCATACCAGAACTCGGTGGGCTGGCCTTCGTCCACATGGTTCACTTCCAGCACAGAACCGTCCGGCAGGGTGTAGCTGCGGCGCAGCTTCGGGATGAGAGGTTTAGCGATAATCTTGTATTCCAGATCATCAAACAGTTCTTTGTCGATGCTGCGCTCGATCTCCTCACGGGCAAGGCCGCCCCCGGATTTGAAGCAGAGGATGTAGTCCGTTCTGCCGCCGGTGAGGGCTTCTTCCCGGATGCGCACAGTGGGCCGCACGCTGATATAGCCCTGCCGCATGGCAAATTCCTCCCTGAGGGGCAGCCCCTCCGGCCAGCCCTTCACCATCCATTTGCGTTCGATCTCCATAATGCATCCCTCTTTCATGCGGTTTTTTGGCATTTCTTATTTATAATAACATGATTTTGTGCTATTATAAAGGGTAGATTTTTACTCCTTCAGTCTGCTTCGCAGCCAGCTTCCTCAGTGAGGGAGCCTACCCGCACGGTAAGCGTGTCGAGCGAACGCGGGACGAAGGGAGTTCGTCCATGATAAGGAGAACCATATGAAAGAACGCGCTTACCCTGTGTATACCGTCAACAAACACGCCGAAGGCCTGCTGGTGGGCGGGCACCCCTGGGTGTATGAGAACGACATCCTCCATTCCCCGGAAAATGAGCCGGAAAACGGCACGCTGGCCGATGTGGTCAGCACCAAAGGTTCCTACCTTGGCACCGGCTTTGTCTCGCTCAAGAGCAAGATCCGCGTGCGGCTGATCTCCCGCAACGCCAATGACACCTTTGATGCAGCCTTCTGGCGCCGCCGGGTGGAATATGCATGGAGCTACCGCAAAACCGTGCTGGAACCTGCAGACTTTTCTGCCTGCCGCGTCATTTTTGGCGAAGCCGACCAGTTCCCCGGCCTGACCGTGGACCGGTTCAGCAACATCCTCGTCACGCAGACCCTGAGCGTGGGCATGGAAAAGCTCAAGCCCGTCCTCTTCCCCATTCTGGCAGAAGTCCTGCGCGCCGACGGCCAGACCATCGATGGCATCTACGAGCGCAACGATGAGGCTCTGCGCGCAAAGGAAGGTCTTGAGCAGAACAAAGGCTGGTTTGAGCTGCCCGGTGAGACTCACCCGGCAAGCACCCAGACCGAGATCTGCGAGAACGGAGTTTACTATCATGTGGATTTCGAGAACGGCCAGAAGACCGGCTTCTTCCTTGATCAGAAGTACAACCGCCGGGCGGTGGCACGCCTTGCTGCAGGTCACACCGTGCTGGACTGCTTTACCCACACCGGCAGCTTTGCACTGAACGCCGCTGCGGGCGGCGCTGCCCGTGTGACCGCCGCCGATATCAGCGCCGAGGCCATTGCCATGGCGCAGCGCAATGCCCAGCGCAACGGTCTGACCAATATGGACTTTTTGTGCGAGGACACCTTTGAGCTGCTGCCCCGCTTGGAAAGAGAGGGACATCCCTACGATTTTATCATTCTGGACCCGCCGGCCTTTACCAAGGCGCGCCGCACTGTGGAGAACGCCATGCGCGGTTACAAGGAGATCAACTACCGTGCCATGAAGCTGCTGCCCCGCGGCGGCTATCTGGCAACTGCCAGCTGCTCCCACTTCGCCACCGAGGAGCTGTTCATCAAGATGCTGCGCGCCGCTGCAAAGGATGCTCACCGCCAGCTGCGGCAGATCGAGGTGAAGCAGCAGGCACCGGATCATCCGATCCTGTGGGGCGTGCCGGAGACGAATTATCTGAAGTTCTACCTGTTCCAGGTGGTATGACGCCGCCGTTTCCCAACGCGCCGCCCTGCGCAAACGGGCCGCCCCACAAGGGGCGGCCCGTTTTTTATGGGACATATACCGTTTTCAGAGGAGGATCTGTCCCGGATTTCAGCCGGTTCTCTCAGCCCACTTCCAGGAAGCGGACCACGCCCTGGTACACATACAGCGTGGCGCTGTCTGCATAGGCTCTGGCCTCGGTGAGGGTGACCCAGCTCTTGGTCTGCGTGTTGTAGCAGGGGACGCTGGCAGGGACCGTGTAGGTCCGGCCGTTCACCGTGACGGCACCCTTGCCGCTCCAAGCGGTGTTGGGCACGTTCCGCAGCTCGTCAGGATAGACCAGGCTGCCGATCCGCTGGGTGTTTCCAGAGGTGACGATGGTGATGCCCACGATGTCGCCGTTGCGCACCACATAGCCGGTCTCAAAGGTGGGCGTGCTCTTGCCCGCACCGTATTCCACAGACAGCTGGGCATTGCCCTCCCGGTTGCCCTCTTCGTCATAGTTCGCGGTATAGTTGGCGCGGCCGAAGATGTAGCCGCCGCCGATGGCGGAATTCAGCACGATGACCTTCACCCTGCCTGCCCAGTCGGTGCCGGCGTAGGTGATCTGGGAAGCGGGCACGCTGCCGTCCGCGATCTGGGACAGGCTGATGGCGGTGAGGCCGCTGCCGTCGTTCTGGAAGACAACCACATTGTCCGCCAGATTCCGGCTGCCCAGCTTGCGCTCCGCCACATTCAGCTCGCCGGAGACGCCGCCCGTCAGGCGGGTCAGGGACAGGCCGCCCTTCCGGCTGGAGGAGACCCGCACCAGCTGGCCGTTCAGCCGCTCCACATCGCTGGCGGAGAGACTGACCGAGCCCTTCACCTGGATGCCGCAGAGCAGGTCCACCGTGGCGCTTCCGCTGGAGACCTCGGCGATGCCGATGGCATTGCCGGTGGCCGTGTTGCCGCTGGCCGCCACCGCGCCGGCCACCTGATTGTCCTCGGTCAGGAGCAGAGTGATCTGGTCGCCGGGCTTGAACTGGGAGACCGTCTGCATAGCGGTGGGCAGCACGTTGAACTCATAGCCCAGGACCGTGATCTTCGTGGGCTCCTTGGGATTGGGATAACAATCCTCATAGTAGCCGGTAATCCGGGTGTCGCACACGCGGATGGAGTTGGTGGTGCTGGAATAGGTTGCCACGTCGTACTTGCGCATATCCCCGGCCGTGGCGGGCAGGCCGTTCTTGTAGATGGCGTATCCGCTGGTGCCGCCGGCCAGAGAGCTGAAGCCCGAGGTGGACCCCTTCTCATAGATGATGACCGCCTCGTTGGACGTGGTCCCGCCGCCGCCGACGAACACATAGTCCACACCGCCGCCTGCATCCAGATACAGCGTCAGGGAGGTGCCCGCGTTCAGCCAGGAGTAGACCTCGCTCCACACGGACTCCTTGCCGTTGTAGTAGACGCCGGTGTCGTTGTCCATAACGTACTTGGTACCGGTGGTATCCGTCAGCTCCGTGGCCTTGGCCGTGGAGAGGACCACGACCTTGCTGCTGCCCACGGAATCCGGCACAAAGGTCAGGGCTTCATTACCGTTCTTGCTGAGCAGCAGTGTCCCCTTGGTGCCGTTGAGCATGCCGTTGGAGACCTTGCCGTCCGCCAGGGAGTAAACTGCGCCGGAGGCC
>OLZW01001317.1_pt1 | contig 18921 bp, 14 predicted proteins | sample 1674281 | NCBI WGS metagenome assembly OLZW01 (sample SAMEA103958157, study PRJEB25191) | human gut metagenome | biome: human-associated habitat [ENVO:00009003]; feature: intestine environment [ENVO:2100002]; material: feces | place: Germany | collected 2013/2015
GGCACGAAGCAGATGTCCTGACTGTCGTGCTTGCGGGCGTTCACGAAGTGCTGCTCCTCGGCGATGGAGCGCACCTCGCTCTTGTGCAGCCCGCCCAGCGGCAGACGGACGTGAGCCAGCTGCTCCTGCGTGAGGTTGTAGAGCACATAGCTCTGGTCCTTGCCCTCGTCCAGTCCCTTTTTCAGCAGCCAGCGGCCGGTGGCCTCGTCCTGCTCCACCCGGGCGTAGTGGCCCGTGACCACATAGTCCAGCCCGTGGGCCTCGGCCCAGCGGAGCAGGTGGTCGAACTTCATATACTTGTTGCAGTCGATGCAGGGATTGGGCGTGCCGCCGGCCTCGTAGACCCGGATGAATTTGTCGATGATCTTCTCCTGAAAATCGGCGGTGAAGTCCAGCACCTCGTAGGGGATGTCCATCGCATAGGCCACCTCGGCGGCGTCCTCAATGTCCCGCTCGGAGCAGCAGGTGTGCAGCCCCTCGGTGTCCACGGCCTCGTTGCGGGTGAGGCGCATGGTGATGCCGGTGCAGTCGAAGCCGTCCCGCTGCATGAGCCATGCTGCCACCGAGCTATCCACACCGCCGCTCATGGCGATGAGGGCACCGGGGCGGCGGGAAGTGTTCTGTGTTTCTGTCATTCTGTTCCTCTTTTTGTTATAACACACTAAAACAGTAGATATATACTACCGCAGCTTCTTTCTCTTGTCAAGACGCAGAAAATCCGGCCGCGAAGGCCAGAAGCTCCGTCTTTTCGTTGGGCAGGCGACCCGTGATGACCTCCTCCAGCAGCGCTTCCAGCACCCGCCGCAGGCCCGGCCCGGGCGCAGCGCCCGCCGCCATCAGGTCGCGGCCATTCACGGCCAGCTGGGAGATGCGGCAGCAGACCCCCTGCGCCGTCAGCGCTTCGGCCTCGGCCCGCAGGGCATCGAACGACGCTTTTTCTTCCGGCGCAAGGGCCGTCCAGAGGGCCGTCAGCTGCTGCACGGTATGGAGGTCATATTTTCCCAGCAGACGTTTGGCTTGCAAGCACAGATCACACTTATCCAGCGTGTCGGGAGTTTTCTCTCCACACTCACGCACCAGCGCCACCGCTCCGTCTATCCTAGCGTTCGAGCACTTCAGGCGTTTGAGCGCTTTCCTCGCTCCCGTCTCACCCAGCGGCAGCAGCAGCGCCGCCCAGCGGGCCGACACCTGCTCCGTCCCCGCCGGAAGGGCATCGATCCGCCTCCGGGCTTTTGTCAGTTCCTCCGGCGGCAGCTCGGGCAGGACGAAAGCCAGCACCTCCGGCTCAAGGTATACCCCCGGCTGTGGTGCGGCCAGAAGCTTGTTCAGCTCCTCCTCGATGCGCTCTGCCGATACACAGTCGAGGTGGGAGGCCAGCTGCTTTGCCGCCGCCTCGGTGGCTTCGTCGATGGCAAAGCCGAACCGGGCCGCAAAGCGGTAGAGCCGCAGGATGCGCAGGGCGTCCTCCCCGAAGCGGCGCAGCGGCTCGCCGACCGCCCGCACCACGCCCCGGGCAAGGTCTTCCCGCCCGCCGAAGGGGTCACACAAACCCTCCTCGGCGCTGTAGGCCATCGCGTTGATGGTGAAGTCCCGCCGGGCCAGATCCTCCCGGAGGTCGGGCACAAAGGCCACGCTGTCGGGGTGGCGGCCATCGGAATAGCGGCCCTCGGTGCGGAAGGTGGTGATCTCATACAGCTTTCCATCCCGCTTGACGGTGACGGTGCCGTGCTGCAAGCCGGTGGGGATGCACCGGTCTTCTCCGAACAGTTCCATCACCTGCCCGGGGCGGGCAGCAGTGCAGAGGTCCCAGTCGTGGGGCGCAAGGCCCAGCAGGCTGTCCCGGACACAGCCGCCCACGGCGTAGGCCCCAAAGCCTGCCCGGTGCAGCTCATCCAGAAGGGCGGCAGCACCGGGTTCCAGAACGATTTTCATTCGCCTTCCTCCTCATACTGAAGCGCAATGCTCTTGCCGTCGAAGCCGCACTCCGCCGCCGGGAAGAGGCTCCGGGCCTGCGCAAGCTCCTCCTCCGGGTCGGTGATCATGGGCGAATAGTGGACGAGCCAGAGCCGTTTTGCACCGGCCCTTGCAGCGAGGGCCGCGCTCTGGCCGAAGGTGCTGTGACCGTACTGCTTCGCCTGTGCAGCCTGTTCGGGCAAGGCGTAGGTGGCGTCGCAGAGCAGAAGGTCCACCCCCGCTGCGGCCTGTTCCAGTGTGGCGCAGGGAGCCGTGTCCCCCGAAAAGAGGAAGCTCAGACCCTGCCGGGCCGGGCCGAGGACCGATTCCGGCGCCGCTCTGCTGCCGTCGGCCAGCGCAACGCTCTGGCCCTGCTGAAGCGCCTTCCACTGCTGCACCGGCACCCCCAGTGCCCGGGCCTTCTCGGGCGAAAAGCGCCCGGCCCGGGGCAGATCGAGGCGGTAGCCCTGACTCGTGACCCGGTGGCGGGTGGGGACAGGCGTCAGCTTTGCCCCCTGCGGCCAGCCGCCGAAGCGCGCCCGGAGCGCTGCCGGGGCGTCCAGCACCTCGGGGCAGACCGGATAGGGCAGCGGCCCGGTCAGCACCCGCAGCGCGGCCCAGACCTCGCCGAGGCCTTTCGGGCCGTACAGCGCCAGCGGACGGGTACGGCCCTGACAGCCCAGCGTCTGCAGAAGCCCCGGCAGGCCGAAGATGTGGTCGCCGTGGTAGTGGGTCAGGCAGATGGCGTCCAGCTTCATCAGGTTGACCCCGGCCCGGCGGGCGGCGGTCTGGGTGCCCTCGCCGCAGTCGAGCAAAAGGCTGTGCCCCCCGCATTCGGCCACCGCTGCCGTAAGTGCGCGGTCGGGCAGGGGCATGGTGGCCGCCGTGCCCAGCAGTGTAATGGTCAGCATAAGTCTCTCCGTATCACAAAAATCTTGATGGCTATAGTGTACCACACTCTTCGTCCCGGCACAATCGCACACCGCCGCTCCAGCGGGCATAGGATGGGCCAAACGAGAAAGGGAGGGGTCTTGTATGCGGCGTCAGCGGCCCGGGCATCGTGTTCTATCGTTCCACCATCGGGGGCTTCTGCTCCTTCTGGCAGCAGCCGCGGCGGCCCTCTTTCTGCTCTACAGCTGCTCTCCCGGAGTGGTGTACAGCCCCCCGGGGCGGCTGGTGTTCATCCCCCTCGCGCAGGTTTCAGGTAGTAGTACGACTTCGCGTTCCGCCTCTCAAAATTTTTTCAGAAAAGGTATTGACTTCACTTTCGTGAGGTGATAAAATCCCACCAAACCAGTGAGAAAGCATAAGTATCACCGCAAAACTCACCAGTACAGAGAGCACCGGGGCAGCTGAGACCGGGCAGTGTGGGCGCGGATGAGAATGGGCTTTTGAGGGCAAACCGAACCGCATTTTTATGCGCAGTAGGGGCGACGGAGAGCGTCTCCGTGAACAAAGCCGGTATGTGTTGGCATATCACGAGTGGGCAGGGTCATTCCTGTCAAGATTGGGTGGCACCGCAGGAGTATTTTATCCGCTCTTGTCCCAATTCACGCAATGTGTTTTGGGACAGGAGCGGTTTTTATTTTTCCCTCTTGTCCCGCAAGCAAGGGCCGGCATGTACATCCGGCCCGGAAAGGACAAGCCTTATGAAGACCGAAGCGAACATCCCGTACAAGTTTTATCTGGAAGAATCGGAACTGCCCACCGCATGGTACAATGTGCGGGCCGATATGAAAAACAAGCCCGCTCCCCTGCTGAACCCCGGCACCCTCAAGCCCATGACGGCCAAGGAGCTGGACGGCGTTTTCTGCGATGAGCTGGTACAGCAGGAACTGGACGACACCACGGCCTACATCCCCATCCCGGACGAGATCCGGGAATACTACCGGATGTACCGTCCGAGTCCTCTGTGCCGCGCCTACCGACTGGAAGAGGCCCTCGGCACCCCGGCGAAGATCTACTATAAATTCGAAGGCAACAACACCAGCGGCAGCCACAAGCTGAACAGCGCCATCGCGCAGGCTTACTACGCCAAGAAACAGGGCCTCAAGGGCGTGACCACCGAAACGGGCGCGGGCCAGTGGGGTACCGCCCTCTCCATGGCCTGCAGCTACTTCGGGCTGGACTGCAAGGTCTACATGGTCAAGGTGAGCTATGAGCAGAAACCCTTCCGCCGCGAGGTCATGCGCACCTACGGCGCATCGGTCACTCCCAGCCCCAGCATGACCACCAATGTGGGCCGCAAGATCCTTGCCGAGCACCCCGACACCACCGGCAGTCTCGGCTGTGCCATCAGCGAGGCCGTGGAAGTCGCCACCTCCACCCCCGGCTACCGCTATGTGCTGGGCAGTGTACTGAATCAGGTACTGCTCCACCAGAGCGTCATCGGCCTCGAGACCAAGACCGCCCTCGACAAGCTGGGCGTCAAGCCTGACATCATCATCGGCTGCGCCGGCGGCGGCAGCAACCTCGGCGGCCTCATCAGCCCCTTCATGGGCGAGAAGCTGCGGGGCGAGGCCGACTACCGCTTCATCGCCGTCGAGCCAGCCAGCTGTCCCAGCTTCACCCGCGGCAAATTTGTCTACGACTTCTGCGATACCGGCATGGTCTGCCCGCTGGCCAAGATGTACACCCTCGGCTCCGGCTTCATCCCCAGCCCCAACCACGCGGGCGGCCTGCGCTACCACGGCATGAGCAGCATCCTCAGCCAGCTCTACCACGACGGCCTGATGGAGGCCACCAGCGTGGAGCAGACCAGCGTCTTTGAGGCAGCAGAGCAGTTTGCCCGCATCGAGGGCATCCTGCCCGCCCCGGAGAGCAGCCACGCCATCCGCGTCGCCATCGACGAAGCTCTCAAGTGCAAGGAGACGGGCGAGGCAAAAACTATCGTCTTCGGCCTCACCGGCACCGGCTACTTCGACATGGTGGCCTACGAGAAGTTCCACGACGGCAAGATGACCGACTGCATCCCCACCGACGCCGACCTGCAGAAGGGCTTTGACGGCATCCCCCACTTCCCCGGCAACGAATAATTCCTGAAACATCCTCTCCCCTCACACCCCCGCGCGGCGCAAGCTGTGCGGGGGTGGTTTTATATAAAACGGAATGACTGCCTGCACACTGAGCCAGACGGTCATTCCGCAAACAGCAGGCCAGCCGCCCTGCAAGACACAGGGCGGCTGGCCGCTTCTATTATGCAATTCAGGAGAATGGAGGAGAAAATAGCGTTTTCAGGGTGCCTGCTTCCGGGGGACGGAAGAAACGCCGGAGTTATTCGCCGCGGACGGCTGCGAAGCCTGCCTCGAGGTCAGCGATGATGTCGTCGATATGCTCGGTGCCGATGGACAGGCGGATGGTGTTCTGGTAGATCTGCTGCTCGGCCAGCTCCGCGTCGGTCAGCTGGCTGTGGGTGGTGGAGGCCGGGTGGATGACGAGGCTCTTGACGTCCGCCACGTTTGCCAGCAGGGAGAAGATCTTCAGGTTGTCGATGAACTTGAAGGCTTCCTCACGGCCGCCCTTGATGTTGAAGGTGAAGATGGAAGCGCCGCCGTTGGGGAAGTACTTCTCATACAGGGCGTGGTCGGGGTGTTCCGGCAGCGAGGGGTGGTTGACCTTCTCGACCTGCGGATGGTTGGCAAGGAATTCCACGACCTTCTTGGTGTTCTCCACATGGCGCTCGATGCGCAGGCTCAGGGTCTCGGTGCCCTGCAGCAGCAGGAAGGCGTTGAACGGAGAAATGGTTGCGCCGGTATCACGCAGCAGGATGGCGCGGATGTAGGTGACAAAGGCAGCGGGGCCGGCTGCGTCGGCGAAGGAAACGCCATGGTAGCTGGGGTTGGGGTCAGCAATGTTGCCGAACTTGCCGCTGGCCTTCCAGTCGAACTTGCCGCTGTCCACGATGATGCCGCCCAGGGTGGTGCCGTGGCCGCCGATGAACTTGGTGGCAGAGTGCACCACGATGTCAGCGCCGTGCTCGATGGGGCGGATCAGGTACGGGGTGCCGAAGGTGTTGTCGATGACCAGCGGCAGGCCGTGCTTATGAGCGATGGCGGCAATGGCGTCGATGTCGGGGATATCGCTGTTGGGGTTGCCCAGGGTCTCCAGATAGACAGCCTTGGTGTTGGGCTGGATGGCATTCTCCACCTCGGCCAGATCATGGGCGTTGACGAAGGTGGTGGAAACGCCGAACTGGGTCAGGGTGTGCTCCAGCAGGTTGTAGCTGCCGCCGTAGATGGTCTTCTGAGCCACGATGTGGTCACCGGCCTGTGCCAGTGCTTCGATGGTGTAGGTGATGGCAGCAGCGCCGGAAGCGGTAGCCAGAGCAGCCACGCCGCCTTCCAGAGCGGCAATGCGCTTCTCGAACACATCCTGGGTGGAGTTGGTCAGACGGCCGTAGATGTTGCCGGCGTCTGCCAGACCGAAACGGTCCGCAGCGTGCTGGCTGTTGCGGAACACATAGGAAGTGGTCTGGTAAATGGGCACTGCGCGGGAATCGGTCGCGGGATCGGCCTGCTCCTGGCCAACGTGCAGCTGAAGGGTCTCAAATTTATAGTTAGACATTGTATTATACCTCTCTCATTAAACTTTTAGTATAATTTCCTGATACAAAAACACCCGATACGCACTCAAGTTCCAGCGTACCGGGCAGATCATTTCCGTTTGCTTCTGTTCAACGCTCCATCGGCGTACACATTCGTGCACAGGAGGGCATCGTACAGGTCACGGTGAATTCTTCTGCCCGTTCCCCACACATTCGCCCACAGCGGAAGTTTGCATGCAGCAGCTCGTTCCAGATCAGTTTCATCTTCGTGCCCTCCTTTCCGGCTTTTTCCCACTCCTCTACAAACCCGGGAATCTCCATTTCAATTCCCCACAAGGTTTGTGGATTTGTTGTTCGCATTATATCCTCCAATACCCAGTTTGTCAATAGGTTAATTCCATTTTTTCAATTTTGCATTTTGTGCATGATGAATGGTCGCTGCACGGTGCCGTACCTTGTGCATTCCGGTCAAGAGTATTACTTTGCATGATTTCCCTGCCCGTCCGATGGCGTACACCGGCACAAATTCATGCTCTGGTCACAAAACGGCAAAATCTGCACCTTATAATAAGACCGGAATGTCCCTTGTCAAACCGGCCAAAATCGTTTATGATACAGTCATTCGGGCCACCGCCCGGAAAGGAGCACACCATGCATATCGTTTTTCGTTTTCTCCGGCAGCTGCTGCTCACGGTGCTGCTGCTTGCCCTGCTGACCCTTGTGGCAGCGGGCGGGTACTTTGCCGTCACAGGCCACAAACTCTATGAGAGCGCCATCCAGGTCACCCCCATTGATACCCTGTACAGCAGCATTTCGTCCCGCGAGGGGTTCGTTCCCTATGCCCAGCTGCCCCAGACCTACATCAACGCCGTGATCTCGGCGGAGGATTCCCGCTTCACCCACCACAAGGGTGTGGACCCGGTGTCCATTGCCCGGGCACTGGTGACCGACCTGCGCACCGGCAGCTTTGCCGAGGGCGGCAGCACCATCACCCAGCAGCTGGCCAAGAACACTCTGTTCACTCAGGAAAAGCATCTGGCCCGCAAGGCGGCGGAGATGTTCGCCGCCCTCGCCATTGAGAAGCAGTACAACAAGGAACAGATCTTTGAAATGTACGTCAACACCATCTATTTCGGCAGCGGGCACTACGGCATCGGCGAAGCCGCGCAGGGCTACTTTGGCAAAACGCCGCTGCAGCTCACCGACGCCGAAGCCGTGATGCTGGCGGGCCTGCCCAATGCTCCATCGGCCTACTCGCCCAACAGCAGCCCAGACCTGGCCGTCAAGCGGATGCAGGTGGTGCTCAACCGGATGGTCGGGTGCAAAAAGCTGACCCGGGAGCAGGCCGACGCCCTTGCCGCTGAGGCGGTCACCTTGCAGTTTTTGCCGGCCTCCTGACGCAGACCTGAAAAAGCTGCTGCATAAAACAAGTGCAGCAGCCTTTTTTCTGCCATTTTCCGGGACGCAAAAAGCACCGCGCAACGGGAAGTGGACCCGTTGCGCGGTGCTTTTTTACGGTATTTGGTTTGGAAAAGGAGGAATCATGTTGTCCCGGAGAAGGGATTTGCGGCGTTCCCTTCCGGTGATTCTATCTTACCAGAGAATTTCGGCAAAAGTGTTGTGCATCCGTGAATCTTTTATGAACCCTGACGTTTCTTATTCCGGTGCTTTCATGCTCTCCACCATGCTGATCTTCTTCACATGCCGCCGCATGACAAAGCAGACTGCCAGCGTGAACAGCATGGTCAGTGCCACGCTCAGCAGATAGCTGTGGGGGGCAATGGTCCGGATAAACATGAGCTGGTCCATTTCCACCGTGCGGATGATGAACTGATGCAGGGGGATGCCCAGCAGCAGGCCCACGCAAGAGCCCATGAGGGCCAGCAGGTCGATCTCCCGGAAGATGTAGCGGTACACTTCCTTATCATAGAAGCCCAGCACCTTGATGGTGGCCAGCTCCTTTTTGCGCTCTGCCAGGTTCACGCTGATCAGGTTATACAGCACCACCGCCGCCAGGGCCGCAGCACACACGATGATCAGCACCACCACCGAGTTCAGGCTCACGATGAGGTTGTCGAACATGGAGGTGGCATCCTCTGTAAAGGAGGCTCCGGTCACATAGTTGCAGGCCAGCAGGGTCTCCCGCATGGTGTTGCGGTCGGCGGCACTGTCGCAGCGGGTCTGGGCGTATACCGTGTTCCAGGGGATATCCTGGGTGCCCAGCAGGGTCTGCAGCTGGGCGTTGGACACATACAGCCGGGTGAACATATAGTTCTCCGTCACGCCGGTCAGGGTCATCTCCACCCGTTCTCCGTCAGGGTTCTCCACCCAGATGGAGTCTCCCGGCTCTACCCCCAGGTTCAGGGCGGTCTTTTCTGTCAGCACCACGCTGTCCTTTTCAAAGGGGATGGCCTTGTGGCCCTGCCGGGTGCGGAAGGTCACATAGCGGCTCAGCTGGCTGTCGGTCTGGGCACCCACCACGCTGACGCCGGCACTTTCTCCGTCGGCATTGTAGATGGTCACAGACTTGCTGTACACCGCCGCCCAGTTCTCCACCTGGCCCTTCTCCAGAGCATCGGTGAGGCCCTTTTCCACCGTAAAGGCGGCAGGGTCACTGAGGGTCACCGTCAGGTCGTTGTGGGACAGCTCCGTGGACTGCTTGGTGACGATGGGCAGCAGGGAGTCCTGGAGGCCGAAGCCGATGAGCAGCAGGGCCGTACAGCCTGCCACACCCAGCACCGTCATAAAGAACCGCTTCTTATACCGGAACAGGTTCCGGGCGGTGGTCTTTTGAGAGAAGCTCATGCGCTTCCACAGAGGGGTGATGTACTCCAGGAAGATGCGCTTGCCTGCCACGGGAGCCCGGGGCAGCAGCAGTGCTGCACTTTTTTCCTTCAGGCTGGAGCGGCAGGCACTCCAGGTAGCCAGGCCGATGACGGCGGCACTGATGGCCACGCTGGCTGCTGCCATGCCCGGGTAGAACCGCAGGGTGAAGGTGGGCAGGCTGAAGATCAGCTGATAGGCGTACCAGATGATGCTGGGGAACACCAAAAAGCCCACCACCATGCCGGCCATGCTGCCCAGCACGCTGGCAGTAAGGGCATAGAACAGGTACTTGCCTGCAATGCTGGCGTTGGAGTAGCCCAGGGCCTTCAGGGTGCCCATCTGGAGGCGGTTCTCGTCTACCATACGGGTCATGGTGGTGGTGGCCACCAGGGCCGCCACCAGGAAGAAGAACACCGGGAACACCCGGGCAATGGCATCCATCCGGTCGGCGTACTGCTCAAAGGTCACAAAGCTCAGGGTGCTGTTGCGGTCCAGCACATACCACTCGCCCTTTTTGATCTTGCTCACCTGCTCCTCAGCGTCGGTGAGCTGCTGCAGGCCCTCGTCCAGCTTTTGCTGGGCATCAGCCTTTTGGGTCTCATACTCGGCACGGGAGTCTGCCAGCTGCTGTACCCCGGCCTGATACTCCTGCCACCCGGCGTCCAGCTGGGCCCGGGCTGCCTCAAACTGGCTGTAGGCCGTGGCGGTGCCGGTGGTAAGCTGCAGCTGGCCTTCCAGCAGCTGCACCTTCAGCCGCCGCAGAGCGGCCTTGGCCTCCACCACCAGCTGGTCGTTGTCCAGGTTGGGGGAGGAGATGAGCCCCTGGGCGTACATCTGCTTTTTGCCCTCATCCAGCTGGGCCTGGTAGCTCTGGAGCTGGCCGTTGATGTTGTCATAGGCAGCCTGGGCCTTGGCCAGGGCGTCCCGCAGCTCGATGTATTCCTCGTCGGCAGGCTCCGCCTCGTCCAGCGCTTTCTGGGCGTTGTTCAGGGCGGTCTGGGCGTAGGTCAGCAGGGGGTCGGCTACCTTTTTCAGGTTCACCAGCAGCTGGATCTGCTGCAATTGTTCCTCAAATTCCAGCACCTGTTCCTCACCGTCCACCAGCTGGTCCGCTCCGCTTGCCATGGTGTTGGGCAGGTTCTTTTTCTGCTGGGCCAGTTCCGTTTCGCCTGCGTCCAGCTGGGCCTTGGCGTCATCCAGCTGCTTCTGGGCATCGTCCAGCTGCTGTTCCGCCTCGGCAAATTTCTGCTCGGCCTCGGCCTTCTGGTCGTCGTAGGTCTGACGGGCCTCGGCCAGCTTCTGGTTGGCGGTGTCGATAAGCTGTTCCCGGCGCTGCACACACTGGGCGGCGCTGATCTGCTCCAGGCGGTCCGCCACCTGGTCCACCGCCTCCTGGTACTCCTGGGAATAATTATCGTACCGGCCGGCATTTTCCGCCTTGATATAACAGGCAGTGTAGTAATCCGCCGTCAATTCCCCGTCCAGCACATAGGCGATGTAGTTCAGCTGACCGTTGCCCACGGTGCTGCTCTCTTTGTCGGTGGAGATGTGCTGCGGGTCCTGCACCAGCCCCACCACCGTATATTCCTTGTGTTTTGTCCCCTCCGTATCTTCCGGAAGGGTCAGCACGGTGCCCTCGGTGATCTCGGCCTGGTAGCCCATGACATGGACCACGCACTCGTTGGCGGCCTGGGGCATCCGGCCGGAGCGCAGCACCAGACGGTTCATGTTGGCATCGGTGTCTGCCGCCGGGTCCTGCTGGAGGGCCTGCAGCTGCACCACGATGCGCTCCTCCTGGCCCTGCCAATTGGCCTCCAGGTCCAGGGTCTTTACCGGCATCACAGCCTCCACCCCGGGGGTGGCGGCAATGGCGGCAATGTCCTGGTCTGAAAGGCCCAGGGTGGACAGCACCCGGAGGTCAAACACATTTTGCTGCACATAATATTTTTGGGCTGCGCTCCGCATACTGGGGGCAATGCTCATGAGGCCTGTCAGCATCATGACCCCCAGGGCCACGATGCCAAACAGCGACACCATGCGGCTGGCGTTGCCCTTCATCTCCCGGAGGATATTTTTGCGATAACTTTTTTGCACTGCACTCACCACTCAATTTCTTCCACTGGCACCGGGTGCTCGTTGACCTTGTTGGACACGATCTGCCCACTGCGTACCTGAATGACACGGTCGGCCATGGCGGTCAGGGCCGTGTTATGGGTGATCACGATGACGGTGCGTCCGGTCTTGCGGCAGGTCTCCTGCAAAAGCCCCAGCACCTGTTTGCCGGTCTTGTAATCCAGGGCACCGGTGGGCTCGTCGCACAGCAGGAGCTTAGGGTTTTTGGCCAGGGCCCGAGCAATGGACACCCGCTGCTGCTCGCCGCCGGACAGCTGGGCCGGGAAGTTGTTCAGCCGCTCCCCCAGGCCCACACTGGTCAGGGTCTGGGCCGGGTCCAGAGGGTCCCGGCAGATCTCGCTGGCCAGCTCCACGTTTTCCAACGCCGTCAGGTTCTGCACCAGGTTGTAGAACTGGAACACAAAGCCCACGTCGTACCGACGGTAGGTGGTAAGGGCCTTTTCCGAAAAGCGGCTCACGTCCTGGCCGTCCAGCCAGACATGGCCCTCATCGCAGCTGTCCATGCCACCCAGGATGTTCAGCAAGGTGGTCTTGCCGGCACCGGAGGGGCCTACGATGATGCAGAACTCCCCCTTGTCCACATAAAAGTTCATGTGGTCGGCGGCGGCGATCTTCACACTTCCGGTCTGGTAATATTTGCAGACGTCCTCAAACTCCACAAAATGATCCATGGCGTTTTCTCCTTTGCAACCATGTAGTTTTATCCACTTTAACTATAGCACAACCCGGCAAAGGTTGCACCCTCTGCCGGGCAAATTTTCAAAAACTTAACAGAAAAACTCCCACCGCAGCAGTAGCAGTGGGAGCTTTTGGATGCTTATGGAATTTCAGGGGGCTGGGGCTCAGCGGCCGATCAGCAGATCCCGGCGGCCCCGGCCATTGACGCTGAGGCGGACGGTGCTACCGCACTGGTGCAGTTTGACCTTGGCGTCGGCATCATAGCCCTCCGTCAGCAGGCTCAGGTTCAGAGTGGTGGAGGTCTTTTCGGTCTTGAACACCAGGGTGTTGACGCCGTTGTTCATCATGGTGGTCAGGTCCTCCATGGTGCAGCGGAAGGTAGCCACGCTGGCAGGCACATCCAGGGTCAGCACAGTGCCGTTCTGCCGGGCAGTGTACAGCACCTGGCGGCCAAACAGGCCCTTGACGCTGTAATTCAGCTTCAGGGTGTCGCTCTCAGCACCGTCGGCACCAATGAGCATGATGTTGCCCTGGATGGCAGGGCCTTCCGGTGCACCATAGCCGCCGTAGGTGGGGTCCTTTTCGCCAACGGCCACATCGCCGTCGGCACTGATGAGCATGATGTTGCCCTGGATGGCAGGGCCTGCCGGGGCACCGTAGCCGCCGTAGGTGGGGTCCTTTTCGCCAATGGCCACGTCGGCAGCAAATGCACCTACGCTGAGCATGGCAACGGCACAGGTAGCCACCGCAGCGGCAGCCAGGGTACGGGCAACTTTATGATTCAGCAGTTTCATAAGAAAATCCTCCTGTATTGCAGCCGGGGTCCGGCTGTGTTTTTCATGTTCTATCAACCATGGTTTTTTCTGCGGGGCTCTGAACCAGAACCGCCGCATCTGTCTTGTAAACGAATGCGGCGGCTGGATTATTGCAGGGAATGCAAAAAATTATTCAGTTTTTTCTTCTCCGTTCAGAATGGCCATAAATTCCTCCCCGGTGATGGTCTCCTTTTCGTAGAGGAACTTGGCCAGCTGGTCCAGCTTGTCCCGGTTCTCGGTAAGGATCTGCAGGGCCTTGGCGTGCTGGGCCTTTACCAGCTCCACCACCTTCTGGTCGATCTCTCGCTGGGTCTGGGCAGAGCAGGCCAGGGAGGTGTCCCCTCCCAGGTACTGGTTGTTCACCGTCTCCAGGGCCACCATGTCAAAGTCCTGGCTCATGCCGTACCGGGTGATCATGGCCCGGGCCAGCTTGGTGGCCTGCTCGATGTCGTTGGAGGCTCCGGTGGTAACAGAGTGGAACACCAGCTCCTCGGCGGCACGGCCTCCGGTAAAGGTGGCGATCTTGTTTTCCAGTTCTTCCTTGTTCATCAGGTAGTGGTTGCCCTCGTCCACCTGCATGGTATAGCCCAGGGCTCCCGACGTGCGGGGGATGATGGTGATCTTTTGCACCGGAGCCGAGTGGGACTGCTTGGCTGCCACCAGGGCGTGGCCGATCTCGTGGTAGGCCACGATGCACTTTTCCTGATCCGTCAGGATGGAGTTCTTTTTCTGGTAGCCTGCAATGACCACCTCGATGCTCTCCTCCAGGTCTGCCTGGGTCACGCTCTTGCGGCCGGCACGCACCGCCCGCAGAGCAGCCTCATTGACGATGTTGGCCAGCTCGGCACCGGAGGCACCGGAGGCCATGCGGGCCACAGTGTTAAAGTCCACCCCCGGGGCGATCTTTACCTTTTTGGCGTGGACCTTCAGGATCTCCTCCCGGCCCTTCAGGTCCGGCAGCTCCACCGGCACCCGGCGGTCAAAGCGGCCGGGACGGGTCAGAGCCGGGTCCAGGGAATCCGGGCGGTTGGTGGCTGCCAGGATGATGACCCCGGTGTTGCCCTCAAAGCCGTCCATTTCCGTCAGCAGCTGGTTCAGGGTCTGCTCCCGCTCGTCGTTGCCTCCCAGATTGCCGCTGTTGCGCTTCTGGCCAATGGCGTCGATCTCGTCGATAAACACGATGCAGGGGGCCTTTTCCTTGGCCTGCTTGAACAGGTCCCGGACCTTGGAGGCACCCATGCCCACAAACATCTCCACAAACTCGGAGCCGGAGATGGAAAAGAAGGGCACGTTGGACTCACCTGCCACAGCCTTGGCCAGCATGGTCTTGCCGGTGCCCGGAGGGCCTACCAGCAGGATGCCCTTGGGCATGGAGGCACCGATCTCCTCATACTGCTTGGGGTCGTGGAGGTAGTTGACGATCTCCTGCAGGTTCTCCTTGGCCTCGTCCTCTCCGGCCACATCTGCAAAGCGGATGCCGTGGGTGGACTGCACATAGACCTTGGCGTTGGATTTGCCTGCGCTGCCAAACATCATGGCTCCGGGGCCGCCGCCTGCCTTTTCCATGAGCTTTTTGTTCATCTGGTTGCCGATAAAGCTGAACAGCAGGATGGGCAGGGCAAACCAGATCAAAAAGCTCAGCACCGGGGAGCCCTGCTCCACGATCTCGCTGGAGAACTGGGCCCCGGCATCGTAAAGCCGCTGGGTCAGGCCCGGGTCGTTCATCAGGCCGGTCTTGTAGATCTGCTTTTCTTCTTTATCGGTGAACACGATCTGGTTGGACTGGATGTCCACCTTGCCGATCTGTTTTTCTGCGGTCATGGACATAAAGGTGCCATAGTCCACCTCTTTGACCTGACGTTCGGTGAGCCAGGGCACAAAAACAAGGTTGAGCACCAGCAGCACCAGCAGCACGATGGCGTAATAAATAGCCAACGGCTTTTTGGAAGGTTTGACTTCCTTCATAGGGTTTTTCCTCCTTCATATCGGTATCTGAGTGTGTCTGCATCTCATTGATCATAGTATAGCACTGCCCAAAACAGCTTAACAAGCAGCTTGAGGGCTTGTTTCCAAAAACTTAGCAGTTTTTTAACAAACGTCCTTCGTAAATTCTGGCAAATTCTGACCATGGATTTGTGAATTTGTTTCATCCTGCCGATGAGCCATTCTTCTTGACAGGTTCTGGAAACCATGCTAAACTTATCTCACTTTGAAAAAAGCACAAATGCGTTGACGGGGATAAAACGATTTTCTTCTGCGTGCAGAGAGCCGCCGGGTGGTGCAAGGCGGGTGCAGAGGGTCTCGGGTACTGGCCCCTGAGCGGCAGAGCCGAATGATGCAGTAGGTTCTGACGGACGCCCACCGTTACAAGGGCAGCGATTCGCCGCAAAGGGCCGATCGTGCAAAGTGGCTGCATCCACAAAAGGTGCAGCAAAGAGAGTGGTACCACGGGTGCCCTGTGATAAAACTTACAGGCTCTCGTCTCTCAAGGTTTTCGCCTTGAAAGACGGGAGCCTTTTCTTGTACAAAAAGTGTAAGAAGTATCAGGAGGACAAAACGATGATGGACGCTACCAAGTACGCACCGGGGTACTACCCGGTACCCGCCGGCTATGACAGCTGGGTCAAGAAGGATCACATTGAAAAGGCTCCCGCCTGGTGCAGTGTGGACCTGCGCGACGGCAACCAGGCGCTGATCGTGCCCATGAGCCTTGCAGAAAAGCTGGAGTTCTTCCAGATGCTGGTGAAGATCGGCTTCAAGGAGATCGAGGTGGGCTTCCCGGCTGCCAGCGAGACCGAGTACGAGTTCCTGCGCACCCTGATCGAGAAGAACATGATCCCGGAGGACGTCACCGTGCAGGTGCTGACCCAGTGCCGCGATCACATCATCCGCCGCACCTTCGAGGCCGTCAAGGGTGCCCCCCGTGCGGTGATCCATTTTTACAACTCCACCTCGGTGGCCCAGCGTGAGCAGGTGTTCCACAAGAGCAAGGAAGAGATCAAGAAGATCGCCACCGACGGCGCCAAGCTGGTCAAGCAGCTCAGCCAGGAGTACGAGGGCAACTTCCTGTTCGAGTACAGCCCGGAGAGCTTCACCGGCACCGAAGTGGACTACGCCGTGGATGTGTGCAACGCCGTGCTGGACATTATGCAGCCCACCCCGGACCGCCCGATGATCATCAACCTGCCGGTCACCGTGGAAATGAGCATGCCCCATGTATATGCCAACCAGATCGAGTACTGTGACAAGCACCTGAAGTACCGTGACAGCGTCATCATCTCCACCCACCCCCACAACGACCGCGGCACCGGCGTGGCCTGCGCGGAGCTGGCGGTTCTGGCAGGCGCACAGCGGGTGGAGTGCTGCCTCTTCGGCAACGGCGAGCGGACCGGCAATGTGGACGCTGTGACCCTCGCTATGAATCTGTACAGCCACGGCGTAGACCCGAAGCTGGACTTCTCCGATATGCCTGCCATCTGCGCCACCTACGAGCGTGTCACCCGGATGCACATTTATGAGCGCACTCCCTATGCCGGTCAGCTGGTCTTTGCCGCCTTCTCGGGCAGCCATCAGGACGCCATCGCAAAGGGAATGGCCTACCGCAAGGAGAAGGGCGACCACCGCTGGACCTGCCCCTACATCCCGGTGGACCCCCACGACATCGGCCGCACCTACGACGCCGACGTCATCCGCATCAACAGCCAGAGCGGCAAGGGCGGCATCGGCTTCGTGCTGGAGCAGAACTACGGCTACAACCTGCCTGCCAAGATGCGGGAGGCGCTGGGCTATAAGGTCAAGAGCGTGTCCGACCACAGCCACAAGGAGCTGAGCGCAGGCGAGGTGCTCCACATCTTTGAGGAGGTCTTCCTCAACAAGACCAAGCCCCTGTCCGTCGTCGAGGCCCATTTCGCGCAGGTCAACGGCATTACCGCCACCGTCACGCTGGACATGAACGGCCAGCGCAAGGTCATCACCTCGGTGGGCAATGGCCGTCTGGATGCCGTGGTCAACGCCATCCAGAGCGCCACCGGTATGGAGTTCCATCTGGAAACGTATTCGGAGCACAGTCTTGACGAAGGCTCTACCTCCCGCGCAGCCTCTTACGTGGGCCTCGAGTGGGGCGACGGCACCGTCACATGGGGTGCGGGCACCGACACCGACATCATCGTCGCCGGTGTGCACGCGCTGGTGAGTGCCATCAATAATAAGTAACGAGAGTAAATAAGGGGCAGCATCCTTGCCCTCTCAGCCGCCTCCGGCGTCAGCTCCCCCAAAGGGGGAGCCAAAAGCCTCTCCCTTTGGGAGCAACAGCTCTGACTGCCGCCAGTGGCGGAAACAGGGAAGAGCTGTTGGGGCTGCGGCCAGCAAGACGCGAGTGCTTTTTAAAGCACGAAGCGGATGCTGGGTGCCGCAACTCGGGAGTGGAATTGCGAAGCAATGACGGAGAGGGCAAGCTGCCTGAAGGATAAAAAGGAGAGTACCATCATGGGAATGACCCAGACGCAGAAAATTCTGGCCGCACACGCGGGCCTCGCCGAGGTCAAGGCGGGCCAGCTCATCAACGCCAAGCTCGACATCGTGCTGGGCAACGACATCACCACACCGGTGGCCATCAACGAGTTCGAGAAGGCAGGCTTTGACGGCGTGTTCGACAAAGAGCACATCGCCATCGTTCTCGACCACTTCGTGCCCAATAAGGACATCAAGAGCGCGACCCAGTCCAAGCAGTGCCGCGAGTTTGCCAACAAGTACGACATCCTCAACTTCTATGATGTGGGCCAGATGGGCATCGAGCACGCGCTGCTGCCCGAAAAAGGCATCGTGACAGCGGGCGACTGCGTCATTGGCGCAGACAGCCATACCTGCACCTACGGTGCGCTGGGCGCTTTCTCCACCGGTGTCGGCTCCACCGATATGGCGGCCGGCATGGCCACCGGCATGGCATGGTTCAAGGTGCCGGCTGCCATCCGGTTCGTCCTGACCGGAACGCTGCCCCCGCGGGTGTCCGGCAAGGACCTCATCCTCCACATCATCGGCATGATCGGTGTGGACGGTGCGCTGTATAAGTCGATGGAGTTCACCGGCCCGGGCGTCGCTTCGCTGTCGATGGATGACCGCCTGAGCATCTGCAACATGGCCATCGAGGCGGGCGCAAAGAATGGCATCTTCCCGGTGGACGACGTGACCAAGGCCTACCTCAAGGGCCGCAGCCAGCGGGAGCCGGTGTTCTACGAGGCCGACCCGGACGCCGAGTACGAGAAGGTCATTGAAATCGACCTGACGGCCCTCGAACCTACCGTCAGCTACCCTCATCTGCCCGAGAACACCCACCCTGCCAGCGAGGGAAAGGACATCAAGATCGATCAGGTGGTCATCGGCAGCTGCACCAATGGCCGCCTCGAGGATATGGAGGCCGCTTACAACATCCTGAAGGGCAAGCACATCGCAAAGGGCGTGCGAGGCATCATCATCCCCGCCACCATGGCTGTGTATAAGGAGTGCATCCTGCGCGGCTGGACGACGGCCTTCATCGACGCGGGCTGCATCGTCTCCACCCCCACCTGCGGCCCCTGCCTCGGCGGCTACATGGGCATCCTCGCCGAGGGCGAGCGCTGTGTCTCCACCACCAACCGCAACTTCGTGGGCCGTATGGGCCATGTCAAGAGCGAGGTGTATCTGGCATCGCCCGCTACCGCTGCCGCCAGCGCACTGACCGGCTATATCACCGACCCCCGCACGGTCTGAGAAAAGGAGAGTCACCCATGAACAACGCAAACGGTTCTGTTTTTAAATACCCGGACAATGTGGATACCGATGTCATCATCCCGGCCCGCTACCTGAACACCCAGAACGCCAAGGAACTGGCCGCACACTGCATGGAGGACATCGACAAGGACTTTATCAACAAGGTGAAGGAGGGCGACATCATGGTGGGCGGCTGGAACTTCGGCTGCGGCTCCTCCCGTGAGCACG
>OLZW01001324.1_pt1 | contig 18857 bp, 19 predicted proteins | sample 1674281 | NCBI WGS metagenome assembly OLZW01 (sample SAMEA103958157, study PRJEB25191) | human gut metagenome | biome: human-associated habitat [ENVO:00009003]; feature: intestine environment [ENVO:2100002]; material: feces | place: Germany | collected 2013/2015
TTTCATAACGGGTCATCAGTTTGTCGCCGCCGTAGGTGCCGTCAGGATAACCGTCTACTACGCCTTCTGCTGCCAGTTTGTTAACTGCATCATAAGCCCAGTGGCCAGCCGGTACGTCGCTGAACGGGTTAGCTGCGTATGCGGAAGCAGTTACACCCAAAGCCATAGCCATTGCAAGTACTAAAGATTTTTTCATTTTGTTTTCCTCCCTTTAGAAAAACACATTTTATTTTTATAAAACGCTTGGGGAAGAAATTTCTGCTTTCGGCATCTGCCCTGAGTGCGAGTCTCCTGGTTTCCTCTACCGTTGCAAATGCTTAATTACATTTTCTTCCTGCTGCGGTTTATAAACCCCAGTGAAGGCCTGCCCCTGAGGAAACGGCAAGCCTTATTGTATAAAGTATTGAGTAAACCTGAAAAACGTTCCTGAGGAGAAGGTTTTTTTGACTACCCAGTCTTTTATACAGCCTCATTATAACACGTTTGCCCCCCCTGTAAAGACCACTTTTAAAGATAAATCTGACTTTTTCGCTTTTTTCACCGTCTGCGCAGCAATATCCCGAACCCCCGCCGCGCTAAGGTAGAAACTTATAAAAGGTTTCAATACGCATTTTTTCAAAGCGCTGATTAACCGAAATTTTACATTACGCGCCACATTTTTAACTAATCTGGCAAGGTTTTGTTCTGCCCTGCCCGCAATTTGGGCAATAAAAAAGAGCCGGAAGTTATCCGGCCCTGCCATAACAATTTTAAGTTTTAAACGAAAATATATTTCAAAACAAACAAGAATGCCAGTATATACATAATACCGCTGATATTCTTTTTACCGGCCGCACCGGAAAGAACATTAATAACCACATAAGAAATTATACCAAGCGCAATGCCTTCGGAAATTGAATACATAAACGGCATGGCAATAATGGCAATAAACCCGGGCACTGCTTCGCCCATATCGTTAAAATCAATGTTCAAAACGGTAGCCAGCATTAAAAAGCCTACAATAATAAGCGCCGGCGCCGTTGCAAATGCAGGTATTGCCAAAAATACCGGTGCAAACAGCAAAGAGGCCAAAAAGAGTATTGCCACGGTAACAGCAGTAAGGCCTGTACGGCCGCCAGCCATAACACCGGAAGAACTTTCAACAAAAGTTGTTACCGTAGAAGTACCGAGGACAGCACCTGCCGATGTTGCAACAGAGTCAGCCAGCAGCGCGCCTCTGATTCTGGGCAGGCGTCCCTGTCTGTCAAGCATATTGGCTTTGGATGCAACACCGATTAAAGTACCCAGTGTGTCAAACAAATCTACAAACATAAATGACAGCATTATGGTAACAAAATTAAAGGTAAAAATATAGCTGAAATCCATCTGCATAAAGCTCGGCATCAGGCTCGGTATATATAAGCCGTTAGAAAAATCCGGCATTACCGAAAATGCGCCTTTGGCGGGGTCGGGAATATAAATGCCTGTTACTTCCGCTATTATGCCAAGGCCCCAGGTAATAAGTATGCCGAGCAAAATTGCGCCGCGCACATTTTTTATCATTAAAACCGCCGTTAAAATTACGCCTATCAGCGCCAGCAGCGCGCCGATACCGGTTGTATAAAACTCTCCGCTTGCAAGCGACGCTTTAAACGGATAAATGCTTACCAGCGTTGCACCGTCCACAACAAGGTGCGAGTTCTGCAGGCCGATAAAAGCAATAAACAAACCGATGCCGCCGGTAACGCCATATTTAAGCGAAAACGGAATGCAGTTAAAAATTGCTTCACGCACTTTTGTAAGCGACAGGATAAAAAACAAAATGCCTTCAACAAATACGGCCGCCAGTGCAACCTGCCACGAATACCCCATTTGCCCTACGACAGTATAGGCAAAAAATGCGTTCAGGCCCATGCCGGGCGCCAGCGCAAACGGATAATTGGCAAAAAACGCCATAAACAGCGTGCCGATGCAGGAGGCAATGGCAGTTGCCGTAAATACGGCGCCGGAATCCATACCGGATGCGGATAAAATAGCGGGGTTTACAGCCAGAATATAAGCCATAGTCATAAAAGTTGTAATCCCGGCCATCATTTCCGTTTTGGCATTGGTACCGTTTTCTTTAAGTTTGAACAAATTTTCCAGCAAAATATCAACGCCTTTCAAAAATAATGAGCCGCTTGTAAAAAGCGGCTTAAACATTAAATACACATATAAATTTTATTCGATATGATTATAAATGTCAATTTTAAATTCTGAAGTCACGTTCGCCTTCTTCAATATCCTTCAAATGGCGTTCTACAAGTTCACGCACTTTTTCGTTGGGAATATTATGAATTTCCTTGGCAATAAGTTCGTCACCCAGCTCTTTTACATGCGGAGAAGCGTAATCTACCAGATATTCTTTTAAGGTCATCAGCGCATTGGGATGGCAGCAGTTTTGAATCTGCCCGCTCTTGCAGAGGCTCATAAAGCGGTCGCCAGTACGCCCTGCGCGGTAGCAGGCAGTGCAGAAGCTCGGAATATAGCCAAGTTCCATCAGCCAGCCAACAACTTCATCCAGTGTACGGTTATCACTTACATCAAACTGGGCAGAATCATTTTCTTTTTCCGGTTCGGCATAGCCGCCAACGCTGGTGCGGGAACCGCCGCTGATTTGCGAAATACCGAGGTGCAGAACTCTTTCACGGGCACGCTGGCTTTCGCGGGTAGATACAATCATGCCGGTATAAGGAACGCTGATGCGGATGCAGGCAACAAGTTTTTCAAAAATATCGTCGCTGATGCTGTTATCAAAAGCAGACGGGTCAATATCATCTGCCGGGCAGATGCGCGGCACGCTGATGGTATGCGGGCCAACACCGTGAACAGCTTCCAGATGTTCTGCGTGCATTAAAAGCCCTGCAAATTCATAACGGTAAAGTTCAAGCCCGAACAATACGCCGAGACCGACATCGTCTATGCCGCCTTCCATTGCCCTGTCCATTGCTTCGGTATGGTAGGCATAATTGCTTTTCGGCCCATATGGATGAAGTTTTTCATAACTTTCTTTATGATAGGTTTCCTGAAAAAGAATATAGGTGCCGATACCGGCTTCTTTTAATTTGCGGTAGTTTTCAACCGTAGTTGCGGCAATGTTAACGTTTACCCTGCGGATTGCGCCGTTTTTATGTTTAATGCTGTAAATTGTTTTAATTGATTCAAGAATATATTCAATAGGGTTATTAACCGGGTCTTCTCCGGCTTCCAGTGCCAGGCGTTTATGCCCCATATCCTGCAAGGCAATAACTTCGGCACGGATTTCATCCTGAGTGAGTTTTTTGCGGGCAATGTGTTTATTTACGCTGTGATACGGGCAGTACACACAGCCGTTAATGCAGTAATTGGAAAGATAGAGCGGTGCAAACATAACAATGCGGTTACCGTAAAAATCTTTTTTTATCTGTTCTGCCAGCGCAAAAATTTCCGCGTTTTTGTCCTCCAGTTCGCAGTCCAGCAGTACCGCTGCTTCGCGGTGGCTTAAGCCTTTGCGCAGTTTTGCCTTTTCAATAATCTCGGAAATAAGGGCAGCGTTGTTTTTATTGGCTGCGGCATATTCCAATGTTGCCATAATCTCGTTATGGTCAATAAATTCTTCGGCCTTCATTGATTTTGCATCATACATTTGATTTTCCTCCTTAAAGGTCAGGACGAACCTTCCCTGTCAGTATTTCTCCTATAAAAAAGCCCTAAGGCATTAAGGACTAAGCCTGTTTTCCGGCATAAAGCGCTTTGGCCGTAACTCCCGGCAGCATGCCGATTTTTCCTGCAAGCGCGCTGATAATGTTCTGCGGCGCATCAAGAACTATGCTGATAATATGCAGATTTTTTTCGCGGTAGGGCAGCCCCATGCGCCCGATAATATAACTGCCGTAATTATGCAAAATAGCATTCAGTTCTTCAACAGCGGCAGTGTTTTCTACAATAATGCCCAAAAGTACCACTCTTGTATCCATAACAATGCCCCCATATTAAAAGTTTGCTGTGCGTTTTGTAATTAACCGTGCCAGCAATATGCCGCAAATCCCTGTTACCATCTGCGGCCAGCCCATCATAAAGCCAATGGCAAATACCATTTTTTCAGGCAGCGCCAGCACTTTTAAAAGCACAAGGCTTGACGTAAACATGCAGATTGTTTTGGCAAGCGGCGCCAGCATAAGCCCGCGGTGCCACGCCCAATGACAGATAAGCACAAACACGGCGTTGCCGCCGATAACTACCGGTATTAAAAGCGGTATTGGCAGCTGCCCTTGCAAATATGCAAAAAACGGAAGCAGCACAACTGCCAGCAGCGCCGGTTTTAAACCAGCAAGTCGCACTGTAACGGCAAGCATCATATTAACAAGCGTGCCTATAAAAAACATACTTGCCATTGGCGGCAGCGGTATAAAAAGGCGCAGCGACTGCAAAACAACCGTCAGAGCAATAAGCATTGCCCCGCGCACTAAAATTTTATCCATAATTAATTACCTTGCCGGGCATTCTTTGGCAACAAAATTTTTATAAGCCTCTAAAAGCTGCGGCACTACTTTGCCAACTTCGCCGCCGTTCAGCAGTTTGCGGTCTATTTTAACTACGGGCACAATTTCGTAGCGCGGCCCGCAGATAAAGGCTTCTTCTGCTTTTAACGCAAAATCCACGTCAAAATTTTTCTCTACAACCGGCATGCCCAAATCAAGCGCCAGGCGTTCTTTAATTACTTTGCGAGTAATATTTTTATGAATGTTTTCGTTTTCGGGAGCCGTCCACAAAACTTCATCCTTTACAAGCATAAAACTGCTTTCGGTGGTTTCGGTAATTTTTCCGTCGCGCACAAACAAAGCGTCAAATGCGCCGCTGATGGCTGCTTTCTGGCGTGCCATTACCTCCGGAAGGCGGTTTAAGGTATTAACGTCGCAATGCTGCCAGCGCAGGTCTTTTTCGGTAATGAGCTTTACACCCTTCTGCTGTGCCTCCGCAAGCTGAGAGCGGTCTGTAAAAACAGGCTGCATTACAAGCTGCGGCACGCTCATTTCCGGAAAAGCCAGCCCGAACGGCGCACTGCCGCGTGTAACCTGCGTATAAATTTCGCCGTTTCCCATACCGGTGGCTTTTATTAACGCTTCATGAAACTCAACCAGTTCTTCCACCATATAAACGGCAGGTATTTTTAAACGCGTTACGGAAGTAAAAAGATTTTCCATGTGCGGAATCATGCCAAAAACCTTGCCGTTATAAACCGGCACAATTTCAAAAACACCGTCACCAAACTGATGCCCGCGGTCGCAGTATTCAATAAGCCCTTCTTTACGGTCAACTATATCGCCGTTAATCAAAATCAAATCTGTATTCATGCTTTGCCTCCGTATTTTCAAATATTTTGCAAACAGTATGCCTTGTTAAAAAGCACTGTGTCATTGTATAATAATATAGCGGCGTTTTTTACTGCCGCTTATAAACATTAAACCTATTTTATTATACAACATTTCTTTTTATTTGTCGCTTATCTTATTTTACAAAAGTAAGGAGGAACCTTAGATGGCGCATTTACCACCAATCGTTTCCGACCTCGCTATGATTTTGCTGGTAGCAGGTATTACTACCATTCTTTTTAAAAAGCTCAATCAACCGCTTGTACTCGGATACATCGTTGCCGGTTTCATTACCGGCCCGCATTTTTCCTTTTTCCCGACAGTTACGGATTTTAACAACATCCATACATGGTCGGAAATAGGCATTATCTTTTTAATGTTTTCGCTTGGGCTGGAATTCAGTTTCAACAAACTGAAACAAGTTGGCAATACCGCCTTTATTGCAACCATAGTGGAAATTGCAGGCCTGCTCTCGCTTGGCTACGGTGCGGGCACGCTTATGGGCTGGAGCCACATGAACAGCCTGTTTTTGGGCGGCATGCTTTCCATGTCATCCACAACCATCATTATAAAAGCCTTTGAAGATTTAAAAATGAAGGGCAAACGCTTTACCGAAATGGTTTTTGGCATATTAATTGTAGAAGACATTGCCGGTATTATCATGATGGTTCTGCTTTCCACACTTGCTGCCTCCGCAGGCATTTCCGGCACGGAGCTTTTAGCCAGCGTTATGCGCCTGCTATTCTTTCTGGTATTGTGGTTTGTGCTTGGCATCTACCTTGTTCCTACCTTTTATAAACGCTCGCTGAAACTGATGAACAACGAAACGATGCTCGTTACCTCCATCGGCCTTTGCCTCGGCATGGTTGTTCTGGCAACGCATCTCGGTTTTTCCGCCGCGCTTGGTGCTTTTATAATGGGTTCTCTTATTGCTGAAGCACCGAACTCCGAAAAAATCGAGCATCTTTTCACCCCGGTAAAAGATATTTTCGGCGCAGTGTTCTTCGTTTCCGTCGGCATGCTGGTAGACCCGGCACTGCTTGTAGAATACTGGCTCCCCATTATCTTTCTTATTATAGTTACCATTGCCGGCAAACTTATTTTTTCCGCCGGCGGCGTACTGCTTTCCGGGCAAAACCTGCAAACTTCAATTTTATGCGGTTTCAGCCTGGCGCAGATTGGTGAATTTTCCTTCATTATTGCTTCTTTGGGCATGAGCCTCGGCGTTATCAGCGATTTTATTTATCCTATCATCGTTGCCGTATCTGTTATGACGACTTTTACCACGCCGTTCTGCATTATGGCTGCCGACCCGGCTTACAAAATTATCCGCCGCCTGCTGCCGCAGCGTGTTAACGACTGGCTTGACCGTTACACCGAAAAAAATATCAGCACCAGAGCCACCACGGACTGGAGCAATTTTTTGCGGGAATATTTTACGCGCATGCTGATTTTTACAACACTGCTGACGGCGATAGCGCTGTTTGCGGAATATTATTTAAGCGGTTACCTGCGCGATAGTTTAAAACTGCCTTACGCAGATATTATTACCGCCGTGCTTACCTTTATTATAGCGGCACCGTTTTTGCGTGCTATCCTTGTTAACCGCACCAGACGTTCGGAACTGTTTTCCGTACTGTGGTTTGAAAAACGCAGCAACCATATCCCGCTTATGGTGCTCATCCTATTAAAAATTATTGCTGCCGCAGGCTTTATCTTCTTTGTATTTGCCTGGATTTTAAACCTGTCTGAATTTTTTGCCGCCGCAGCAACTTTAATTACGGCTTACTTTATATCTTCTTCCGACTGGCTGATGGGCGAATACCTGCGGATGGAATCGCGTTTTCTGGTTAACCTTAACGAGCGCCATATGTTAAAACACCGCCAGGCTTTAAAAGAATCGGGCGAACACACACCTTACGGCTGGTTTGACGAAGATTTGCAGTTAGCCCACTACAAAGTGGAAGAAGGTTCCGTTACTGCCGGGCAGACCCTGCTGAACCTCGCCCTGCGCGAATCTTACGGCTGTAATGTTTTGCAGGCCGATACCGGCAGGCAGATTCACGATATGCCGGGCGGCAGTTTTACAATCACCGCCGGAACAAAACTTTTAATTATCGGCACAAAAGCGCATTTTAAACTTTTAAATGCCGCCATAAAAAATAAAAATCTTGGCCTTACCATGCTCGATTCACCAGTAAGCATGCGCCAGTTTATGCTTGTTAACGAAGCTGAAGGCCGCCACGATATTGCATTCATGCCCTGCGCCATTACGGTTGACAAACATTCACCGCTGCTTGGCAAGTCTATAAAATCTACCAATATCCGCAATAAATGGCACTGCCTTGTAATTGGGCTTGAACGCGGCAGCTACACCATAGTAAACCCCAATATTTCGCTTGTGTTCGAAAAAGGCGATTTATTATGGGTTCTTGGCAAACAAAAAATGATTAACCAGCTTGTCCGCGATGAAATTTTGTAATACTTACGCACAAAATAAAAACTGCACTTCTTTCCGTTTTATACGGATTGAAGCGCAGTTTTTTTGTTATCATCCTAAAAAGCTGCTGATGAAATAATAAATCAGGCCAATGCCTGCTATTATAACAAACAGCGGCATAAAGAAAATAAATAAACCAATCAGTACGCAGATAACCAGCAAAGCTGTAAGCAGCCCACCGCCGCAGCCAAGGTTTTTAACGTAAATTTTAGGTCCTCTGCCGCTGCGTGCACCGCTGTATTCTTCGCTGCGGTATTCATAAGTCTGCCTGTATTCGGGGCTTCTTGTGCCATTATTTCCGGCAGCGTTTTCTTCATAACCGCTTTCGTCAATGGTTACGCCTTCAAACTCATCACGCTCACGCGGATTGAGTATCGTTGCTTCCTGCTCGAATCTGTAATGGCAATATGGGCATTCTTCTGTGCCTTTAGGCACTTCCCTACCGCAAAAATTACATTTCATAAAGTTCTCCTTTACATGTAAGCACTCATGAGCATTGCCAAAATGCCTTCTTCGTTGCTGTAACGCGGGTCATGCTTCTCTATTTGCAGCACTTCGCATATCGTTTCGGAAGCCTTTTGCATGGCAGCCACTTCCGTTCCGCAAAAACCGGCAATGCGTTCATCAAAGAAAGTATAGGCACCGTTAAGTTTTACAAATGTATAAATTATGCCTGCTGCCCATACCGTTTCGCTGTAAGCAGCCAACTCTGCACCGGCAGCCTGCAAATCGCACCACATCTGCGTTGCCAGCCGTACATCTGCAAGTGCAAAGTAATTTTTCAGCATAATATTTTTTAAAATACCGGCAACCAGCGTTTCATCACTGTAAGGCGCTGCCGCAAATGCGGTATGTTCCGTATAGTTGTTAAAGTTTTTATGCGCAATGCCTGCCGCATATAAAAACAGCATATTGCGCAGCACCATGGGATAATACTCGCTGAACCACTGCCAGTCTGGTTCTTTCTGCTGTACGCTTACCCATTTATAAGCGCGTTTTAAAGTATCGCGCAGGCATAAAGCGTTTATGTTGTCTATCTTGTAGCCGCGCATATTTTCGGTAAGCATATTATCGTTGTAAAACAAATGCCCGATAAACAGCATATCCGTTGTATCAATATCTTCGGTTAACGGCAAATTAAGCTGATACGTTTCGTTTGTAAGAAAATCGCGGCATAAATACATGCCTTCTTCGCCAAAACCTTCCACGGTAAACAGCACCAGGCGCGCGGAAATAATTTCCTTTAAAATATCGCTGTTGCGTTTGGCAAAGCCTGCATCGTAATAACGGCTGTCACTGCTGCATACAGTTTCATAAAAATATTCCAGCGGATGCATATCGCGCAGCATCAAACGGTAATCAAGCAAAAAATAATCCCAAAATGAATTAAAGGCTTCCTGCCTGCTTTTTGCCGATTCGTTAATGGCATTGCCAAAAATTCCATGATACAGCACGGAAGCGCGTTCCAAATCAACGCTGAACCTGCTTTCAGTAAAAAATTCATGCATAGCCGCATAAATTTCCTGCATCCGTTCATTTACGTTTAAAAATATTTTATTGGAAGCATCCGGCACCGTAAACAGGCGGCGGTCTTTATTTTCATCAGTAAAACTTCCGTCCGGATTCACAATATTCATTTTTCCGCCTGCCAGCAGTTTTCCTTCCGCTTCAAGCGGAGCACCGGCGTCAGAAATTACATTTTTCTTCTGCAAATAGGCGTACAGCCTCACGCAGGTATCCAGAAAATATTTTGTATGCTCATAATCGGCGTCAAATTCGGATACGTTGCGGCCGCACCAGGCAATGCAGTCAACAAAATCATCCGCGCTCATATCGCCAAGCATAAGTTCCGTATTACCAAGGTAAAGGCACAGCATTGTCAGCTGGTCCCATATATCATACAATTCTTCCGGCGTTTTTCCATGCCATGCTTCTATACGCAGAAAGCCCTCGGCGTATTCCCGACGGAGCAGAAAATTCCAGCCCGGGTCATGCCCGTAAAAATCTTCCACTAAATCGTAAACATTATCCATTCTTTATAAAATACCTCTTTCTGTGATAGCTTATTATAACATATACAAGCGGGCAACTACAATAACACTGCCCGGTATAAAAAAGAACGGCTTTGCAGCCGCTCTTTGAAAAATTTTTTATTCTTCGCCGATAACCAGCACTTCCGGATGAAGTTCCACACCGGCTTTTTCCATAATTACTCTGCGCACGTCCGCTATCAGCTGCAAAACATCTGCCGCCGTGGCGTTGCCGCAGTTTACAACAAAACCTGCATGCTTGGGCGAAACCTGCGCGCCGCCAACCTTATAGCCTTTCAATCCGGCTTCTTCAATAAGCGTTCCGGCAAAATATCCCGGCGGGCGCTTAAACATACTGCCGGCACTTGGCATTTCCAGCGGCTGCTTGCTGATGCGCCTGCTGCTGAAATCGTCCATCATGGCTTTAATGGCGTCTTTGTCGCCGGGCTGCATGTTCAGGCAAACTTCTGTAATAATATAGCCGCTTTCCTGCAAACTGGTTTTGCGGTAGCCAAACTGCAAATCCGCAGCGGTAAGCACAAACTCCCTGCCGTTCATATCCATAACGGCTACGCTTTCCACAACGCCTTTCATTTCACCGTTATACGCACCGGCATTCATGTAAACGGCGCCGCCAATGCTTCCCGGAATGCCCACGGCAAATTCCATGCCGCTTAAACCGCATTCCCACGCTTTGCGTGACGCCAAAGCCAGCGAATAACCGGAACCGAAGAACAGCCTGTTGCCGTCACGGCGGAAACTTTTAAGTGCATTGCCAAGCTGAATAACCAGCCCGCGGATACCTTTGTCGCGCACAAGCACGTTGGAGCCGTTGCCGAGAATTGTTACCGGCACTTCGTAATCTTTGGCAGCTGCAAGAGCAAAGGCAAGCCCCTCCGAATTCTCCGGCTGTACAAGCACATCTGCCGGGCCGCCAATTTTAAACGAAGTATGCCTGCTCATTGGTTCACTGCAATAAACCCTGCCGGGCATTTTTTCTTTTAAAACTTCTGCTAACAGATTAACGGAATTATTCACCGACAGCTTCCTTTACAACATCATTAATCGTTTTGGTAATATCAGCCATCATCATCTGGAAGCGCATAAACGCGTGCAGATATTCCATGGCGGTCGGGTTCAGGCTTAATAAAGAAGAAAGTTTCTGCAGCTTTTCTTCTTTTTCTTTGTCAACTTCCTGTTTCTGATATTTGGCAAGTTCAATTTCAGAACTTAATTTAATAAAATCATTTGCAAGTTCTTCAGCCTGAGCATCTTTTTTAAGAACAACTCTTGCTTCCTGTAATTTTTTAAATTCATGGCTTTCCTTTAATGCTTTAGCCAGTTCGTTCGCGCAATCATAAACGTTCATTATATGTCACCCCATAATTAATTATGTTTTTTCGTAAATATTATAACACAAAATACTTCATTGTAAATCCTCATTAAATCTTATAAATTTTAATAGTCAACTTCAGATAAAACTTTTAAATATTTAAAACTACTAACTTCATATCCACGCAAAATCATCAAAACAGGTACTATTTTATCGTCTTTTACTTCTGCATTAGCTAAATAATAAACACTTTTCCCACTTGCTGTTGCCATTCCAGGTCCTTCTTTTGTATCAACAACTTTCCAACCTTTAGGAAGTTCTGCCACAACCTCTTTAACAGCAGTACCATCATCTTTTAATTTAAAATATAAAGGCTTTCCCTTCTTATCAATCGATAAATACAATTTTACTTTTGCCATAATATCACCTTACATTTTTAATTTATTTGCGGTTTTACATTCAAATGTGCAAATCCTTTGATATCGCCGTAATCAAAGTGCCACCATTCTGTTCCGCTTGCCGTAAAGCCTGCCATCTGCATGGCGCTGCGCAGCAAATCACGGCGGTAGCGTTCAAGCGTTGTGCCGCCCGCAAAAGATGCGTACTGACGCACGGAGGGTTCATCAAACCCGCTGATCATACCGGCATTTTCGCCTGTTGCAAGCAAATACAGGCTTACATCAATGCTGCGCCCGGTATTATGGCTGAAACCAACCTCCGGCGCAGGCAGCATGGATTTTTTATCTGCCGGCAGGGCGTCATAGGCAAGTTTGGAAACAGACCACGGACGGTAAGCCTCCCATACCAGAATACCGTAGCCATAGGGTTTTAAATATTGCTGCGCCTGCGCCAGTGCCAGTGCAGCCTCTGCATCCAAAAACGCACGCTGGTCATCAGTAAGCGCCTGGCCGAAACAGTTATCTGCCTGCGCATAACGCAAATCAAATTTAAGCCCCGGTACTGCCTGTGCCAAGTCAACAAGCTGTGCCTGCTGACCGGTGCCAAGCTGCGCCGGCATTACGGCAGCGTCTGCCGCAGTTTTTAATGCCTGCCAGTCACTTGCAGGTGCAAAGCGGAACGGTCTGCCGTTTTCACCGGCAAAAAAGCGGCGGCTGTAACGGTTGCCGCCAACACTGCAGCTTACACCGTAGCCTTCGCGGCTGCGTTCAATACGTACTGCGGCATCCAAATGATTTAGCGGCCCGCTTTCATTTATGGTATACGAATCAAAATGTTCCTTATAAAGCGGATAAACATTACTGCCGGCAAAAGTGTAATCATTCTGCCCAAAACGGTAAACCAGCTCAACTTCTCCGTTATTTTCGCGCAGCAAAAACATTTCGCCGTTGCCGTAATACATTCCCAAAATATATTTTAAATCTTTCGGACAGTCTTTAGGTTCAAAAGCAGGCGCTGCCCAGCTATGCCCGGCCGCAAAAAAGCACAGGCACAGCAGCATGCTCAAAATTTTGTACTTCATTTTATCAGCTCCGGCCTAACATCTTTCAAAACATTCATATATTCATTGGCTTTATCTACCTGCGCCAGGTCAATATCGCAGTAAATAATTTCTTCTTCTTCGCCGCCAACGGCAAGCACTTTGCCGAACGGGTCTATTACCGAAGAATGTCCGTAAAATTTCTGGTCATGAAATTTACCGGCGCAATTTACGCCGACAATAAAGGTATGGTTCTCCAGTGCTCTTGCTCGCAGGAACAAATCCCAGATTGCACCGCGGATTTTAGGCCATTCTGCCGGAACAAAAATTATTTTTGCGCCCTGCATGGCCATATGGCGGTATAATTCCGGGAAACGCAAGTCATAGCAAATTGTTGAAGCGCAGGTTACGCCTTCCAGTTCATACGCGCTAAAATCGCTGCCCGGCTTAAAGAAACGCTGTTCATTAAACATGCTGAATAAATGCAGCTTGCTGTAACAGAAAACAATCTCTCCGTTTTTATCTATAACAACGGTAGTGTTATAGACATTGCCGTCGCCCTTGCGCAGAGGAATTGAACCTGCTACAACGGCGCAGCTGTTTGCGGCAGCAATACTCCTGATTTCTTCAATTACCGGCCCGTTAAGATATTCCGCTTCTTTGCTTAAATGCCCCAGCGAATAACCTGTTGTCCATATTTCCGGCAGCACGGCAATATCAGCCTGCGGCGCGGCCTGCTTTAACAAATGGCAGGCTTTTTCCACATTGCCCGCTTTATTTTTCTCCAGAACTTCCATCTGCAATAATGCAAGTTTCAAGTTTACCCCTCCAATCACTCCGAAATAACTTTATCTTTAGGGAATGTAATTTCAAAACGCGTGCCTTCGCCAAGTTTGCTGAATACCTGCACTTTGGCGCCGTGCATACGGATAATTTCCCTGGCAATGGCAAGGCCAAGCCCTGTACCGGGCACATTGCGCGAATGTGATTTATCAACTTTGTAAAAGCGTTCCCAGATAAAGGGTAAATCTTCTTCCGGTATGCCCGGACCCTGGTCGGAAATGGTCATTTTCACGCTGCCATCCTGCTGCATTTCTGTTACAAACGTAACAGTGCCGTTTTCCGGTGTATATTTTAATGCGTTGTCGCCGATAATCAGCACAAGCTGCACCATCTGGTCGCCCTGGCCCATAATTTGTATTTTTTCATCAACATGCACCAGCAGCTTAACGTTTCTTTCAACAGCGTTCACCATGAGTTTTTCCGCTACATTGCGCACAATGGCACCCAAAGGCAGCGGCTGCATTTTGGCAGGCGCAAGTTCATCGGCAGCCTGCATGCGGCTGATATCCAGAAGTTCCCTTATCATGCGCTCCAGACGCATTGTTTCTTCGTTAATCAAAAGGCGGTAACGCTGAATCATGTCCTTGTCGGTAACAGTGCCGTCGCTTATCGCCTCGTTATAGCCGCGGATGATAGTCAGCGGCGTGCGCAGTTCATGCGATACATTGGCAACAAAGTCACGGCGGATTTTTTCGGCGCGTTCCGTTTTGGCAACAAAAGCACTCAAATCGTTGCCAAGGGCATTAAGCGCTTTGCCGAGCTGCGCCACTTCATCCTGCCCGTGCACGTTAACCTTGCGTGTATAGTCGCCTGCCGCAATAGCCATGGCGCTGTCCTTCATAGAAACCAGCGGCTTGATGATGGTTCTGGCCAGGCTGCGCACCATGAACATACTTAAAATAAGTGCTAAAATAGCAACGATAGAAGTGTATATGTAAATATCTCGCAAAAAGCTGTCGAACCCGCTTAAAGGCTGCGCCAGCAAAATTGCCCCGCGTGCCTGCCCGGGCTTGCCGTAAGGAACACCTACCAGCATTACCTGTTCTTTGTAATACGGATGATAAATTTGCGACTGAACGGATTTACCGCTGTATACATCCTTTAAAATTGTTATTACTTTGGTATCCAGCTTGCCGCTTTTTATTTCCCTGGCAATTTCGGCAACAGAGCCTTCCAGCATGGTTAAATCCTTAATGCCGGGGCGTGTGCCGTCCTGTTTATAATCTGTATTGATGTTGGACGCGGCCAGAAGCTCAAACTTATCGTCAAACAGCCATATTCTGGCGCCAACAAGCCTGTCTACGGCAAACACATAACGGTTCAGCATTTCCATGCTGTTGGAAAATCCCATAAAATATTCTACCGTAGCGGCCATTTCATTGCCTTTTTCTGCCAGCTCCTGCTCGTTGGTTTTAAAAAAATAATCGGCGATAAGATAGGAAATACCTGCCGTAACGCCGACTACTATAACCATTATCAGAGCCATGAAGCTGTACATCAGCCTTGTACTCAGAGATTTATTCATTTTTTATCTTTAACCTCAAATTTGTAACCTACGCCCCAAATGGTTGTAATATCCCAATCGGAATCGGAAGGAATATTAAGTTTTTGCCTGATACGTTTAATATGCGTATCAACCGTACGTGTATCGCCGTAATAGGAATAGCCCCAAATTGTTTCCAGAAGCTGGTTGCGCGAAAAAGCCTTGCCGGGGTTGGAGGCCAGGCACCACAAGAGTTCCATTTCTTTCGCGGTAAAGGTCATTTTTTTACCAAAAGCAATAACCTGATATTTTTCCATGTCAATGCTGAGCCCACGATATTCAATGTGCGAACGCCCGCCTGCTTCGTCTTTCTTTACGGCAGAGCTTCTGCGTAAAACGGCTTTAACCCTTGCAATAACTTCGCGGTTATTAAACGGTTTGGTAATATAATCGTCCGCACCTATTTCAAGGCCTAAAATGCGGTCGTCGTCATCGTCTTTAGCCGTCAGCATAATAATAGGAATATCGCTCATTTTGCGTACCTGTTTGCAAACTTCAAGTCCGTCAAGCACAGGCATCATAATATCAAGAATGATAATATCCGGTTTTTCCGACTGAACCTTTAAAATGGCTTCTGCACCATCGGCAGCTTCTATTACATCAAAGCCTTCTTTTTCGCAGTAAATTTTTAATATTTCCCTAATCGGCGCTTCGTCATCAGCAATCAAAACTTTTTGTTTATCCATCTTTACCACCGCCATTAACTGTTATTAGCATTATTATACAATAAATCGCGCTGTTTGGGTATTTTTGCAATATGCTTTCACAAAAATATTACAAAGCAGAAATATAATAACGCTTATAAAAAAATAAACTACCAACAAAGCACTGCTTTATTGATAGTTTATTAATGTTTTTAAATAACGCGGCATGCGCCGTAATAACGTGCGCCCCAATAGCCGGTAAATGCGGAAGACACCGTTACGCCGGTACTGGAACCAGCATGGATGAATTGTCCGTTGCCAAGATAAATACCACAGTGCGACGGTCCGGGCTCATAAGTGCTGAAGAAGATTAAATCGCCCGGGCGCAGCTGGCTGGCACTAATCTGGCGTCCGCTGTACATCTGCACATCAGCAGTACGCGGAAGGCTGATGCCTGCACGCGCGAAAGCATACTGGGTAAAACCGGAGCAGTCGAAGCCATATACACTCGTTCCGCCAAAAACATAAGGCGTACCGATTACACCATAGGCAGCACGAATAACGTTTCTTACAGTAGCACTCCTGCCGGAACGGTTAGGAGGCATAGGTTTCTGCATCAAAGCCGTATAGGTAGCTTCACCGATTATTCCGTCAACTTCTAACTGTTGATCCGCCTGGAAGCGTTTGACAGCGGCTTCCGTTTCAGAACCGAAATCACCGTCAAGCAATTTGATTTCATACTTCAATTCAACCAAGCGTTTTTGAATAGCCAGGACTTCCGGACCATTATCCCCGTATTCAAACGAGGCTAATGCGGTTGCCATATTTGCTAAACAGAATACACATGTCAATGCCAAACAAAGGAACCCTTTTTTTATCACCCGCATCACTTCCTTGTGCTTTTATAAACAACTAAATTATAGCACAAAATGCCGCTTTTGTAAACCAGAACTACCGTTTGCCAAGGTGTCTGCCTACTATATACAGTGGTCTTTGCTTTACTTCCTCAAAAATGCGGCCTATATACTCGCCCAAAATGCCTATGCCTACAAGCTGAATGCCGCCAAGAAAGAGTACGCTGGCCGTCATTGTTGCCCAGCCGGGCACTGCGTCATCTGCAACATATTTTACATAAAGAACGTGTAAAATTACCAGAAAACTCATTAAACCGAACACAATGCCGATATAAAATGCCCAGCGCAGTGGCAGATTGGAAAATGAAGTAATGCCGTCCAGAGCAAAATGCAGCATTTTGCGCAGGTTGTATTTGGAATGGCCCGCAAAACGCGGCGGAGCCGTAAACTCAAAAGTTGCCACTTTGAAGCCCAGCGTATTAACCAGGCCGCGGATAAAACGGGCACGTTCGCGGTAACGCCTGAATGCCTCCACCGCAACTTTGTCCATCAGGCGGAAATCGCTGCCGCCGGGTGTAATTTCCACTTTAGACATGGAATTAATAATTTTATAATAAGCCTTTGACGTAATGTTTTTAAAAAAAGAAGCGTCTTCCGTTGCCGCGCGCACCGTCTGCACAATCTGAAAACCATCCTCCCACAGCTTTAAAAGTTCCGGCACAAGTTCGGGCGGATGCTGCAAATCACCGTCCATGGTAATAACAGCGTCGCCGCAGGCATTATCAAGCCCGCAGGTCAGCGCAAGCTGGTGCCCGTAATTGCGCGAAAGGAAATACACCTGCACACGTTCGTCTTTTTCAGCCAGTTCTGCTAATATTAAATGGCTGCTGTCGCTTGAGCCATCATCAACAAAAATTAAATCGTAATCATAGGGCAGGGCTTCCATAACTTTGCCCAGCCTTTTATGAAACTCATGTAAATTTTCTTCTTCATTATATACAGGAACAACAAATGAAATCCGTTTCACTGTCAAGACCCAACCTTTAGCCAATAGTTTTTTACATTAATTTTAATTTCTTATATATTATAACATCTTATTTTGAATTTCTGCTGAAAATTTGCAAAAAATAAGGCCGGCATTTCTGCCAGCCTTTTAATTTCTTAATACGAGTGCTCAATAAGCCGGGTTCTGTTCCGCAAAGCGGCAGCAATCATTTATCTAGGCCGGCAATTACTTGCAGGCTCAAGCGACACAACCCGGAAGGATCAGCGGGCCGCTTCATCCCTTCCCTATTTGGTCTTGCTCCGAATGGGGTTTACCTAGCCGGCCGGTTACCCGTCCGCTGGTGCGCTCTTACCGCACCGTTCCACCCTTACCTGCCGAAGCAGGCGGTACACATTTCTGTGGCACTATCCCTGAGGTCACCCTCGCCGGACGTTATCCGGCATTCTGCCCTGTGGAGCCCGGACTTTCCTCTTACGGCAAAGCCGTCAGCGATTGCTTTTCACACTCATACTGTCAGTACTTTAGCACAAAGCCTGTAATTAGTCAAGGGTTTAAATGTGGGCCGCAGGCATTTAATTTTTAGCCTGCGCCAGGCGCGAAGCGATTACTTCGCTGATTTTGGCATTAACAGAATCAAGCGCTTTTAACGCGACAGATTTATTGCCGACATCGCCGATAACGGAACTGTCTTTGGCAAGCTCCGTAAATTTGCCGTTATAAATGTATTTGCCGCTCTTTACATCAAAAATTTTAAAAGGCACAACTGCCGTCATCTCTTTGCCAAGCGTAAACACGGTTACTTTTTCCTTGCGGACAAAAGGTTCCACCTGCACCAGCACAACGTAGTCAACGCCGCTGCCTTTAAATACGTCTGCAATATCAGCTCTTTCGGCCTGAGTAATATCGGCAATGCCGTTTTCGTTAAGCTGCCCTAAAAACTCAGTCCCGTCTATATACTCACAGGCAGAAGTTTTTAGTGCTGCCTGCACGTTTTCCAGAACTGCCCTGTTTATATCCGCGTCATAAGTTGTATTGGCATTATTAACATACAGCACCGCTGCCTTTGCGCCGTTTTCTTCAGCAGCAGCTTTATTCAGCCGTTCGCTGAACTGATGCTGCGCAGCATTTGCCGCGTTATTTTCCGCAGCAGGCGCACCTGCCAAAGCAGCTGCGTTCAAACAAATTAAACCAAGCATCATTAACAACATTAAAAACTTTCTCACCTTGATTCCTCCAATGAATAAAATATTTTGCTGTAATTTTATATAATAACCATTAAGATTTTTAATTTATATAA
>OLZW01001354.1_pt1 | contig 18644 bp, 9 predicted proteins | sample 1674281 | NCBI WGS metagenome assembly OLZW01 (sample SAMEA103958157, study PRJEB25191) | human gut metagenome | biome: human-associated habitat [ENVO:00009003]; feature: intestine environment [ENVO:2100002]; material: feces | place: Germany | collected 2013/2015
TATTTTTGATATAATATATATGGCAACATTCTGGCAACAGTTCATCAGAAAGACAATGGAAATTATGTAATAGAAATAAAAATAAGGCATATTGTAAGCAAAACCTTAATTAATTCCGTTAAGTTTTTGTGCAACGGAGCCGAGTTTGAGTAGAACACTTTTTTGCTCGAAGCCCTATAGATTAAGGGTTTCGGGCACTTTTTTTACTTTCGTGATACACTGTTGATACACTTTTTGTAGCCAAAAGATATTGTGAAACAAATCTATGAGTAATTTCTTATATCCACAAAGGATATTTTTATTCCGAAAATATATCCATTTTTCCAAAAAAACAAAAAACTTCATAACTGATTTAGTAATACACGATATTTTATCCCATATGTATTTTGAAAGAACAAATACATAGTGAGGAGGATAAGAGCTCTTTTATTTCGCTTGAGAGTGCGATTCGAAGTGCATTTATCGGGATCGGGGTAAACGGTATCCAAGGCTCTGTTATGAAAACACTTGGGATCAATGAAAGAAGTAATGATAGATGACGAAAGGTAAAGACAAGTAAGGTGGGCGGCTGATTAGTAAAAAAGGTTATAATGGGGAAGTAAGATTTATCAGGAGGAAGATGTTAATGAAAGTAATGGAGACTTCAATCAAGATATCAGAGGGGATAATCAGCGAGTTTGCGACTTATTTGCATGTAAGAGAAAATGCAAAAGCAACAATTCAAAAATACACGTCTGATATAAAAGCCTTTTTTGAATATTTAGATGAAGATAAATGCATCAATAAAGAAATACTCTTACAATACAAGGACTGCCTGATCCAAAAATATGCAATTAATAGTGTTAATTCAATTTTAGCTGCGTTGAATCAATTCCTAGAATTTTTAGGTACGGTCAATCTGAAAGTCAGAAGAATTAAGATCCAAAAACAACCGTTTATACAAACCCAAAAGGAACTTACAAGGAAAGAATATCAAAAATTAATCTATGCAGCAAAGAAAGATGGAAAGGAACAGCTTGCATTATGTATGGAAACAATCGCTTGTACAGGTATACGAATCAGCGAACTTAAATATTTTACAGTGGAACGGATTAAACGGGGAAAGATTGAAATTTATAATAAAGCAAAGTATAGAAAAATTTTTTTACCGAAACTTCTAAGAGAAAACTTACTGAATTATTGCAAAGAACATGGAATTAAAACCGGATGGGTCTTTATCACAAAAACTGGAAAATTAAAAGATAGAAGTAATCTATGGCGGGAAATGAAAAATTTACAAAAAAAAGCTGGAGTGGCAGAAACAAAAATTTTCCCACATAATCTAAGACATTTGTTTGCACGAAGTTATTATGAGGATACAAAGGATCTTGCTGGCCTGGCAGATTTACTAGGACATAGTAGTGTTAATGTTACAAGAATATACACGGCGACTACAGAATCTGTTTTCCAAAAACGAATAGATAGGTTTATTGAACAAAAAATATTAGGAGTACAACATAATATCAGTTATGTTGTAGACAAGGAAGATTCTGTGAGGTATACTTGACCTTAAGAAAAAAGCGTTGTGAAATAAGGCTATTTATCATCTGACATGAAGGTGAATTTTGTCTAATCAATTGCCGTTTTTGTGCAATTTATAATGAAACAGGTCATATTTAACTTATTAACAAACAAAACACATGTGAAAAATCAGTTTACAACATAACTGATATTATGTTGTATTGATTTTGCAATGGATAAGGAGTAACGATGGCATATACTGTAAGAAAATTACTTGAATCAGAACAGTTTCCAAAAATGAAGCTGCTTTGCGGTGAAAAAGGTCTAGATTTGGAAGTGAAAGGCATTCGAATAATCGAAATTGAAGATATGGAGCGATACCTGACGGGTGGTGAAATACTCATAACCAATCTTCAGGTATATTTATCATGCAGTGATCGAGAAGTAGAGCAGCATTTTGAAGATTTAGTTAAAAGTGACATAAGTGGATTCATTGTAAAGAAAAGAAAAGAATATGATCCTACAGGACGCAGATTGAGTTTATTAGAAAAACACTGCAAAAAATATGAAATTCCTCTGGTAGAAATTCCAGGAGATTTCGATTACTGGGGAATTATCCGTCATGTTATGATACAGGTATTCGATAAAGACACTGCACGCTTAAAGTATTTTAAGATTACACATGATAGTTTTAATTCGTTTATTTTAAAAAATAATGGATCAAGTAATACAGCAAGTGATATTATCAAATTTTTAAGTATCATGATCGAGAATCCTGTTGTATTGTATTATGGTGATCTTAATTGTATGGTTTCAACAAACTCGGACAACTCCAAGTTAATATTGTCAGATGAAATTCAGCCATATAAACCCAATATTATTACGAAATTTCAATATATGAAGCAGATGAAAGGAAGCTGTGTTCAATATGTAGTGAAATTTGCCATATTGAGTGAGGTGGAAGTATATATAACAATAACAGAAGAAAATAGAGAACTGACAGAACTTGATTATATGGCAATCGAAAATGCGATTATTAACTTGCAGTATGGATTTTTGAGTGAATTTGCACAGGATGAAGTGAAAAAGAAGTATCAGAGAGATCTTATCCATAATATTCTGAATGGATTACTGAGTTCGAAAGAAATGACTGAAGCGGCAGCACAGCTCGGAATGAAAGAAAGCGATACTTACAGGGTTGTTGATTTTCATACCATCAAAAAAAATGTACAAAGAAAATATACAAAAGAACAGCTTCACGAAGTAGGTGTTATCGAGGGTGAATTGATGCATCTTTTGCCGGATGCGCTTATTTACAGAAATATGGATCAGATTGTTATGATTCAACAGGTAGATTCCAATCAGACAGAACTGGAATATCAGAAAGAGATGGAAGAAATAGAGGAGGTTATCCAGCAAAGCATCCTTTATAGAAAGAAAGATACAGACTTTCAGATTGGTATAGGAAAAAGTGTGGAAGGGTATCAATGATTGAAAGAATCTTATTACGAAGCAACTCAGGCTATCAAGTATATTGAGATTATCCGCCAGGTGACTGGTGATAAGGATAAGTCAGTAGTACATTATTCGAACCTCGGATTTTTCCAGATATTCGGCAAAGTTGATGATATGACGGAATTGGAAAGATGCATTCCGGAAACATTAAAGAAATTATATTTATATGATGATGAACATAAGGGAGAATTGATTACAACCTTGCAGATGTATCTTAGAAATAACCAAAGCATCATAGAACGATATCTTACAGGCTTGAAAAAATAAAACAAATTTCTGGAATAAATTTTGACAATGCAAATGAAGTACTGGCAGTCAGTAACGGTCTGATTATTTATAAAATGTTAAAAGAAATAGAATAGAAAAAGAAAGAGAAATCGTGTTGAGGCATGGTTTCTTTTTTTTGAACGAAGTTCATAACAAGATATTAATGGAAGAATATCGATACAATGGAACAGATTTTACAAAAAAATAAAAAAATCTTTCCTATTTGGTACATTATAAAAAAACCACAAATGGTATACAATTCAGAAACGTTGATGAGAAATATTCTCTGATTCAAATAGACAATGAGAAAAAATTATATTGAAAACCCATCATCGCATTACTATATGTTGCGATATTATTATTTATAGAATTCTAGATCTTATATCTGATGATAGAGTAGAACGACCCCCATATCTTGATGAAATTGATGGAAATTTTTGAATAATTAATTTCATCGTCCGCCAGGAACCCACTATTTTTTTTAGGACAAACTAATACTTGAAATAGTTTAGTTTGGTTAAGGGAAGGGGGAAAAACTATGCAGCTTACAAGTACAACGGGTTATGCTATCAGAATCGTATGTTATCTGGCAGCACAAAGGCAGATGATCTCTACATCAGAATTATCTCAGGAACTAAGTGTTCCATCCAGTTATATTCCAAAAATAACAAAAAAGTTAAAGCAAGCAGGAATCATAAAAGCCTGTGAAGGTACAAATGGTGGCTACATGCTGGCAAAACAACCGGAGAATATTTCTCTGATGGAAATTATATCGTGTGTAGAGGAAACAATGGCAATTAATCGTTGTTTGGAAGAAGATCGTTTTTGTTCCAGAAATTTAGAAGATACCTGCAAGATACATAAAATATTGTTGAGTTTGCAGAATACATACAATAATAAATTAGAGAGCGTAAAGGTTTCAGATGTTATCTGCCCTGGAGAAGATGAATATTTTGGACGATTTTATGTTGTGTTAAAACTGAACTTGAAGGATAAAAGCTACGAGTGTGTGTACTCGCATATCCGTGAAGTGTATGAGAAAGTAAGGAAAACAGAAAGCTATGAAGAGTTCATAAGCCAATATGTAGAAAGATACGTGTATGCTTCTGACAAAAAAATGGTTCATGACTTCTTATCAAGTGAAGGATTAGAAGAAAGACTAGTTGATGGATGTATGGAAAAAGATCTTCCATATCGCAGAATTACTGGAAAAGATAAGAATGCATATGTTTGGATGGAAGCAAAAAAATATATAGATGCAAATGAGAATACTGCAATTATTACATTACATAATGAGAAGATTGTCCAGAACACAGTTATAAGAATGGAACAGGAACTCGTAAAAAAAGAACAGGATATGGCAAAGCAGTATTGGGATATGGTATCGCTTTTAACTACTGTATTGAATCATAATCAGATAGTTGAATCAGGGTATCAAGATGATATCAGTTTCTATACGAAACAGGTATATCTTCAATTGCAGAAGAATTATCCGGAATACGGAATTACGGATGAAGAAATTGCTTCAGTAGCCCATTTGGCACCGATTCATGATATTGGAAAGATAAAAGTACCAATTGAAATTTTGAATAAAAATGGAAAGTTGACAGATGAAGAAATGAATGTAGTAAAACAACATCCATTAGTAGGTGCAGCGATGACCCGGAGATTCCCAAAAGGAGTAATAACGGAAAAGCTGAACCAATATAGTTATGAAATATGCAGACACCACCATGAAAGATATGATGGATCAGGATATCCGGATGGTTTAAAAGGAAATGCGATTCCAATGTGTGCACAGGTCGTTGGGATTGTTGATGCTTACGATGCATTGATCAATGATCGTCCATACAAAAGAAAATATGAACCGGAAGAGGCAATCCAGATGATTTCAAATGGTGAATGTGGAGCGTTTTCTAAAAAACTGATCCTATGCTTGACGGCGGCAGCAAAGCAGCCAGAGTGGTTAAAAGTAACAAAAAGTCAAGCATGACAGAAGATTTGAGGCAATTTTATGAACAAGAAATTGAGTGTTTTAAGACGAATTACAGCAGTTGTTCTGTGTGTTACATTATTATCTTCGCAAGTCGTAGTTGCGAATGCTGAAGATTCAGAAAAAATGGGTGTGCAGACCAATAGTGAAATTACAGATATATCGGAACAGGATGGTTTCAGCAGTGATGCATCTGAAATATCTGATATCACGGAAAGTGATATTCCTGATTCTTTTGAAGGAGAATCAGAGCCAAATACAGATATTAGTTCTGAAGTAACAGAGGAATTTGGTAATTCTGAAGATCAAGGATTTACAGATGGAGAAGAAACAATTATCGAGGATGAAAACAACTCAGATACTTTGGAAGAAGCAAATCCAGATTATGATGATGGAAAAATATGTATCTACAATTACCAACAACTTCTGCAAATCGGTACAGGAACACAGATGTTTTCCGGAGACAAAGATGGAAATGTTGGTGAAGGGGATAAGGTTCTTGCAGATGGTGTAGAACTTACCTATGCATCAGACGCTTCCTATTGTTTGATGAATGATATTCCAATAGATAATGAAAATGTCTGGAACTTTCCGTCAGATTTTACAGGCAGCATCACTTCATCATCAGAGCGCACGGGTAATACGGTATATGATTCAGAAACTGATACGATTTATATATATAACCGATATCAGCTTGAATTGATGAAAGGGGAAACCTCAGACAGCGAACCTGTAATGAGTGAGGATTATATTGCTGAAAAAGTTGGAATGGGACAAGTTTTTACACTGGAAGATGGTTCCTATCTTACTTACAGCAAAACACATAATTATGTGCTTGCTTCTTCTTTTACAACAGAAACACCGGAGCTTCTTGCAAACAAGGCTGGGACAGAGGAGACAACTCAGAATATCACAAACGCATATCCATCTGATTATGAAGGAAGAAACTATTTCGGTCAGGTGGTAAAAAAGATCGGTGATAAAAATTACATTTTGATTGGAAATGAAACACAGCTTCGGGCAATTGGAACGGATGTGGAAGTAACAGAACCAATTTGGCGAGTATATGAAACAAGAGAGAAAAATGGGGGAGCACTGAGCGGATATACAGACTGGAAACCAGCAGCGGATACACAGACATACAAAACAGAACTCTATTATCCAGGCGATGCGGATATTGTAAAGTTTAATGATACATATAATTGGTCTGGAAAGGAATTGTATGCTAATAAAAACGGTGCTCATAAGCTGAATGATACAGAATATTTGGATAATCCATCTTGGGATATAGCTGGTACAAAAGCTACACAGTGTTATGTGTATGTAAGTAGTACAATTCAGGAGTCAGCCGATATGACAGTAACTGCAACAGAAAGTACTGCCAGTGATTCCGAAGCGGCATCCGTTGAAGCAGATGAAACTGTAAATGACAGTGATTTGATTGATATGATTCCGTCAGATAGCGAGGAAGCAGCTGAGACAGGAAGTGATGATGCAGAAGCTTTTACAAGCAGTGGGGATGAAAGTGGTTTTACTGATGATATAGATTCGGAAAGTATAACAGTTGATGAGAATAAAACTTATGTACTTACTTATGATACGTCAAAACATAGCAATACCAATATTGCAGGCACCGGATATAAATACAGCAAGGATGCGAATTACATTATCTTTCGTGATATTGATCTTTCCAAAGAAGGGACAAATTCTAATGGGAAAGATGATAACTGGACTCCTATAAAGAACTTCCAGGGAAATATGGAAGGCCGCAAGGGAATGACAGAAGGTGCTAATGTCAAAATCAGTAATGTAAAGATTGTACAGGACACAGCAATTAATCAGAGTGCTTATTCAAATGGAAGTAGCTCGGACACGGAATATGGTGTTGGATTTTTCAGAAGTTTATCGACCCCATATGACAGTTCATTACAGATTTCATCAAAACAGGTTGTCGTAAAAAATCTTACCTTATCAGGAGTTTCTGTATCAACGACAACGAATTCTATTAAAAAAGATTTTAGTTTGCTTGGTGTAGTGTTGACCGGAGTTTTAAAAGTCCTGGGATTATCAAGTGGGTTGGAAAAGGATCCAAAATCTTTTTCAACAGGAGCTTTTGCCGGCGTTGTAAAAGGAAATGTACAAATATTAGACTGTCATGTAGAAGGATTATCAGGAGTATCTAATGCAAACAGCTGGACAGGTGGTTTTGTCGGGTACATTTCGGGTATTACAAAATATGAAGCTCTTTCAGGAGTGCTTAAAGGAGTAACGGACGCACTTAGTACTTTATTAAACTTGATTCCAGTATTAGGTCTTGGGGATCTGATTACAACGCTTTTGAATGGAGGTGTTCTAAGTGTTGGAAACCTGATTCCAATTGGCTATGTGAATCCGGTGTTCAGCAATTGTTCGGTATCTGGCAATGATATGATATCTGGGCAGAATTATACAGGTGGATTTGCTGGTGAAACAATAGGTGCTGTAATGACTGGATGTTCAGTTAATGGTACTGAGAGTGTTAATGGTACAGATTACTCAGGAGGATTTATTGGCCGTGCTTCCAATGCAGTTGTTGCAGGTGCACTGGATCATCTGGGAATCCAAATAGCTGATTTCCCGGTCAATACAGTAATGCTTGGATGTAGCATTAATGGCAGTGCAAATGTATCTGCGACAGGAAGCTCTGGTAAGGAAAGTGGTTATGCAGGTGGATTTATAGGAGAAATGCGTAACAGTTATGCCGTGGACTGCAGTATTTCTTCTCTTGGTACAGTGTCCGGAAAAGATTATACCGGAGGATTTGCCGGCTTAGCAACCCTTGGTGCTGTTACATCTATTGATGAAAATAAAGGTCTTCTTGATCTTGTGAAAAAACTTCTTACAGGTTTGTTGAACGGTAATATTACAGATATGGATATTTTGAACCTGGTGGGACTTCGCCCTTCTGTTATAAGCGGATGTACCATTGGTGGAAGTACGATATCCCTAGATGCCAGTGGCAAATATGCCGGTGGACTTGTAGGATATGCCGGAGCTGTTCAGGTTTCTAATACTTCAGAACTTGCAGATGGTTCAAAATCAACTACAAAAGCTTTGAATCGTATGCTTGCAAAAAACATTATTTCTTACAGTTTTAATGAGCATTCTAATAGTATTACTGCATCAGAAAGCATGTCTGTTTCAGCAACAGAGAATGCTGGAGGAATCTTAGGTTACGCTAAAATGACCAGTGTCAGTGATGTCCTTGGCGGAACAGTTACAGCAGCAGACTACATGCGTTTTGAATGTAAAGATTGTTCCGTAAACGGAGGCTCTTTGGGACTTACAGTTACTGCGTCAGATAAAGAGAATGGTCGTGCCGGAGGTGCTATCGGTTATGGAACAGGTGGAGAAGTAAGGAAAATATCCGTCACAAATCTGAATTCTGTAACGGCTGGAAAGTGTGCAGGAGGATTTGCCGGATATTTCGGAAGTGGTACTCTTGCTAATGTTGGTGGTATTAAACTTCTTGGATTACTGCTTTTGAAAATTGACAGCCTTCTTTCTGTAGGGCAGATGATTGAGACGTTTACAGTTGACAGCACTGTTTCAGGTGTTTCGTCAGGATATAGTGTGTTTACTGGCAATGAGAAAGGTTATAGTGGTGGTTTTATTGGAGAATGCATTAGTGGACGAGCAAGGGACACTAAGATCAGCAACCTGAAAACTGTTACTGCATCTGCAACATCAGGAAAAGCCGGAGGCTTTGCAGGTTTTGCTAAAGCTGGAGATGCATTAAGTGCTGGAGATTCCACTACATCAAAACTGACAGGAATTGAATTAGAGAATCTGCTTGGAGTTGTCAGTGCCCTGAGACCGGAGTTCAATAATACTTCTATTGCCTATGTTTCGAATGGTTCTGACCCTCAGGTATCCGCTGATATGGCGGGCGGCTTTGTGGGAGACGGACAGGCAGTAGATATCAACTATGGAAACAACAATTCCGGATTCAAAGCAGACACGAATAGTGAGGATGGAACAACCGAAGGCGAGGCTGGTGCGATTGCAACAACAAATATTACCGGACTCTCTTATATAAAGGGAACCAGCTATGCCGGTGGTTTTGCAGGAAGGATGATGCCTGGTGATGTGGCACAGACAGGTTCTATTAAGTTACTGGGCCTCTTGGATGTAAATCAACTTCTCAGTGTCATGGATGTGGCTTATCCGAGAATTTCCGATTCTTCTATTGAAGGAAACAACTTAGTCGTAACAGCATCCGGAAAAAATGATGATGTGGCGCTTGGAGATGCCGGAGGATACATCGGTAATGGAAAAGCAGTTATGGTTAAAAACTCTGATGTGACTAATGTAAAAGAAGTTACAGCGCCGTATCATGCCGGTGGCTATATAGGAATCATGCGGTCCGGAAGTGCAGCGGAGGCAGGAGATGCAACAGGAGATCTTTTGAACAGTGTTCTTGGTAAGATTCTGAGTCTGAAAGAGTTGGCGAGTGTCTTGCAGGCTGCATCCAGCAAAATTACAAATTGCAAAGTTGCTGGTACCGCAGATGGATTGACTGTTACGGCTGACAGTGGATTTGAAAACGCAGAAGGCTATGCAGGTGGCTTCGTTGGAGAGATGCAGAGCGGTCATGTAGATAATTCAGCAAATGCTGTTGATTCCGGAAAAGGAACGGCAGTAGAAAATCTTCTGAAAGTAGAAGGCCTTCGTTATGCCGGAGGCTTCGGAGGTCTGGTAAAAGCCGGAGCGGTTGCAGAGATTGGAGCTAAATCATCAATTCTTACAAAACTGGTTGATCTGACAGGATTACTATCTCTGGTCAATGCTTTTGTTCCGGTGATCAGTAATGCCAGTGTTAATTCTGTAGAAAAAGGGTTTACCGTTACCGTTACAGGTACTCTTGAAAAAGATAGCACCAACGATACGGATGCCGGAAGTGCCGGAGGCTTTATCGGATGCGGAACTGGTGTACAGATCAGCAATTCCGATGTAAATAAATTGCAGCATACAGGTGTCAGTGAGCCGAAGAATCTGCAGCAGGAAGATGGTAGCAGTTATTACGGAAATGACAGTGCATATGCGGTAAGTGGTTATCGTTATGCCGGCGGCTATATTGGTAAAGCTGCTATGGGAAGTACGGCAGCCATCGGTGGAGCAAGTGTTCTGGATCATGTTCTTTCTACGACAGGACTGTTATCAGCACTGACTGTAGTTGCATCTATCATAGACAGCTCAGATGTTTATGGAGCAACAGGCGGATTTAATGTTCTTGCAACAGACGGAGACGGTGTTACGGGAAAAGCCGGTGGATATGCAGGAGAACTTCTTGGAGTTCAGATTCAGAATAGTAATTCTTATAATTTTGCACATATCATAGGGCGTGAAAGTGCCGGTGGATATGTTGGAACCATGGAGCCGGGAAGTGCTGCAGATGTGGTAAAGGGATTAAATGTTCTTGGAGGTCTGATAAAGGCAGATAATCTTCTTGGAGTTTTACAGTCCTTTGTTCCAGTGATCAAAAACAGCGAAACAACCTGTGTACCTTGTGGAGGTGCTGTGAGGGCTCAGGCTGAAAGTGATGACAGCATTTACCGTGGACTTGCAGGAGGATATGCAGGTTACAACTACGGCGGTCAGATCTGGGGAAACAATACGGATAACTGGAAAGGTGCTGCATATACAGGAACCGTAAGAGAATGTGCGGCCTATCGTATCCGTTCCGTATATGGAACGGAATATGCCGGAGGTTATACAGGACTGATGCGGTGTGCGAATGTTGCAGATACAGGAAGTCTGAAGGTTTTATTTGGTCTTATCAAACTAGATAATCCGCTGACGCTTCTTCAGGCAGTGTATCCGACAGAAAAGAATACAGCTGTTTATGGACCGCTTCGTGGACTGGATACGGATACCTGGAACAAATGGGTTGGTGCTGTCGGTTCTTATGGAAGTTACGGTAATAAATTACAGGCACTTGGTGAAGTCAATGATCAAGAGCAGTTAAATGAGATCATTTCTCAGTATGCATATGGATACGCAGTCACAGCAGGAAGGAGCATTCTGGCAAGTAAAGCAACACAGGGCGGTTCTGCTGGAGGTTATGTTGGACGGATGGAAGGCGGTACCATAACAAATGGAACTGCAACAGATCTTCAGTTGGCAGAGGCTTATAGAAGCAGTGGTGGATTTGCTGGTGAGATGCTCACAGGTTCTGTGGCAAACACAGGTGGAGTTTCACTGGAAGACCTTAAGATTATAGGTGCAGACAGCCTGGCAGCATTAAAAACCTTTGTGCCAGTCGTGAAACAGTCCCATGTGGAAGGATATCGTTCCGGTGCAAGGATCAAAGCAACCGGTATTGCAGACAAAGATCCGGCAGGATTTGCCGGAGGCTATGTGGGAAGAATGATCGGCGGCCAAATCTGGGGAGATGAAACTTCCTCCTGCAGTATCACAAATTTAAGGCGTGTAGATGGAACTTCTTATGTAGGCGGTTTTGCCGGAAAAGTAGATCCGGGTAGTGTGGCAGCTATTGATACAGCTACAAAACAGGGACTTTTGAATAAGCTTCTGGATGTTCTTATGGTAAATGCTCCGGCAGAGCTGATTAAGGTTCTGAATGCTACTGTTTCCACCATCCGCTGTGCATCTGTGTCAGCCTGGGATGACTGGGGCGTGATCGTAAACGGAACCTATCAAAATGGAAGCAATACAGGGTATGCAAAAGCAGCTGGAGGATTCGCAGGAAGTCTTTGTGGAGCAGTTCTTGGCGAGAAGGATAAACCGGAAAGCGGAATCCGTGCAGACAAGATTCGCTCTGTAGTAGCCGGTGAATATGCCGGAGGATGCTTCGGTATTGCGGATGTTTCCGGTGCTGCAAATATTAGTGCCAATGGTGAGACCTCTGTCTTACAGTATCTTTTAAAGCTTGGAAAAACCGATGTGCTGGATGCATTCCGAAGCTATGTATATTACGGAAATGTCACAGGAAGTACAGATGCAGGGCTTGGCGTCAGTGCCAACACAACAACAGATGCAGGACAGAATAATCAGGTTACATACAGCGGAACGGCTGGCGGATTTGGTGGTTCACTGTTAAATGGATCTGTCAAAAACAGCAGCGTAACAGGATTAAATTATGTAACAGGCCTGAACAGCGTAGGTGGCTTTGTAGGATACTCCGGAAAAAGCGGAGTTGTAAAAATGGAGAAGCTGGATGTGCTGGGAGATAAATCTGGACAGCTTCTGGGCGGTGCCCTCGGCGTTCTGGATATTTTTGGTTCACACATAGATGACAGTAGCGTGACAGGAGTGCCTGGTGGTTATACGGTTCAGAGTAAAGGCGGAAAGGAGCAGATCGCCGGAGGATTTATCGGCTATGCAAATCTTGCCAGAATGTCAGGTTGTAGTGCCGGAGATGCCAAAAATCAGGAAAATAGTCTGAAACTGGTAGAATCCGGTGGAACAGCTGGAGGCTTTGCCGGAAGAACAAGCTTTGCCTATCTTGCGGATGTAAAACTGGATTCCACGGTAGTGGATGCGTTGCTCGTAGTTCTGGACAATCTTGTAAGGGCGTTGTATCTGGATAAAATTCAGGACTCCGACCTGTTGCATATCAATCTTGGAATTGTGAAGGTCGATGCGTTGTACGATGGAAATCTCATCCATGTGAATCTGCTGGGACTTGATATTTCCATTGGACTGTCCAAAATGTCGCCAGACAACGGCCAGCAGACAGATTTTGCAATCATTAAGATCGGAGATTCCTCCATTAAGCTTCCATGTGATAAAAATGGAATCATAACGAAAGATAATGATGTAAAGTCCAACATCAGTGTCAACCTGATCAAGGCAAACAGGACAAAAATCACAGACAGCAATGTGTATGGAATCAGTACCGGATATGATGTCTATGCTGGTGGAGCCGGAAATAACAATGACGGTGATGCAACAAAAGACGACGGACGAAGTGGTGGCTTTGTTGGATTCAACGATGAAGGGCTTTTGAAGAACAACAACATGTATTACTGTGATGTAGTTCGTGGAACAAAAGGTCTTGTTGGACCATTTAGTGGAAAAAGCGAACTGAATTCTACATATGAGTTTAATACAAAAGCAGGGGTAGAAGGTGAGAATAACAATTACCGTATCTACAGGAAACCGGCGATTGCGTTTGATAAGATTCAAAAGAATTCAAAACTTCTGACAGATACGCTCAATCAGGAAAATGGATGGAGTATCTTCTCGGTAAAACATGTAGTGCAGGTAGATGAGTATAACACCTTGCAGAATGCAGTTATGGCAACAAAAGATTCTTCTGAAACAGCAGATCTGAATGCTTATGTATCAGATGCAAAAGCCGTTCTGATGTCAGATACCAAAACGACAGTCAATACAGGTGACAGCACATCACCGGAACCATCAGATGCACAGGATCCATGTGATGAATATATAAATCTGACCATTAATAAGGTCTGGAAAGATTTCCGAAATATGGATGGTATCAGGCCGGATTCCATTACAGTCACGATTTCCAGAAGCTGGACAGACGCAGATGGAGCGGAACAAACAGAAGTTGTGCCAGGATATAAAAATTATGTGGTAAAAGGCGATATCTCAAAATCCACATGGCAGGAGATTATTAAGTCAGAAAAACCCGACAAGCTGCTCCCAGCCTATACAAAAGATGCTGACGGAACTTTGCATTATTACAAATATTCTGTTACAGAAACGGAAATAAACGGATATACAACTACAATAAAAAGCTCTGATGATGGATTTACCTTCACGATCATCAACCGGCATTTTGCATTGCTTCCGGATACCGGCGGCGAGGGCATTATGATGTTTATCATAGCAGGTGGCTTGTTGTTAGCGTTCCTGCTTTATACCGGACGCAGAAGGAAACGGAAACAGACGATGTAGGAAAGGGGGAGTAGAGTCATGAGAGAGGTATGGCTGCGTGGGGAGCTTCCACCGTAAAGGCTGAAAGAATCCCCAGCGAACCAATAAAAAATCAAAAGAAAGCGAGAAAAGGAACATGAAGAAATTAGTATCGAGATTTATGGCAGTTCTGATGGCAATGACCATGATACTGTCCATGAGCATGACTGTATTTGCAGCAGAAGCTCCAAAAGGCACTCTGACAGTCAACAATACAGTGGAAGGAAAGACTCTGGATCTGTATCAGATTTTTACAGCAACAAAAAATGAAGCGGGCAATGTAGCATACACATTAAATCCTGAATATGAAGGATTCTTTAAGGCAAATGTAAATGGAGCTTCTGCATTAACAGGCGAAGCATTAAGTGAAAAAGCTTATGAATATGTTAAAACACAGGTTGGCGAAGATGGAAAGAACGGTGTAAATTTTGCAAAAGCAATGCTTACATGGATTCTTTCAAATACTAGCACTGTAGATGCTACTCATAAAACTGTAACCACAGCAACTGGTTCTACAGAAATTGCTAATCTGGCATATGGATACTATGTAGTTTATCCATTAGGTGCAACAGATACCTCAGCAGCACCTGGGACTGGTCAGGATTATACATCCGTAGCATCTTTAGTTAGCGTAACAGATACTAATGCTACAGTTAACATGAAGAGTAATTACCCGACAGTAGACAAGAAAATTATTCCAGCACAGAGTGGAAGTGGACTTACAGTTGGTGCTATTGTGAATCCTTCATGGGAAGGTACTCATCAGGGAATCTTAGGTGAAGATGATGAGAACGCTCCTGAGGATACCATTGCACCACATGGTGCAGCGGATGAAAAGAAAGCTGGGGATTTTGCGATTGGTGACACCGTTACTTACCAGCTGACTTCTAAAGTACCGGATATGACAGGATATAATTCTTATACTTTTAAATTTACCGATACATTATCAAAAGGACTAGACTTAAAAGCAATTCTGTCTGTAAAGGTTGGAGATACAGAACTCAAAGCAGGTAAAACAGGAGATAACACATACTTACCGACATATACGACAAATGACAATGGAACACATACACTAACTATTAGCTTTAATGACTTTTATAACAACTTTAAGAATCGTACAGGCGAGACAATCACAGTTGTTTATACTGCAACTTTAAACAAAGATGCTGTTATCGGTATGAATCCAAATACCAACAAGGCGGTTGTTGAGTACAGTAATGATCCGAAGTCAGATGGAACAGGTAAATCTGAGCCAAGCATCGTAGATGTACATACCTTTGATTTCACAATTTATAAATATTATTTAAAAGACCAGAATAAGACTGCACTTGCAAATGCAGAATTTGAGCTTTACAAGGCAAACACTACAGGTGATGCAGCAGATACAAATGCTAAGATTAATATCGTAGACGAAGGAAACGGCGTATATCGTCAGGCAACAGCTGATGAAGCTAAAGTAACAGGCTTTACTTCTGCAAAAATTGTATCCGATAATGATGGTAAAGTTCTTGTAAAAGGTCTTGTTGCCGGAACTTACTACTTAAGAGAGACAAAAGCTCCAGACGGATACAACAAACTTCTCAGCGACATTAAGGTTGAGATTAAAGCAAACTATGATGAAACAACTGGCAAACTGACAAGCTATTCAGTTGATTACACATACAATGGAACTCCAATAACAGGTAATGCAATCACAACCAAAGATAACTCTCCAGAAGTAGCTGTAGAAAACAAGACAGGTGCACAGCTTCCATCTACTGGTAGCAAGGGTGCCCTCATGGTAACACTGGCTGGTATCGTTCTTTTCGGTGCATTAACAGCAAGCAAAGCTTTTGGCAAAAAGAAAGCAAACAAGTAAGACATTCTGAAGTTTAAGAATGGATAAAAAGACAGTTCATCTTCCCGGTATTGTACCGGGAGGATGTCTGCTTTTTCTGAAATATCCAGTGTGGACTGGGTATTTCAGAAGAAACAGACAAAAGGTGAAAGGTATTATGAAAAAAATAGTGAAAATACTAAGAGGAATTGGATATCTGGCGGCATTTTCTTTAATCCTGTATCCGGTAGTGAGCAATTACATCAATCAGATGAACAGCACAACGATTGCTACAGAGTATGAACAGGAAGTTTCTCATCTGTCGGAAGAACAGGAAAATGCAATGATCGAGCAGGCGCAGGAATACAATGAAAGCCTGATTGGAATTGGTACCATAGCAGATCCATTTTCAGAAAGCAATGAAAACCAGACAGAAGATGATGTGTATAACAATCTTTTGAAAATTGATGATACTGGAATGATGGGATATATTGATATTCCAAAACTTGATGTTGTCCTTCCAGTTTATCATGGAACATCCGAAAAAGTACTGCAGTCAGGTGTAGGACATCTGAAAAATACCTCGCTTCCGGTAGGCGGTGAGAGCTGTCATGCGGTATTATCCGGACATCGTGGACTTGCAAATGCCAAGATATTCACCGACCTGAACAAGATGGAGGTTGGAGATGTATTTTATATTAAAGTTCTTCACCATACCTTTGCTTATCAGGTAGATCAGATCCTTACAGTATTGCCATCAGATACAGATGCTTTACAGATTGAAAAAGGTAAGGATTATGTAACACTGGTCACATGCACTCCTTATGCAGTTAACACGCACAGACTGCTTGTACGTGGCACTAGAATTCCGTATGAAGAGGCACAGAAGATAGATGAGGAAGTTGGTCTTCAGCGCACAATCCCATTCAATTTGATTCTATTGATTGCTGGAATTGTTGCTTTCATTATCATATGGGTGAGCATTAAGTTACATAAACGCAGGAAGGAGAAAAAACATGAGCAGAATAAGTAAACGTAAGCGAATATATATGTGTATGGCCAGTGTGATGTGTATGCTTTTACTCCTCATTCCGTTACCTGTGTCTGCGAATGATCTGGGAAGTATATTATTAAAAGCAACTGTTGAAGATGAGACCACGGTATATAAGCTAAGTAATACTGAATTTACGATGTATCAGGTTGGAACATATAAAAACAATTCATGGGCATTAGTGAGTGAGTTTGCAAAGTCTGGAGTCATATTTGATTTTGATGATTCTTCCGCTCAGGCAGAAGCTGCAAAAAAACTGGAAAAATATGTACAGGATAACAACATCAAAGGAATGTCCGGAAAGACCAACTCAGACGGAGAAGTTATGTACAGAGATCTGGAAAAAGGAGTGTATCTTTTTGTCCAAACACAAAAAACACAAATTAGCAATCAAGTATATCAAAGCGAACCTTTTATCATAACAGTTCCAGGTAATTATGATGGTCAGATAATTTGGAATGTAACGGCAGAACCTAAATTTAAAAATGAATCGATACCACCAATTACTACGAATACGCCACCAGTTTCAGAAGAACCATCGGGTGATAAAAGCAGTCACACTCCAAATGTAAAAACGGGAGACGATACGAATGTAATTATGTGGCTTTCCTTAATGGGAATATCCTTAGTCATATTTAGTATTTGTAAAAGAAAAGTCCATAAATAATATGAGAAGATCGGGAAATCCCGGTCTTTTCGTTTCGTTATATAACTGGTATAACCCAAAAACAAATACCTCCAGAGGTGCACCGTATGACGTCACCTGGGAGGAAATGGGTTTTAAACCATGGGAAGATTTGGAAGAAAATGAGTGAGTTGCCAGTGCAATCTTATTTATCTCTTGTGACAGAAACAGGTTCCCGTTTTGCCGGAAGTAAGTCTGAATTGATTTCAGGAGCATCGAGCAGCACAGAGAAATTTTGCTGAATGATATCCAGTGTTTTCTGCTTTTTCTGTAACGTCATTTGCAGAAAATGATAATACATATTCGTGTGATTTTACATCACTTGTCAAAGATAATGCAGACACAACATACGGAACTGCTGATGATATATACGATATTGACGATTATACAAAAGCGGTTTTGACGTATGCGGGAACATATGTATCGGCAGACGGAAAGATTTACTTAAAGAGCAGTAAGGTTACAAATGCCAATTCGTCATACAGCAATGGAAGTTATGTATCATTTACTGCACCGTCAGACGGAAAAGCAACGTTTGAGGGAAAGGATATAGGTGTATATATAGATAACACATATAAGGGTTATTCAAATGGTAATTATGATATGAAAGCAGGAGAAACAATGTATTTGGGTTACAGAAAAGGAACTTCGTATCTACAAAATATTACATTCACACCAACTGAAACTCCCGAAGAAACTGTAACACCAACAGAAAATCCGATACAAACATCAAATCCACAGTCAACACCTAAAGCAGATGTTGAGAGAGAAGTCTTATATGAGGAGAATTTTGAAAACTGTACGGTCGGAGATAAAGCGTCGGGTAACAGTACAAGCGTTGACGGTTGGAAATCACCTGCCGGAACAGCAG
>OLZW01001359.1_pt1 | contig 18591 bp, 20 predicted proteins | sample 1674281 | NCBI WGS metagenome assembly OLZW01 (sample SAMEA103958157, study PRJEB25191) | human gut metagenome | biome: human-associated habitat [ENVO:00009003]; feature: intestine environment [ENVO:2100002]; material: feces | place: Germany | collected 2013/2015
CTTTACTTATAACATCTCCATTTATAATTTCTTTATTATCACTATAGTCTATATTCACATTATCATTAGATTTCTTTCTGTTAAAAAATAATACACCTCCTATTACAAGAATAACTATAGCACATATTATAAATAATGTATTTTCCATATATAATATCTCCCCTTATCCCTTACTTCTATACCTTTATTTTTTTGCTTGCTCATTTTGCCGTCAGTCCGCCGTCTACGGTGACGATGCTGCCGGTCATAAAGCTGTTGGCCGGGCTTAAAAGCGAGCAGATTACGTGTGCCACTTCTTCCGCACGCCCAACGCGCCCCATAGGGTAAGCTTCCGCAACATCCGCCAGTGTATAGCTGCCGTCTGCCGCTTCAAGCTGGTGCTGCAAAAGCGGCGTATCAATATCGGCAGGGCATACGCAGTTAACCCGCAGGCGCGGCGCTGTATCCAGCGCCAGGGCGCGGGTAAACGCCACCACCGCCCCTTTGCTGGCGCAGTAGGCAGCACAGCCGTAGTTGCCGCTTACCCCTGCGTCCGAAGCTACGTTTACCACCGCGCCCCCTGCTGCCATGTATGGCAGCAGCGCCTGCGTTAAAAATACCGTGCCTTTTACGTTCACACCAAAAATTTCATCAAACTCGGTTTCCGTCAGCATTTCCATGCTCTGCTCGCGGTAAATGCCTGCACTGTTTACCAAAAAATCAACGCTGCCGGCATTTTTTATCTGCGCCGCCGCAGCTTTGCAGCTGGCAACATTTGCAACATCGCATTGTATAAAATGCACTTTTTCTCCGTATTTTTCTTTAAGCTCCGCCAAAAGCTGCGGCCGTTCCGTGCGCGCCAAAAGCCACACTTCCGCGCCCTCCGCCAAAAGCCACACTTCCGCGCCCTCCGCCAAAAGCGTACGCGCCGCCGCAAGCCCTATGCCGCTGGTGCCGCCGCTTATTACGGCGCGCCTGCCGTTACATCCATAATTCATTTTCCGCATCCTCTCCTGCCGGCGGCAATATCATAATTACCGCGGTTTCTTCATCCGGCACGCTTTCCATGCTCACTTTAATATCGTGGCGCAGGGCTATTTCCCGGGCAATAGCAAGCCCAAGCCCGCTGCCGTTTTTATTGGCTTCGCCGCGTGTTTTGTAAAAACGTTCAAACACATAGGGCAAATCTTCCTGTTTTACGCCGCTGCCGTGGTCCGTCACCGTCAGCCTGTCGCCTAAAAGGCGCAGTTCCACGGTGCCGCCTTCGTGGCTGAACTTAATGCTGTTGTCCAAAAATATCATCAGCATCTGGCGCAGACGGCCGTAGTCGCCTTCCATAAGGTAAACATTCCTGTCCAGTTTAACGTCAACGTGCACGCCTTTTTTCTGTCCCAGCTGCTTGCTGGCACGGGCGGCATCCTGCACTACGTCGCACAAATTAATATTTTCCTTTTCAATGGGGAAATCCGTATTCTGCAAGCGCGACAAATCCAGCAAATCGTTAATCAGCCGCTGCAAAAACAGGCTTTCCTTCAGCATTTGCCGGTAATACTGCTCTACTTCTTCCTTATCGGTAACAACTTTGTCGTTAAGTGCTTCCAGGCTGCCGCGGATAACCGTTACCGGTGTGCGCAGTTCGTGCGATATGTTGGCAATGAAGCTGCGGCGCAGTTTTTCCAGCTTGCGCCCTGCCTCATCGGCATCCAGAAGGCGGCTGCCCAGTTCGTCAAGCGTGGCGGCAAGCGCGCCTATTTCGTCATTCTGTTTGATGTTGCAGCGTTCCGTGTAATCGTGCTCGGCCATTTTCTGCGCTACTTCCTTCATGCGGTTTAAGGGGCGCGTAAACTTCCAGCTGAACAGCACACTTAAAAACGATACCAGCAAAAGCGCAATGGCGCAGGATAAAAGCAGTATTCTTACGCCTTCCCACGTTGCGGACTGCAAGCCCTGCACGGGGTAATGCAGAAGCACTGCCGCCTGGATAGCGCCGTTTTCGTCGTATACAGGCGCAGCGGCGCAAAGCATGGTTTCCTCACGCACAGGGTTAAAATCTTCCGCTACCGATACCGTACCGGCAAACGCCTGCTCCACGCAGTTGCGGGTAACATCGGACAGCTGCTCAAAAGTAACGCTGCGGCGCGGAAACTCCTTCAGCGGCGGCACCTGAGCCTGCGTATCTGCGTGCATCATCCGCCGGTGCATGCCCATATGATGGTTCATGCGCTGCGGCAGCTTCAGTTCGCGGTCACTGTTAACAACCCACACATCTTCCATGGTGATGTTGTTAATGTAACTTATAAAGCGCGTATTGGCAATGCCGCCGCGTTTTTCCAGCCAGCCTGCATTTTCGCTCAGCACTTCGGCAATGCGCACGGCGCGCTGTTTAAGCTCCGTGCTTTTTATATCCACCGTATGCTCGCGGAAAAAATGTGCAAAGCTGCCGCCTACCACCAGAGCGAACACCAAAAGCACTGCGGCAAAATACAATGTAAGTTTTAAAGCTATTTTGTTATGCATTTGCTTTCTCCTCAAAGCGGTAACCTACACCCCAAATGGTTTTTATTTCCCAGCCGGGATGCTCAAACTTATCCAGCTTGGCACGCATGCGCTTAATGTGCGAATCCACCGTACGGCTGTCGCCGTAATAATCGTAGCCCCACAGGCTGTCCAGAAGGTTATCGCGCGAAAAGACCTTGCTGCTGTTTTTGGCAAGAGTCCATAAAAGCTCAACCTCTTTTTTCGTCAGCGGCACCTCGCTGCCATTTACGGTTACGACATATTTGTCCAAATCAATCATCAAATTGCTGTACCTGTAAATATTATGCGCAGTTTTTTCCTCGCGCGGCTGCATGCGGCGCAAAATAGCGCGCACGCGTGCCATTACCTCGCCCGCGCTGAAAGGCTTTATAATATAATCGTCGGCGCCGATATCAAGCCCCATGATTTTTTCAAAATCTTCGCCTCGGGCAGTAACCATAATTACCGGCACCAGCGATTTTCCGCGCAGGCGGCGGCACACTTCAAAGCCGTCCACTTTCGGCATCATAACATCTAAAAGCACCATGGCAATATCAGGTTCATGCTCGTCAAACAGGCGTAAAGCCTCCTCGCCGTCAAGCGCAACTACCGGTTCAAAACCTTCTTTGCGCGCATAGTTGGATAAAATGGAAGTAATTTGTTTATTATCATCAGCAATCAGCATTTTTGCCACTGCCATCACCTCTCTGCACAAAACTTACCTATATTATACATATTTTTGCGCAGAAATTTAACCCTTACATCAGCCCAAAGGCGGCAGTTTTTTTACTTTTTGCTTTAATTGCTGATATAATATTAACAGCAAAATGTGGCTAAAAAACCACAAAATAAAATATTTTTGCCATAATTTTGCCACAAGCCCACTGTACAATAAAGACAAGCTAAAGAGCATAACAAATAAGCATAAATTAAAGGAGTGACCTGATATGTTGAAAAGCAAATTATTCAAATCTTTAGTAGTTGCAGGTTTAATCACCGCCATCAGCGTACCGGTTTTTGCGGCAGGCCAAACCGAACAGGTTCAGCCTACCATACGCGATAAAGTTGAAAAAATTCTGAGCGAAGGCGATACCGATGCACGCCGCCCGATGCCTCTGCGCCGCGGCACTCCGCTTACCCCCGAACAGCGCGCCGAGCGTGATGCTGCAAGGCTGGCATGGATGGAAATGACCCCTCAGCAGAAATTTGAACAGCGCCAGAAATGGCATGATGAATTTTTAAGCAAACTGCCGGCAGAAAAACGCGAGGCTATTGAAAAACGCGAAGCCGAAGCCAGAGCAAAATGGGCCAGCATGAGCGAAGAACAAAAACAGGATGCACTGAAAGATATGTTCCGCGGCCCGCGCGGCAACTTCCGCGGACTGCACTGCGGCTGGGGCCCGGGTTATGGCCGACACCATGGCGAAGGACGCTATGACCGCGACCGCCACTATGACCGCTACCACCACGACGGCCACTGCGACTGGGGCGATGAATGCCCGTTCTACAACGAGGATAAATAACCCCGCAAATAACCAGACAGCACAATAAAATAACCTAACAGCAGATTTGAAACATCCATAAACCTTTCCCCTTCTAACCAAAAACCGGCATCATAACGATGCCGGTTTTGTTGTTTTACAACGATGCTATTTTAATGGTTTTGCCCATAGCGTGCAAAATTTTAAAAATGTTATTTAAACTTGGGTTAATTTTGCCGTTCTCTATTTTTGCTATGGTAGACTGGGAAATACCGGTCTTTTTGCTTAAATCAATCTGCGTTAAATTTACCGCCTTTCTTGCCTCAACAATTTGCAGCAAAAAATCTGCGCGTTCTTTAATTATCTCTAACTCATCAGCGGTATAAATTTCATTAAAAAAATCATCTACACTGCTTCCACTATATTTGGTGTTAATTTTGACATTTGCTTCTTTCATTTTATTCACCTCTTTTATCTGCCAATCAATAATTTATATCTGCTCAATGCTTTTTGTATATCTTTTTTAGGAGTTTTCTGCGTTGTCTTTTTAAATATATGAAGCAAATATATCTGATTTTCTAAAATACAGCAATACAAAATACGCCTGTTTTTGGGACGCAGTTCCCATATAGGTCCTTGCAAATGTTTGATATAAGGTTCACCCAAAGCATTACCCTTGGCTTTTAACATCATTAATAATTCTGATATTGTGTCTAATGTATCACGCGTAACTTTTTCATTTGTCAGTGCCATGTCTTTCAGATATTCTCTGACAGGTTCACGGCCATTAGCCGTTTTAAAAAATTTAATTTCAAAATTTGTTTCCACACAACCCTGCCTTTCCGTATCCGCTTTTATTCTCTTCAGGAATATTTTAATGGATATTCCACTAAAAAGCAAGGAAGAAAAATAATCCGACAGTTCATCAAAACCATCGGATTATTTTATATTCTGTACTTTATTTAGCTTTAAAATTTTTAATACCCAAAAACTTCTTTTGCCTCTTTCATGTTGGCAACAGGGTCAACGGCGAAGGGACAGCGTTTGGCGCAGGCGCCGCAGGCAATGCAGTCGCCGGCGTGGGCTTTAAGCGCCGCATAGTGCTCGCGTACGGTTTCCGGCACTTCGCCCTGCGCTTTGGCAAGGTTCAAAAACTTGGTTACGTTTGCCACGTCAATGCCTTTGGGGCACGGCGCGCAATGTCCGCAGTACATGCAGTGCCCTTCCCAGCTGATTTTGGGGAAGCTTGCAAAAACTTCTGCATAGTCTTTTTCGGCTTCGCTTGCTTTTTCGTAATCAAGCGAGGCTTTTAATTCTTCCATAGTACGCGCGCCGCTCATAACAGCCGCTACCGCCGGGCGTGTCAGCGCATAATGCAGGCACTGCACCACCGTCAGCGCCTTGCCTGCCGGGCTGTACTCGCTCAAAAGGTCACCGCCGCCAAAGGCTTTCATAACGGTAATGCCCACTCCCAAACGCTGGCAGGTTTCGTAAAGTTCCGCACGTTTTGGGTCAAGGTTCAGCAAAGGCTTTTTGTAGCTTTCTTCCGCCCACAGTTTTTCCACGTCATCCGTGCCGGGCAGCAAATCGTAGCAGGGGTTTACGCTGAACATCAGCACTTCCACCTTGCCGCTTTTTACGGCTTCCAGCGCCGCCAGCGGATTATGGCTGCTTACGCCGATATGCTTAATTTTGCCTTCAGCTTTCAGTTCCAGCGCATAGTCCAGAACGCCGCCGCTTTCAATCGTGCGCCAAAGTTCCGGCGAATCTACATAATGAATCATGCCGATGTCGATATAATCCGTGTTCAAATTTTTCAGCATAGTTTCAAACGCAGCTTTTACACTGTCAATATCGCGCACAGCCTTATACTGCCCGTCCTTCCATTCCGTGCATAAATGCGCCTGATAAATAAAATCTTTGCGGCGGCTGCCAAGTGCCGCTGCAATATTTTTGTGCATCTCCGGGTTGGGGCTGTATAAATCCATGCAGTTTACGCCCGCTGCCAGAGCAAGTTTAAACATTTCCTGCGTAAAAGCGGCGTCCTTGCCGTTAAAGCCTTCGCAGCCAAGGCCTATTTCACTTACTTTCAATCCTGTTTTGCCAAGTTCACGGTATTTCATGCCAGTTCCTCCTTTAAAGCATTTCTCCATATAATTATTGTAGTTAAAAATTTTTAAACGCGCAAGTTGAAGCATACTCCCGCCTGCACTTCATGCCAAAAACGCATGTTGGTGCATAACAATTAAGCATTAGACGCCATGCCCTGCGCTTTTTATAATTAAACTATACAAATAAAACGGAGGGATACCTATGAAAAAATTACTTTTGCTGTTAAGCGCTGCGCTGACGGCACTTGCCGTTTCCGCCTGCGGCGCTTTCGCACCCGCAGCACAGCCTGCACCACAAAACACTGCCGCAGCAGATGGCCACAAAGCCGTGCTTGTTATTGACGGCAGCCGCCTGCCGGTTACGCTGCGCAATGAACCGAGCGCCAACGATTTATACAGCCGTCTGCCGGTAACGCTTTCGTTTAAGGATTTTTCCGGCATGGAAAAGATTGCCTACTTCGACAAGCGCCTTGACGAAAAGGGGCAAAAGGTTGGCTGCCATCCCCTTGCGGGCGATTTGTGCGTTTATCAGCCCTGGGGCAATTTAAGTATTTTTTATGTTGATTTTAAAGACGACCGCAACTTAATCCCTATCGGCAGGCTGGAAAGCGGGCTTGATATTGTTAAAGCCCATGACAGTTTTACCGCAACGCTTGAAAAAGCAGAATAAGTAAAGGAGAAGCACCATGAAAAAATTATTATTTTTCGCAGCTATGATGCTGCTTTTAGGTATGCAGGCACTGCCGGTAAACGCCGCAGCTGCCGCCCACCCCTTTGTGCGCTGGAGCGTATACAGCGCAGCCGCCGGTAACGAAAACGCCCTGCGCGCAGCCGTTGCCGCACTTAACACAGCACTGCAAAACAGTGAAGGCGTGCTGGCCGTTTACGGCGGCGAGGACGAAAACGGCGTAATGCGCTATTTGGAAATTTATACGGATGAAAACGCTTTTACTGCCGCCCAAAATAATGCCAACGTAAAAACAGCCGCCGCACAGGCGCTTAAACTGGCGCAGGTACATAAAACCCTTGCCGCCGATGCCTTTAACCTGCAAAGCAAAACCACAGGCACTGCCGATAAGGCACGCATGGCACTGCTTGTTATCGACCCGGCGCAGCTTGACGCTTACAAAAAAGTGCTTGCCAAAGAAATGCAGGCTTCCGTAAAAAACGAACCCGGCGTACTGGCGCTGCTTGCAACAACCGAAACCGCACGCCCCAACGTATTCCACCTGCTGGAGCTGTATGCCGACGACAACGCTTACCGCGCCCACATTGACGGGCCGTATTTTCAGGAATATAATAAAGCCGTACAAACAATGGTTACGGATAAAGTCCTTATCGTCAACAAGCCGCAGGCAGTAACGCTCAGCGGCAAAAATTTAAAATAAGCTGGTGACCCTATGAAAAAATTTATTGCCCTTTGCCTTTTGGCCTTTAACATAGCCGCTTCCGCACTGGCTGCGGAAATACCCTATATCGGCCGCGTGCAGCCGGAATACCGTGCGGCGGCAGAAGGTTATCTTATTGAAGCCACATCGCCGCAGGACGTAGAGCGGCGCGTAAAAAACTATGTTCCTGCCCAAAGCAGCATTACCTTTGAAACCATTAACGCCAAAAGCCTTTTCGGCGCAGCGGATGTGCCGCTTTATATTTACCGCCCCGCCAAAAGCAGCGAAGCCAAACTGCCGGTAGTGTACTACGCCCACGGCGGCGGTTATTTGTTCAGAATTTCCATTGATGATCGCGAACGCTACCAGAACATTGCCAACGCCTTAAACGCTGCCGTTATTACGCCGCGCTACCGCCTTTCGGTAGAAGCGCCCTTTCCTGCGGCGCTTGAAGACGCTTACAGCGGGCTGATATTTATTAAGCAAAACGCCGATGCGCTTGACCTTGACGCCAGTAAAATAATTTTAATGGGCGACAGCGCCGGTGGCAACCTTGCCGCAAGCCTTGCACTGTATAACCGCGATAACGCCAACATCCCCATTAAGGGGCAGGTTTTAATTTACCCGATGCTTGATTACCGCACGGCAACAGAAAATTCGCCCTACCATGCGCAGCAGACCGGTTATATTTGCTGGCCGCGCAGCAGCAACAAGTATGCTTGGGAGGTTCTTCGCGGAGGACAAAATCTCAGCGGCAAAATGCTGGGCTATTATTCGCCCACCTTTGCAGAAGATTTTGCCAACCTGCCGCCTGCGTTTATTTATGTCGGCGGTCTTGACTTATTTGTTAATGAAGACATTGACTACGCCGCAAAACTTACGGAAGCAAATGTCGATACCGAGCTGCACGTAATTCCCGGTTTGTACCACGCTTTTGAAATTGCCGCTCCCAAAGCCGAACAGAGCAAAATTTTCTGGCAGCGCGTTTACGCCTTCAGCGCAGAAAAACTGGCGGAATGATTTAAACGTAAATTTAAAAATGACCATACCAAAAGCATCGTTCCCTTTGCAGAGCGGTGCTTTTAAATTTTACATACTTCTTTTGCCACAGCGCCATAAACCAATTGTAAATTGCCAGGCGCAGTGCTACACTTAAAGCAAAGTTCAGCAACAGCCAAAAAAGCAGAAATGTACGCAGAACAGAAACGGGAGTGGAAAAAGATGGGACGTTTTTTCAGCGATAAAGTAGAAACAGCGATACGCTATATTTATTACGACCTTGGCGCACAGCGCGGGCAGGAGGGATTCCGCCTATTGCAGGAGGCATGCCGCGAGGGCGACGCCGACGCTTACTGCCTGCTGGCGCGCTGTCTGTACGGGCAGGAATACACCTGGCTGGGGCATGATTTTCCGGTAGACGAGGACGCCGCGGACGAGCTGATATACCAATCGGTAATGATGGGCAGTGCGCTGGGAACGCTTATCGCCATGCGCTGCGGCGTGATGAATAAAGAGCTGGCAGAAGCCATGCCGCAGGCAAGCTTAAAAGCCGCCTACGATATTATTTTAGAAAAGGCGGAAGCAGGCGATGCCTTTTGCCAGATGGTTATCGGCAACGTTTATTACTGGTACGATTTTTTGCAGATAGAAAACATTAACCCCGAGGATTTTGACAGCGACGAGGCTTTTGAAAGCTTCATTCACGAAAATATGCTGAAATGCGAATACTGGTACAAAAGCGCGCTCGACGGCGGCGTGGCAACCGCTGGTGCGAACCTTATGCTGATGTACATCGACGGTATTGAAGGCGTACTGCCGCCGCAGCCGGAAAAAGCCAAAGAGCTGGACCGCATTTACGCCGCCAAGGGCTACCCCAACTACCAGTATTTTTACGCTTGTGATTTGTTCGATGAAGATAAACACGAGGAAGCCTATCCCCTGTTCTGCAAGGCAGCGGAGGCCGGTGAACCGCGCGCTTACTTTTTTGTGGGCAATTATTACGAAAACGGCGTTGCCGCACCGCACGACGATGCGAAAGCCGCAGAGTATTACCAAAAAGCTATCGACTCCAACATTCCCGTTAAGGCAGGCTGCTACAACCGCCTGGGCGCGATGTATTTTGACGGTCGCGGCGTGGAACAGGATTACGACAAAGCCTTCCGCCTGCTGAAATGGGCGGACGACAGCGGCAAAACCGGCAACTGGGGCGCGTATTACCTGGGTTACTGCTATACCTACGGAGAGGGCACGGAACGAGACTATGTGCTGGCGCGCAAGTATTTAGAAGCGGTGGATTGGGACTGCCAGGATGCGTTTTTTCTGCTGGGCTGGCTGTACTGCAACGGCGAGGGCGGTCCGGAGGACATCGCCAAAGGCGTTAGCTACCTGCAAAAAGCCAAGGACCTTCCGGAAGCGCAGGAGGAATTAAGCCATTACAAAAAGAACTTTTTTGGCAAATGGGTGCGCCGCGATAAAACCGAAACCGTGCTGCGCGGCTTGCTGCGCCTGCAATCCATGTTCGGCAGCGATAAAAAAGAAGCGCCGCAGCTGCCCCAGCCAAGTACCACGTTCGACTGGATACTGACTATCCGCAGCCGTTTAAACAGCGAGGACACACCCACGCCTGCTTACGGGCAGGTTGAAAAAGCGCTGCGCAGCCTTACCACCGAGCCGGAACAGATCATTATCCTGTGGCAGCAAAACCCCAACAACGCCGATGCGTACTGGTTTATCCGCTGCTCCGTTTACGCAAGGAGCAAAGACAACGACATTTATCTTATTGAAGTAGCTTTTCCGCACAACGGAGGAACAGAATTTTGGCAAAAAACCATTAAATATTTAACCGATGCGCTGCCGTATTTTGATGCCGCTTACCATCATAAAATGATTGATTTTACCGGCTTTGAAAAGCAGGAAGAATAAAACGCGCCGTTATTTTAAATAAATCTTATAAACAAAAATCTCCGGTTAACACTTTGTTAAACGGAGATTTTTTATTATAGTTTTAAAATTGCGTCAGCTTTTTAAGCCCTTCCGGAACATTAATCCCTGCTGCTGTTTTTCTTTTGTATTTCGTAACGCAGATAATTAAGGCGGTCAAGCTGCTTTTCACGGAAATGTATTTCATCCAGCATGGCGTTGCGTCTGGCGTTTAATTTGGCCAGCCGCCCCGGATCAGTGGCTTCTCCCTGCATATCATTCCCCTCCTTAAGCTTTTTATGCAATAAAAAATGCAGGTGCAAATTTCTTACACCTACATTGTAATATGGCCGCTTTAAATAAGCTAATACCTATATTTAATTGCCGGAAATGCCCAAAACGTATGAATGCGCCGAGCTGATAAACTCCTCCACTGCCGGTGCCTGCCGCTGGCTCTTTTTCCACGCCAGCACGCAGCCTGTTGCAAGCGGCGGCACAAGCGGCACAAAACGCAAATCGCCGTAAAAATCGGTGCCCATGTTAAGGCACAGCGCCGCACCAAAGCCGCTGTGCACCATTACGGCTGCATTCATCAGCATTGTGTAATTAACGGCAAAATCCATTCTGTCATTTAAACTGCCAAACCAGCTGGCAAGTTCGTTTTTAACCAGGTCGCGCTTGGGCATTAACAGCGGAATGCCCAGTAAATCCTGCGGCATTACTGCCTGTTTTTCTGCCAGCGGCGAATCTTTTCTTATTAAAATACCCCATTCTTCCTTATGCGGCAGGCGCACAAAGCCATATTTGGAAATATCCACGGGCTCTGTCAAAAAGGCTATATCCAAAAGCCCGTTTTCAATGCGTTCTTTAATATCGTCGGCAATGCCGGAATAAAGCGTATAATGCACCAGCGGATATTTCTGGCGGAAATAATTCATCAAGCCCGCCAATACGGAAATACTGCTTGCCTCGGCGCAGCCTATTGCGATTTCGCCCATTAAATTTTCGCTGCTGCGCGATACTTCGCGGGTTGTACGCTCGGCAAGCTCGGTAATTTCCTGCGCGCGGCGCTTTAAAAGCAGGCCTTCGTCGGTAAGCGTTATGCGGTGCTTGCTGCGGCAAAACAGTTTTACGCCCAGCTCGTCCTCCAGCTGCATTAACTGGCGGCTCAGCGTAGGCTGCGTTACATGCAGCAGATTAGCCGCTCTGGTAATGTTTTCTTCGCGGGCTACCGTTAAAAAATATTTTAAAATACGCAGTTCCACTTGCATTCCCCCTCACATACGCATTTATATTTTTATTGTACTTAAAATAAAGGCGTTAAGCAAGGTGAAGCATGGTTAAAGGGCAAAAAATCCCCGCAGTTATATTCTGCGGAGATTTATAAGTTTTGCTTTTAGTTAAATTTCCGTGCCCAGTTTTTTCGCTTCTGCAAGCTGCGCCGGTTTATTTAAAATATCGCCCGCCGCAAAATTGCCGCCTGCGTAAACAATGCCGCGGTTTTTCCAGCCCAAATGCCCTGCCAGGCCTTCATAAAAGGCTTTTACCGGGGCAAAATTATCAGCCGTATCACCCTCTGCCGCCATTAAAAGTGCACACTCCTTAATGGGGTTGGCATAGCCGGGCATACATTCTGCCACCGCAAACAGGCGGTCAAACGCGCATTTAAGCTGGCCGCTTACGCCCCAGTAGTACATCGGCGATGCCAGCACAACCACATCCGCCTCGCGGTAAGCCGGGTAAATTAAAGCCATATCGTCCTTCTGCACGCAGGGGCTTGCTTCATCTTTGCCTCCCATGCAGCAGCCAAGGCAGCCGTGAATATTCATTTTCTGCAAATCAAAAACCTGTACGGTGTTGCCCGCACTTTCAGCACCTTTAACAAAAGCCTTTACCAGTTCTTTTGTGTTGCCGTTTGCGCGCGGGCTGCCGTTTAAAACAACTATTTTTTTAGCCATTTGCTCCACCTCCGTCTTTCTGCTATAATTATAGCAATATATAAATCAAAGATGAAGTACGCACATTTTTATCAGATACTAACCAAAAGGAGAGTATAATGATTAAGAATTATATAGAAAAGGCAAATTTTGAGGATACCGGCTTCAGCTACACGCTGTCGCTGATTAACGGCAAATACAAAATGGTTATTCTGTACTGCCTGATGGAGTTTGGCGTAGTGCGTTACAGTGAACTTAAACGCTATATCCGCAGCATATCGCACAAAACACTCAGCCTGTCGCTGAAAGAGCTGGAAAAAGACAGGCTCATCATCCGCACCGAATATCCGCAGATTCCGCTCAAAGTGGAATACAGCCTGTCGGAGCGAGGCAAATCACTGATGACGATACTCGACCAGCTTTGCACATGGGGCGAGGAAAATAAACCTGCTAAAAAATAAAGCCGCCCGGCGGTTGCGGGCAGCCATTTACTCAAATTTTAATTATGCAAAGATAACCGGCACACCGGCACCAGCTTATCCTGCTATATATCAAACAGAAAACTTACATCAGCTTCAGCGTCTGCCAATGCAGGCGCTTTTTATATTTTTACATATTCCTGCCAGAAGGGGTATGTACCGAGCGCAATTACCGCCAGCAGCACAACGTAATCGGCAAGGCCGAGCTTTTGCTGCGGCATGTTTTTATAGGTGTTGGCGCCAAAGCCCTTCAGCTCCATACTCAGTGCCAGTGTTTCGCTTTTGGCTACGGCGCGCATTACAAGCGGGCGTATAACAACAACGTAGGACATCAGCCTTTTAATCGCGTTGCCGCGGTTGGAATAGCCACGGCAGCTCTGCGCGTCCAAAGTAATGGTGCTGTCTGCCAGAAAGTTAGGCACAAAGCGCAGCGCCGTTGTCAGCATAAAGGCGTATTCGCACGGCAGGTGGAATTTTGTTACCAGTGCCTGTGCAATATCCTGTATGCGCGTTGCTGCCAACATGCACAAAAAAGCCATGGTCATAACCAGCATGCGCAGGCCGCCGACCAGTGCAATTTCAAGCGGCGAACCGAACAGAAGCTGCAAAAGCACCATCAGCCCGGTAAATACCGCCAGGCCGCCTATTGCCGCCATAGTCATGCGGTCGTGCTTAATGGAAAGGAGCAGCGCCAGTTCCAGCACTAAAATGGTGGCAACTGCCATTACCGGCAAAATAAATACCCATGCCGTTACGGCTACCGTTACTATAATCTGCGTAAATGCCGATATTTTCATGCCTGCCGCTCTCCTTTCATGCTAATGCTGCTGCAAAAATCCTCCGGGCTGGTTGCCGTAATGCCCAGCGCGTTGCCAACTGCCGTCGCCGTAGGGCAGCGCAGCCCCCAGCGCTCTACGTTAATGCTGCCGTCAAACAGCTTTGCGGGCGTACCGTCAAACACCAAATGCCCGTTATGCAGCACAATGGTGCGCTGCGCATAGCGGCGCACGGTGTCCATATCGTGCGAAATAAGCACTACCGTAATGCCGTTTTCTTCATTAAGCGCCTTTAAATAACTCATCATGCGCTCTTTTTCCACAGCGTCCTGCCCGTTGGTTATCTCGTCCAGAATAAGCGTGCGCGGGTTTAAAGCCAGTGCCGCCGCCACACCCAAACGGCGCTTTTGCCCAAAGCTTAAAAGGCGCGGGTAAGCGTCTGCCAAATCCGTAAGGCCCGTTGCGGCAAGCGCGGTTTCTACCTGGCGTTTAACCTTGTCCTCGCTCAATTTTTTGGCACGCGGGCCGTATGCCACTTCGTCAAAAACCGTGTCCTCCAAAATCTGTAAATCCGGGTTCTGGAACACATAGCCTATTTTATCTGCCAAATCGGCGGGCTCCATGGCGGCAATGTCTGTGCCGTCTACCAGCACCTGCCCGCTGCGCGGATGAATAAGCGCCATGAACAGGCGGCTCAGCGTTGTTTTGCCGCTGCCGTTGTGCCCCAAAAGCGCCACGAATTCGCCGCTTTCAATTTTAATATCGATATCGTTCAGCACCGGCTGCCCGCGCAGATACGCAAAATTAACCTCTTTTGCCTCCAGCATTACGCCTCACCCCCTGTAAAACCTTTTGCCTTCAGTTCCGCAACGGCTTCTTCTTCCGTGCGCCAATTACCCAGGCTTACGCCGAATTTTTCTTCAAGCCCCAGCTTAATGCGCCACAGCGCCGGCACAAAATGCCGCAGGGTTTCATCCTTATACATAACGCGGGCGGCGTTTTCAAACTTATCGGCCGCCACAAGGCGTCCTTTTTTAAGTACAACTAAATCTGTCATATACGGCAGCAGATAGTCAATGCGGTGTTCTACCACTACAATGGTTGTGCCGTATTCCTTATGTATTTTGTAAAGCAGCTTGTACAGCGAATTGGCGCCGTCCGGGTCCATGGCCGATACAGGTTCGTCCAAAACGATAATTTCCGGATGCACCGCCAAAACCGAAGCCAAAAGCAGCCTCTGGCGCTGCCCGCCGCTGAGTTCGTCCAGCTGATAGCTTTCGCGCCCCGGCAGCCCTACATCCTCCAGCGCCCTGCGCGTGCGTTCTTCAACTTCTTCCGGCTTAAAGCCGTGGTTTAACAGGCTGAAGGCAACCTCCTCGCCCGCAGTGAGGGAAACAAGCTGGCTTTCGTAATCCTCCAGCATCAGCCCAAGGCGCATGGCAATATCCGATACCTTTTTGCCTTTGGTGCTTTCGCCCAGCACCATTACTTCTCCGCTGTACGCGCCGCCCATATAAAACGGCACAATGCCCGCCATGGCTTTGCACAGCGTTGTTTTGCCGCTGCCGCTCGGCCCTGCGATAACGGTAAAAGAGCCTTTTTCTATTTTAAAATCAATATCGTGCAGCACAAGGTTATTCTTTTTGTAGGCAAAATAAAAATGCTTTAATTCCGCAACCGTTTCCATCAATTATCTTCCTCCTGCACAAAAAACAGCCTGCGCACCGGGCCGTACAGCAAAAAGGTAATGCTGCCGTTAAGCACGCCTATTACCGCCACCACCGGCAGCATGGCATACAGCCATACGCTGAAGGGCAGCCCCAAAACTATTTTTAAAATAAAGGTAAACACGCCGCCGCTCACCATTGTTGCCACAAGGCCGGCAATAAACGGGCGCAGGCGCCATTTTTCAAGTTTAACGGCAAGCATAGCCTTAACCAGCAGGCAGCACACCACCGCGCCGCAAACCTCGCTGGCAAGATTGCCCAGCGGAAAGGCCGATTTGGAGGACGGCACAAGCGTCATGCCGGAAATAAAACCAATGCCCAGTGCCTGCGGAAGCGAAGGGTTGGTAAGGTTAATTACAATGGAATACATGGCAATGGTCCAGTTCGGCGTAACGCCGCCAACGTTAGGGCTTACGGTATGCAGAATAATGCCTATTGCCAGAAGCATTGCCGTTATCGCAACCCAGCGGTAACCATCCTGCGTTGGTTTAACCTCCGTTAATGTTACTATCTTTTTTTCTTTTTCTGCTGCTTCCATGCCGCTCACTCCTTAACAGGTAAATAAAAAAGCCTTCCATCCCTGTAGGGACGAAAGGCTGTAAACTTTCGCGGTGCCACCCTGCTTGACTTAAATAAGTCCGCTTAAAAGATACGGGCCGATGCCGATATCCGCTTTTATGGTAACGGGCAAAGCATTCCCGGCGCTGCTACCCCTTGCGGCTCGCAGTGCGCCTCCAAGGCCCATTCCCTTTAATGCCCGCCGCCGGACTTTCACCGCCACCGGCTCGCTTTAGGCTGCCTTTTAAAGGTACTTTTCCTTATCATCAGCTGCAAATTTGTAATTACTAAAAGTTTAACATTGTAAAGAGCGGTTGTCAATACAATCCCAAAGGCTTTTCGCCAAGGTTAATCATAATATTTTTGGTCTGGCTGTAATGCTCCAGCATTACTTTATGCGTTTCGCGGCCAATGCCCGATTCTTTATAACCGCCAAACGGTGCGCCTGCCGGAATAGCATTGTAGGTGTTAACCCACATTCTGCCCGTCTGCACGGCTTTTGCCACACGGATGGCGCGGTTAATATCCTGCGTCCATACGGCGCCGCCAAGGCCGTAATTGCTGTCGTTTGCCATTTTAACAACTTCGGCTTCGTCCTTAAACTTAATAACCACAGCCACAGGCCCGAAAATTTCTTCGCGTGCCACGCGCATATCGTTGGTAACATTGGTAATCAGCGTCGGCGCAAAGAAGTTACCCTTATCAAGCCCGTTTTCCGTAAGCTTATGGCCGCCGCAGGCAACATTTGCGCCTTCTGCTTTGGCAATATCAATGTAGCCGGCAATTTTGGCAACCTGTTTCGCGTCAATCTGCGAACCCATCTGCGTTGCCGGGTCGAGCGGGTTGCCGACTTTTACGGCGTTAAAGCGTTTAACCGCTTCTTCAACAAATTTATCGTAAATTTTTTCGTGTACAAACACGCGCGAGCCTGCGCAGCAAACCTGGCCCTGGTTGAACAGAATGCCCAGAAGCAGCCCTTCCATAGCCAAATCCCAGTTGCAGTCATCAAAATAAATGTTGGCCGATTTACCGCCAAGCTCCAAAGTAGCCGGAATTAATTTATCGGCGGCAGCCTGTGCCACGCCGCGGCCAACTTCGGTAGAACCGGTAAAGGCAAGTTTAGCAAAACCGGGGTGTTCCAAAACATACTGGCCGGACTTGCTGCCCTTGCCGGTAATTACGTTAAGCACGCCTGCCGGCAGCACGCCTTCAATTAAACGCACAAGCTCCAAAACGCTCAGGCTGGTAGTGCTGGAGGGTTTAAGCACAATGCAGTCGCCCGCGGCCAGTGCCGGAGCCAGCTTCCACGCTGCCATGAGGAACGGAAAGTTCCACGGGATAATCTGTCCCACTACGCCGATAGGCTCGTGCAGGACGAGGCTTAAAGTGTTATTGTCCAGCATGGTGGCAGTGCCTTCTTCCGTGCGGATTGCAGCCGCAAAATAGCGGAAATGGTCTGCACTCATCGGAATATCAATCATGCTGGTTTCGCGGATGGGTTTGCCGTTGTCCAACGATTCAACTTCTGCAAGATGCTGTGCGTTGGCGTCGATAATATCGGCAATTTTGTTTAAAATAACCGCTCTTTCAACAGGAGTGGTGTTCTTCCAGCTTTCCCACGCAGCGTGCGCAGCTTTTACCGCAGCGTCAACATCTTCGCGCGTTGCTTCGGCGCAAACTGCCAGTTCTTCGCCGGTAGCAGGGCTGTAAGTTTTAAACGTGGCGCCGTCGGAGGCGGGCTGCCACTTGCCGTTAATGTAAAGTCCGTATTCTTTCTGTAAATTTTTCATTTTTCAATACCTAACCTTCTATCTTATTTTAAGAGATCACTGTTTTTGCGATAAATCTTATGTAATCAATTATAATTATTATTTGTTCTTAAGTCAATATGAAATAATGTTACAATAAATACACTTTAACAGTTATTTTGTAAAATATTTGAGAAAGGTTGTGGGAATATAAAGCCGTGTAATTTTTAATGTTCTAAATCAATTTAATTGCGGCATAAAAATTGTAAAACTGCATAAAAAAAGAGCAGCCCTAAAGCTGCCCATACTACAAATTATTATTTTAATTTAACAGCAGTGCCGCTGACGCTTACCATCAGCATACCGTTCTCTTTGCCTAATACTTCGTAGTCAACATCGACACCGACAACGGCATTAGCTCCAAATCTTTCGGCACGCTTGCACATTTCATCAATAGCTTTTTCACGCGCTTCCTGCAATTCATTTTCGTAAGTGCTGCTGCGCCCGCCAAAAATATCCGTAATGCCGGAAAACAAATCCTTAACAAAATTTACGCCGGATACCACTTCACCAAAAACAATGCCCTTATATTCGGCAATCTGCCTGCCTTCAACAGTTTGTGTAGTTGTAACAATCATGGATGTGACCTCCTTTGCAGGTGATGTTAAATAAATTCGATATTTGTAAATAAAATCCTGTTGAATAATCTTCACTATTACTTATTATACCTTTTAATTAATTCATCTACTAATATTTTCGATTCTTTTTCTGTAAGATAAGGTCTTTTAGTTGTAGATGCCCAATAAAAGTTTTTACCTAACAGCTCACAAATTTCGCTTGGCGAAACATACTTTATTTCATCTTCATTAGTAATGACTGGTGTCAGTAATTCTACTGTATGATATAATTCAATTTCTTCATTTGATAAAATTTCTTTAGGTTGAGAACTTTTTATTATACCAGCACCAATA
>OLZW01001381.1_pt1 | contig 18405 bp, 16 predicted proteins | sample 1674281 | NCBI WGS metagenome assembly OLZW01 (sample SAMEA103958157, study PRJEB25191) | human gut metagenome | biome: human-associated habitat [ENVO:00009003]; feature: intestine environment [ENVO:2100002]; material: feces | place: Germany | collected 2013/2015
CCTGTTCAATCCCCTTATTAATCCACATCTGCTCAATCTCAAAACTCTTCATATACGCCACCATAACCTTTCCGCCTCAAACATCTCTTCTACCTCTCCGTAGCTTCCGCAGCTTCCTCAGCTCCCTCTCCAACCGATCCGCTCGCGCCTTCTCCCTCAACGTATTCACCCTCTCTTCACTCCGCCCCTGTTCAATCCCCTTATTAATCCACATCTGCTCAATCTCAAAACTCTTCATATATGCCACCGTAACCTTTCCATCCTCTTTAACAACCCTGACCATCTCCAACAACTCCCTCAAAACATCATTTACCGCATTCACCTCCCTGGTATCCTCCAAAAAACGAAGCAGCGCCACTAGCTCCTCAGGCACACCCGCACCATCTCCCTTCGTATTCAGAAAAACCGTCCTCAGCCCATCATCATACTCCATCTCCGGAATCTCCTCACACATATTCCGGATCGTATACACCATCCTACCCCGATCAAACGGATCATACGAACAGACAAAAATAACAAAAACCCTCTTAAGCTTCCCGAAACCCTCACCCTTCTTCAAACACCGGCTATCAATGATCGCATGGTAAAACCTCACCCGCTTCGGCAGATCCTTCAGACTCACAACATCACCATTATTATCCGGCTCAATATCAAAAACAGAAGGATCCGCCAAAACATCCATCAGCTCCTCCTCAGCCAGAACATCAAGCCGCGCCCCGCGAAAACCCTCATCCCGGCCACCAAAAGCCCTCTGCGCAACAACCCGCAGCCTCCCGATCTCACGCCCCAGCACCACCTGCAGCAGCAACCTGCAAAACCGCTCACCAATACCAGGAAACGTCATCACCGCGTTAAACAAAAAATCATCCAGAAGATTCATATCCTCAAGCCGCTTCCTCTGCATAAGACTCCTCCTTTCACTATGATGGCAAAAGAAAAAACCTCACACAACCAACCGGCTCCTCCCCGCCATATTTATACAACCAACCATATGGGGATCAGATAGCCGAACGGCCCAGAATGTTCCCAGATATGTACTTTCAGTATAACCACCCCACCAGCAAAAGTCAACAAAAACCCTTCGACAAAAACCGCCAAAACCTCATTCCATTGCATCCACCACAGCGCCGATGCCACACTCCCCCCACAACGCATCCACCACAGCGCCGATGCCCCTCCCCTCCCGGCACACCACAAGGAAACTCAGCCCCTGCAGCCATCCAGCGCAGCGCTGATAGCCCACCACCTCCCGTCAGACCACCACACCTCACCCCCCCAAAAAACCAGAACGGACAGACTGCCAGCGGGACGGCTGCATGGTCGGGACCCGGTGCGTCGGAGTAAGCCGCTGGTCATACTTGGCGCCTGGGGCTTCTGACGGGAAGGTACTCTGCGGCCACAAGCCGCAGAGTAAGCCCCATCTGTCTGAGCCAGGTACGCATCAGCGTACATGGCGAGTTATGGGGCGCCCTGCACGGCAGAAGACTCAGACGCTTAGTATGACCCGGCGAAACGACCGCACCAGGCACGACCATGCAGCCGCCCCTCCGGCAGTCCGTCCGTCCCTCCCTCCATCCCACCCACAAAAAAAGAGCCCAAAAAAAGGCCCAAAAACGAGGAGTGCCCCGGTAGTGGCTTACCGGGGCGATTATTATGAAAAAAATTGTATGTGTAATGATACAGATACACACCATTACAGCGTCTTTCGTAACGTTCTTTCGAACTATCCCTATACTACCAGACAAATATGAACAAACAATGAACATCTCGTAAACAATTAGCGCATTTGCACAATTTTTCCCAAAACACCCTCCCCCAATTTATAAAAACACCACATTCGCAAACAAAACCAAAACCCTAAGCATTGTACATATTGTACATCTCAGCCAAACAAACCAACAACAACCCCAACAAAAGAGCCACAACCCTCACCCTCTAACAAAAACTCCATGTCCTAAATCTCCATCAAAAGTTCCATCCAAACACCATCACCGCCGTGAAAGCATCCCCTTAATAAACTCAATCGCCTTCTCAAAAATATTCTTCACATCAGACTTCGTAACACCCATATCCTTCAAAGTACTATAAGCATCACTCACATACCCCTTGATCTGATCATCACTCATCTCAATCCCACGGAACTTACTGATAATATTAACCAGCGAACTCTTATCATCCTCATTAAGACTCACCCCAAAATGATCCGCAGCCTCATCGATCCCCTGAGAAATCTCATCATCCGTGATCTGGTTAGAATCAAAAAGCCCCTTCACATAAACAATGATATCCCCAACCTTATCCGGATCAGAAGCAAGAGACCCAACCTCATTATCCTTCAGAATCTCCTCCGCCTGACTCATAACAGAACTGGAATCAGACGCCATAACCATCATCGGAGATGTACATGAAATAACACCCGCAATAACCAAAGCTGTAACCTTGTTCAATCTTCTCATAATATTCAACCTCCATACGGGCACCAGCCCTTATCAAAAATTGCCTTTTACTATTTTTAACTATCTTTTACTGCCTTTTTATTACCTCATCATTACCTTTTCGACGCCCCTCAGTATACCACACACCCCCACCCCTCTGTAAACCGTAATTTTCCCCATTCCCACCCACACCATTCAGACTTTATGTCTATTACCAAAAATATATTCACAATATTTTCATATTTTAAACAAACTTTCCTAACATCTCATCAGTAAAATAAAAAATGTAAATTTTTCATTACTTATGTCTGGCACCTCAGACATAACCTCCTTTCTATGACAAATATATAGGTCCGGACAGGAAACCTCTCCAACATTCCCGTCCGGAAACGCAAAAAGAACCCGGAACAGCTGCCCGGGCTCTTTTTGCGTTTATCATATATTAATTTTTCTCATCATAAATACAGTTGGCAAGCATCGCAAACTGCTCCAGTGTCAGCGCCTCACCCCTGATATTCAGCGGAAGATCACACCTGTTGAACACATCCTCGATTTCCTCCTTACTCAGGGAAAAATCTCCGGAATTTCTGATCCCGTTCACAAGCGTCTTTCTCCTCTGGTTAAAAGATGCACGGATCAGACGGAACATAAGCCCCTCATCCTTCACATCCACCGGCGGCTTCTCATAACGCGTCAGCTTGATCACCGCACTTCCAACCTTCGGCCGCGGCATAAAACAGTTCGGCGGTACATTCGCAACGATCTCCGGCTTCGCATAATACTGCACAGCCAGGGAAAGCGCACCGTAATCCTTGGTACCGGGACCAACCTGCATACGGTCTGCAACCTCCTTCTGCACCATGACAGTGATCGAATCCACAGGAACATTCTTCTCAAAAAGCCCCATGATGATCGGAGTCGTAATGTAATACGGCAGATTCGCAACCACCTTCACAGGCTTACCGCCGTTTTTCTCATCTGCGATCTTTTTGATATCCGTTTTCAGGATATCGTTATTGATCACGGAAACATTATCCCAGTCCTTCAACGTATCCTTAAGGATCGGGATCAGCGAACTGTCGATCTCCACAGCAGCCACCTCTCTGGCAGCCTCCGCAAGATACTGGGTCATAGTTCCGATACCCGGACCGATCTCCAGTATAAAATCATCCTTCGTGATACCCGAAGACTCAATGATCTTTTCCAGAACATGCTCGTCGATCAGAAAATTCTGACCAAACCTTTTCTGGAAAACAAAATGATACTTTTGAAGGACTTCAATGGTATATTTCGGGTTACCAAGATAAGGTCTGGCCATATTTTTTACCTCTGCTTTTTCTTATTTTCAGCTGAAATCCTTTTCAAAAAGTACCGTGTAGCCATCACGGTCCACACGCTTCTTGGAACGCTTGAACAATCCGCTCTGAGCTCTCTCCATAGCCTTATCCAGCATGGTCTTCACAGTACCGATACACATCGGCTGATCCTCCTTCTGGTTGATCCCGATCAGATTATACAGAGCAAGCATGCCCATCTGGTCGATACGGAATCCATTCTCCATGGTATAGACCTTGGCGAAATTAACAAGTTCATCGTTTGTAAATACAGGAATGTTGATCATGGATGTAAACTTCTTCGCAAGCTTCGGATATCTTGCGATCAGCTTACGCATACCGATCTTTTCATCCTCCAGGATCACGATCATTCCCTTTGTGTTTCCGGTCATAGCTTCCTCAAGCTCATCTGCTGTTTCCTGGGAAAGCTGGTTTGCATCCTCGATAACAAGGAAACCGCCGGCAAGCTTGGATACGATCTCCGGAATATCCTTTCCGTTGAGATCATCCGCAAATATATAGGCAACCTTGGAAGCCTCGATATTCAGCTCTTTACAGATTGCCGGGATCAGACTTGAGATCAGTCTCGTCTTACCTGTTTCTCTGCCGCCCATAACGATCACATTTCCGGTCTGGGAGGTCTTGTCTGCTGCGCCCATCTGCACATCGCAGAGTACATCAAGCAGCTGTTCCTTCATTCCGGGAACTGTAATAAAATAGGTGAAAAGCTGCTTCTCTTCATCTGTGAGCTCTTTCTTTCTGGAAACGATCTTTGTAGGATCCTTTTCCGGATGGATCGTAGCGATAAATTTCTCAAGCTGCTCTTCCTCGCTGAGCTCCTCTTCCTCATCGTCCTCTTCCATGGCTTCATCAGAATCATCACCGATGAGACTGCTGATAAAGTCATCCTCATCCTCTTCCTGGAAGTCAAAGGCGTCATCACTGTATTCTTCTTCCTCATCAAGAAGATTTTCCTCTTCCGCTGAAGCCACCGGTTCCTCATGATGAAGCTTCGCTGAAGGCTCTGCTGCCGCCTTCTGCACCTGCTCCTCAGATTCCAGTGAAAGAATCTCCGGAAGCACATCCTCTTCTTCCACCGGCTTCTGTACTCCTGACGGACCATTCAGAAACTCTGCTTCTGCAGCCTGAAGATCCTCCTCAGTAACCGGCTCCTCATCTTCATCAAATACGATATCCGGAAGTCTGGTATCGGAAGTCTCCGTTACCTCTTCCTCCTGCTGAGCGGAGATCTGCGCCATGATATCCTCGATATCTGCCGCATCCGGCTCCTCCGGAACAAATTCATCAGCCGCAATATCCAGATCCTCAATACCTGCCGGCTCTTCCGTTACGTCGGACTGCTGGACATCCGGAGATTTTTCTTCCTCCGGGATATCGATTCCCTGCTGTGTAGCTGCTGCCAGAATAGTATCCTCCAGGTTGAAATCCTTATCTTTATCCTTCCCGGACCTGTCACCTACAGATGCCGCAATATCCTCGATATTTCCGAAAATTCCGGACGCATCCGGGATCTCCGCGGAACTGCTTGCATTCTCCGGGTCCACATTGATCATGGACTTCGGGATCTTCAGCTCCGGCATACGGATCGTTGCGGAAAAATCAGGCTTTCCTTCCTCATTGAGCGGAACCCCTGCAGACTTCTCCTCACTTTCCTCATTTCCGGCAGCCTTCTCCTTCATGATCTCTGCAACACTCTGGGACAAAGACATCTCTGTAGCTTTCTCAGCCTCAGCTTCTTCCGCTTCCTGATAAGTCTCTTCTTCCTCTTTATCCTGCTGTTCCTGAGCCTGCAGCTTCATACTTCCGGATGACAGGTTCTCAACACCGGATGCCAGCGGGATCTCATCCGCTTCCTGTCCGGAAAACTCTTCCTGCTCTTCAGAAAGCTCATCCGAAGCTTCCTCACTTCCTTCTGCTGCTTCGATCTCCTCAGAATCTGTAAACTCCTCTGACGGTTCTGCTGCCGCAGCAGTCTCAGCCTCCGGCGCTTCCGCCTGTTCCGTCACATCCTCAGAGCCTGTGGAAACCTCATCCTGCTCTTCATCCTGCGCAGCTTCTTTTTCCTCCATATCCTCTTCCGCAGATTTCTTATGTCCGCCAAAGATATCACGGAATCCCTTGGAAAGCTTCTCCTGGAATGTCTCCGCACTGTTCAGATCGCGCTCATCATCTACCTGGATGGTATCTGTGACCGGTTTTGCCTCCTCATACTCGCCGGATGCTTCCTTGCTCTCCCTGATCTCCTGCGCCTTTTCCGGCGGGATCAGCTTCGGGATAAAACGCTGTTCGTATTTCTCTTTCTCTTCGCCAGTGAGAACACCCATCCGCTGTTTCAGGTCAAGGGCCTTCATCACATAAGTTCCGTCATTGAACCAAAGGATCATCTCATTGCAGAGATCCAGGCACTTCTGCTTGTCTCCTGCCTTGTAATAGAGCTTGGCCAGCTCATAGGACCAGCGCTCCGTAAATTCCTTCTCCTTATATTCCTCAAGAATACGGATCTGTTCATTCAGAGATGCATTCTTCGCTCTGGCGATCTTATATTTCAGTATATACTGGCTGTTATCATTACCTGCCACTTCTCTGTATTCATCAAAGAATTCTGTGGCTTCACTGATCTGTCCCATTTTCAGAGAAACCTCGATCAGACGGTAAAGTATGTTCTTGCCGATCGGCGCTCTGTGGTAGGCAAGAAGAAAAATTTCCTTGCTCTCTTCATAGCGCTTGTTGGCCGCGTAGATCTCACCCACTACACAAAGGGTACGGACGTTTTTCACACGACGCCAGTCAATGCTGTCAACAATCTGCATGGCGCCTTTGTAATCCTGGGTCTCGACCAGCTTATTGATCTGTCCCAGCTTAACGCGAAACTCCTCTTTATCCAAAATATTCACCAACTTTCCATAATCAGAATCAGTTTACCATATGCATACGGGCTTGTCAAAACCCTTTAGGCATATAAACATGCCCCTTTACCACCTGAAAAACCCTGTTGATCTTGAACTGATGGCTGACAAAATCATCCAGTCCTGTACAGGTGATCAGAGTCTGTATATCGTGGATGCTTTCCAGCAGATATGTCTGCCTGCTGCTATCCAGCTCCGAAAGAACATCATCCAGCAGAAGCACCGGTGTATCCCGAATCTTTTTCTTCACCAGATAGATCTCCGAAAGCTTCAGGGAAAGGGCCGCAGTCCTCTGCTGCCCCTGGGAACCATACCTCCGGATGTCGATCCCGTTGACCTTTACGCAGAAATCATCTCTGTGCGGTCCCACGGAGGTCAGCTTCATCCGAAGATCCCGCTCCCGGTTCCTGGAAAGCTTATCCTCAAACTCCGCCGCCGTCACACTTGGCTCGTACAGGATCTCCAGCTCCTCGATCCCGCCAGTAAGGCCTTTATGAAGCCCCCTTGCGATCTCGTTAAGCTCCTCCACAAAGGCTTCCCGCTTCCCGATGATCTTCTTTCCGTAATCGACCATCTGCATATCCCAGACATCCAGGGTACCTTTCAGCCCGGGGTTCATATAACAGTCTTTGAGAAGACGGTTTCTCTGGTTCACGATGTGATTGTAGCCGGCCAGCTCCGTGATATAAACACCATCCAGCTGACAAAGCTCCGAATCCAGAAAACGTCTTCTCTCTCCCGGTCCATTCTTGATAATATTAAGATCCTCCGGAGAAAAAAACACCAGATTCACCACCCCCAGCAGCTCCCTTGCCTTGCGGATCGGCAGCCCGTTGATGGCAACTCCCTTTGCTTTGTTTTTCCGGAGGTGCATGTCTATTTTGTATGAAAGATCGCCCTTCTTCACCATCATTCGGATATGGGATTCCTCATTCTCAAAGCGGATCATCTCCCGGTCCTTGCTTCCCTTGTGGGATTTGCTGGTACCTGCCAGATAAACCGCCTCCAGGATATTGGTCTTTCCCTGGGCATTGTCACCGTAGAGAATATTGGTGCCCTGATCAAAATTCATCTCCAGCGACTCATAATTCCTGAAATTATTCAGTCTGATGGATTCAATGTACATTCCTTCACCCGATCACATAAATATCTTTTCCATCGTAGGAAATGGTATCTCCAGGATGGATCTTGCGGCCACGGCGGTTCTCCACCTCACCGTTCACCAGTACCAGACCATCATTGATGGCATATTTCGCCTCAACGCCGTCCTCCACAACACCGGCCAGCTTCAGCGCCTGACCAAGCTTGATAAATTCGTCTTTAATTCTGATCTCCAATTTTTTCTCCTCTTATCTCCGGGGTATTTTCTCCGTCAGATCGATCTTTTCTGATCTTCTGGCGGTATTTAAAATCCCCCAAAATACAAATTTCACCGGAAGGCGGTAATTTAAATACCCCCTTCCAGCAGTTTACGCATACAACAATTTTCAGAACACAATCGCATTCCCATATACAATCGGTCAAAAACGGTCACGCATTTTTGGTGTATCCGTTTATATCAATCCTGATATCTGCCGTCAGGCTGTACGTACCCTACGGACACTTACATATCCTGACTGCCGAGCTCAATTCTGTTCACAGCTTCAAGCATGTGCGTCTCACACGTACACTCACATTCCCGAAGCTGTTGCGTACATCTCTTGTCCCTTATTCCTTATATTTCCCAGGTTTTATCTGGCCTGATTCTGGTTGATGTTTACAGGAAGAATCAGGTAAGTATAGTTCTCCTCATCATCACGGATAAAGCACGGGGCCTTCGGATTTACAAGATAGATCGTCACGGTTTCATCATCAATAACACGAAGCGCATCGATCAGGAATTTCGGGTTGAAGCCGATCATGATATCCTTACCCTCTTTTTCAATATCGATTTCTTCATTCATGGAACCCATTGCAGAATCAATGCGCAGCTCCATATCATCGTCTGTGATGTTGATGATGATCGGTTTTTTATCAACCTCACGTACCAGAAGTGTGGCACGGTCGATACAATCCAGGAACTCTTTTTTGTTGATCTTCAGTTTTGTCTCATAATCACTGGAAAGCATCTGGTCAATTCTGAAATATTCTCCCTCGATCAGTCTGGAAACTACCATAGTCTGATCAAATTCAAATAAAATATGGTTTTTTGTAAAGTAAATGCTGACCTGATCATCCACTTCTCCGGAAAGGATCTTGCTGACCTCGCTTAAAGTTTTGCCCGGAACTACCACCTTACGGTCAGAATAATCTTTCTTAAGGGACATTTTGCGGATAGAGATACGATGTCCGTCCAGAGAAACTACCTTCAGACAGTTATTTTTGATCTCAAAAAGCTCACCGGTCATAAGCTTATTGTTTTCATTTACAGCAATCGAAAAAATAGTCTGGCGGATCATTTCTTTCAGTGTGTACTGAGAGATCGTCAGCGGTTCATCCTTCTCGATCATCGGTAAATAAGCAAAATCTTCTCCTGATTTTCCAGGGATATTGAATTTTGCTTTTTCACAGGTAATGGTTGCTGCATATTTATCATCGGTCTTAATGGTAACATCATTATCCGGAAGTCGTCTGATGATTTCATAGAAGATTTTTGCATCAAGAGCAACTTTACCTTTTTCTTCAATAGTACCCTCAACGATGGTTTCAATTCCCAGCTCCATATCGTTGGTGGTAAATTTGATCTGGTTTGTGGTTGCATCCATGAGAATACATTCCAGGATTGGCATTGTGGTTTTTGATGGAACTGCTTTGAGTGCGATACTTACACTTTTTAACAGACTTGATTTGGAGCAGATGATTTTCATAGTGTGTATAACTCCCTTTCTGAACAATTTGTGGTTTTTATAAATATATTTATAGAAAAAATCCGCAGTAACCGCCGTAGGGGGCCAGATTTTGTGAAAAACTCCCGCAGGCCTGATGTTTTCAGGGGTTTTCCGTTGGGATAACTTTGTGTAAAAGTGGTATTTTCGCATGTGAATAACCCGGGGATAAAATTACCGCCGCGTTTTGGCAAAAAAGTTGTACACATCTCTCCACATACAATCAACACGTTATACACCAGTAATGTGGAAAACTTCCCTAACCTTGTGGATTAATCTTCTTTTTCAATATATCAATGGTATTTTTTAAGTTATCGTCGTTCTGCAATTCGTTTTCGATCTTTTCGATACCGTGCATAACGGTGGTATGGTCACGGTTTCCGAGCGCTTTTCCGATATTTTTCAAAGGTGTGGATATGATCTCACGGCAGAGATACATGGAAACCTGGCGGGGCATGACGATCTTGGAGTTTCGTTTGTTTCCGCTTAAGTCCGCAGGTGTGACTCCGTAATGCTCTGCAACAACGGAGATGATGTATTCCGGTGTGATCACTTTTTTCTCATCCGGAGAAATAATATCCTTCAGTGCCTGCTCTGCCAGCTCCAGAGTTACTTCCTTTTTCTCAAGCTTGGCTCCGGCCATGACCTTGTTGAAGGCACCTTCCAGCTCACGGATATTGGATTTGATATTGGTAGCGATATATTTGATAACATCTTCACTGATGTTGTAGCCGTTCATTTCTTCATTTTTATGAAGGATCGCCATTCGGGTTTCGTAATCAGGCAGCGTGATATCTGCGATCAGACCCCACTCGAACCGGGAACGGAAGCGCTCTTCCAGGATTTCCATATCCTTCGGTGGTTTATCAGAGGATATGATGATCTGCTTTTTGGCACTGTGAAGACTGTTAAATGTATGGAAAAATTCCTCCTGTGTGGATTCTTTTCCTATAATAAACTGAATATCATCGACAAGAAGAACGTCGATATTTCTGTATTTTTCACGGAATTTGCTCATTGCCGTGTTATTTCCGTTTCGGATGGTTTCGATCAGCTCGTTGGTAAATTCCTCACTGGTTACATACAAAACACGGCTGTTTTCGTCGTGTTCCAGAATGAAATGAGCGATGGAATGCATAAGATGCGTCTTACCAAGACCGGCTCCGCCATAGATAAACAGTGGATTGTAGGTATCTCCCGGTGATTCGGCAACTGCAAGAGCTGCGGCCTGGGCGAATTTGTTATTACTTCCTACAACGAAGGTGTCGAAGGTGTATTTTGGATTTAAATGCGCCTCTTCGTAACGTGTATCCTGAACCTGTTTATCATAAGAAGTGTTTTTTTCTGTTTTTTTGGGGAGATCTTTTTCCAGAACGAAGCGAACCTCGCATTCTTCCATGCCTGTCAGCACACAGATAGTAACCTGGAGGGGTATTTTGTAGCGTTTACTGATGTAATTGACTCCGATCGCTGCCTGTTCAGAGGGAACAACCACTGTTATCAGCTTTCCGTCAACCTCATAAACTTTCAGCGGCTTGAGCCAGGTATTAAAAGGGACATCAGTCACCTCATATTCAGATTTGACAGTTTGCAGGATCTCCTCCCATTTTTCAATAACAGCGTCCATTTTTTCCTCCCATGAGTATTATAATAACCCCAGTCTGCGACTGGAGATAGATATCCTTTTATATATTACAATGAAAATGGGGTTTTCGCAATGGAAAATCCTTGAGATTTTGGGGAAAAGAATGTGGATAATGTGGGGAAATTACTGTGGATTAGGGTGGATTATTGTGGATAAGAGTCCTGGAGGTTTCCATAAGTCGAGAATTGGTGGAAAATGTGGAAGAATTATGTGTATAAAAAAATCCACCTTAAAAATACCGCAAATAAAGGGTTTTTTTGAAAACGATGTGAACAAACTCTCCGAAAAAGTGGATAGATTTCCGGTCAATCCACAAGTTATCCACAAGTTATCCACAAAATGTGGATAATGTTACGTAAACCATAAGCGCTTTCCACATAAGAGAAAAAAATAAATACCGTAAGGTGGGGGTATTTTATAGAACCCTTGATTTTATCGGGTTTTTTGCAATTTTTACTTGACGAAAAGGAGGTTTATTTATATAATTGAAACGATGTTCTGAATGATAAGTTATTTCATAACAATTAAAAATAGATAAAGGAGGTGCTTTACCTATGAAGATGACATTTCAGCCAAAAAAGAGATCCAGAGCTAAAGTTCACGGCTTCAGAGCTCGCATGAGCACAAAGGGCGGACGTAAAGTATTAGCTGCAAGAAGATTAAAAGGAAGAAAACAGTTATCAGCATAAGCTGCAAGACCGCATTTATGTGGTCTTTTCTTCTATCCGGAGAAATATCCGCGCAGGCGGAATCTAATTAAGGAGGATTCGTTTGATCAGATCAGAGTCCTTAAAGAAAAATCAAGATTTTAAAGTTGTATATCAGAACGGAACATCGTACGCAAATCGGCTTCTGGTGATGTACGTGCTGAAGAATCAGCACATGAAGAATCGTCTGGGAATATCAGTAAGCAAAAAAGTAGGGAACAGTGTGGTTCGCCACAGACTCACCAGATTGATCAGAGAAAGCTATCGTCTCAACGAAACAGATTTTAACAGTAACCTTGATATTGTAGTAGTAGCGAGAGCCGCAGCCAAGGGCAAGAGCTTTCACGAGATCGAGAGTGCTTTTCTGCATCTTGCAAGAAAGCATCATATAACAGGGAATGAACATGATAAAGAAATTTCTGATTAAGATGATAAGGCTCTATCAAAAATATATATCGCCGATGAAGAGAACGAAATGTCCTTATATTCCCACATGTTCTCAATATGGTTTGGAAGCAATCGAAAAATATGGCGCATTTAAGGGCAGTCTTCTTGCGGCATGGAGGATATTACGATGCAATCCTTTTTCCCACGGAGGCTATGACCCTGTGCCATGAATTATTTTGTGACTGTTCAGCCTTTTCCCGGGCAGAGCAGTTATCGGAATTTGTAACTGTTCAGTACCTCCGCAGTTAGTGGACGAAAGAATAGTTACCGGACTTTTACAATTGAATAAGAAGTCTAGGAGGAAATGAATTTGGAACTGTTTTTAGCAACAAAAACCGGAACTCCTATTATCGGACAGATCGCGTCTGTGATGGGATGGATCATGGATGGCATATATAAGATGCTTGACGGCCTGTTCGGAATCCAGAACATTGGTCTTTGTATCATTATCTTCAGTATTCTTATCTTTGCCTTTATGACACCGCTGCAGATCAAGCAGCAGAAATTCTCCAAGTTAAGCGCGATCATGCAGCCTGAGATCCAGAAGATCCAGAAGAAATATCAGGGTAAAAAGGATCAGGCTTCCATGATGAAAATGAACGAAGAAACCCAGGCTGTTTATCAGAAATATGGTGTTTCTCCAACCGGTAGCTGTGTACAGTTAGCCATTCAGATGCCTATTCTGTTTGCTCTGTATCAGGTTATCTACCGGATTCCTGCTTACGTTGGAAGTGTAAAGAACATTTTTACTGGTGTAGTTGACAACCTGCTAGCTGTAAACGGATACACAGATATCCTGCAGCAGTTTATCACAGACCATTCCATGACACGAGTGCGTCTCGTTATGGACAGTGCCGGAAATGCTACAAGTAACTCGATTGTTGATTTTCTGTATGCACTTTCTCCTTCCCAGTGGAAAGAGCTGGCACAGATGAATCAGTTTTCAGGATTTTCTGATGCGATCACAAAAGCATCCGGCAATATTTCCAAGATGCAGGGCTTCTGTGGACTGAATATCGCAGACCAGCCGCTGTACTATATCATGGAATTCTTCAAAAATCATGGTTCTCTGTTACTTGCGATCGTAGCACTTCTGATCCCGGTTCTTGCATGGGCAACTCAGATGCTGAACCTGAAGCTTATGCCACAGGCTGCAACACAGCCGGCAGACGGAAATGATCAGGCCAGCGCAATGGCAAACTCCATGAAAACCATGAACATGGTCATGCCTCTGATGTCTGCATTCTTCTGTTTCACATTCCCGGTTGGTCTTGGTATCTACTGGATCGCCAGTGCTGTCGTTCGAAGTGCCCAGCAGTTTGCGATCAATCGTCATCTTGATAAGATGAACATTGATGATCTGGTTAATGAGAATATGAAGAAGATCGAAGCGAAGCGTGCGAAGGAAGGACTTCCGCCGCAGAAGATCACCAATCAGGCTCATCAGTCCGCCAAGAATATCAATAAACCTGTGATCAATAAGGGCAACAGCGGAAACAATGGTGCTTCAGACAGAGCACAGAAGGTTGATACTGCTTATGAGAAGGCAAGAAGTGCAAAACCGGGCAGCATCACAGCTAAAGCAAATCTCGTAAGAGACTTTGATGAGAGAAATAAGAAGAAATAATCAGGAACGGAGGGGTTCGTAATGGAGGATTACATTCAGTTTTCAGCAAAAACAAAGAATGAAGCTATCACAAAAGCGTGTCTTGAGCTTGGAACTTCCAGTGACCAGCTTGATATTCAGGTTATCAGTGAAGGCAGCTCCGGATTCTTCGGAATCGGCAGCAAACCTGCCGTGATCAAAGTTCGCAGAATCGAGCCAGTTTCTGATATGCAGGAAATCGATGAACTGGTAGAGTCCGTGAAACTGGACGCTATCAAAGAAGAGAAGAAATTAGAAAAGCCTTTTACTCCGGATGTAAAGAAAGAATCTGCACCGAAAGCAGCTCCTGCAGAGGAGAAGAAGCCGGTGAAGAAAGAAGCTGTACAGGTGGAGAAGGCATCCGAAGAAGCACCTGCAAAGGCAGCAGCGCCAAAGGAAAGACCTGCAAGGGATTTCCAGGGCAAAGCAAAGCCTGCACGTGAGAAACAGCCAAGAGCTCCAAAGGAGCGTCAGCCGAAGGAAACACGTGAGAGAGCACCGAAGCAGGGCAGACCGATAGAGATCCTCAGCGATCCGGAGAAGATCAGAGAGGTTGAGGAGAGAGCAGTCGTATTTCTTCGTGACGTATTCGGCTCCATGGATCTTGGAGAAGTGGAGATCACATCGAAATACAACACTGCAGACGGTTCTCTGGATGTGGATTTTGAAGGTGAGGATATGGGTATCCTCATCGGAAAAAGAGGCCAGACACTGGATTCTCTTCAGTATCTGACAAGCCTTGTGGTAAACAAAGGCGAGTCTACCTACATTCGTGTAAAACTCGATACCGAGGACTACAGACGCCGTCGTAAGGAAACTCTGGAGAACCTTGCAAGAGGAATCGCCTTCAAGGTAAAGAAAACCAGAAAACCGGTAGTTCTGGAACCGATGAATCCGTACGAAAGAAGGATCATCCATGCATCTCTGCAGGGCAACCGCTATGTAGAGACAGTCAGTGAGGGAGAAGAACCTTACAGACATGTAGTAGTAAAACTGAAACGCAATAATTGATGATCCACCGGTAAAGCTATAGGCCGTATCCCGGAGCGTAAGCTCCGTGGGTACGGCTTTTTTGTATGGAACTGAAAATTAAAAATTATCATTGCAATCTCCGCAACAATTCTTTATAATCATTGAAGAGCAAATAACAAAAGATATTTCTGCAGCGGACATCCGGAATGCAGAGATTAGAGCGTATTTGAAAAATCATTCCCGCAATCTGCACGCCCCACTTTGCGGTATATTTTGCCCGAATTCAGTTGCCGTAGCCCGCTACGGCGCCTTCATCCGGACAAAATCTCCCACAAATTGTGACGCACATCTTGCAGAAAGCCTTTTTCAAACACGCTCTAGACAAAGAACAGGAATAAGAAAGAAGGAATAAAAATGACGGATCAGGAATATATGCTTCGGGCGATTCAGCTGGCCCAAAAAGGAGAAGGCTGGACGAATCCCAATCCGATGGTAGGGGCAGTGATCGTAAAAGACGGAAGGATCATCGGGGAAGGCTATCATAAAAAGTATGGAGAACTTCATGCGGAACGTAATGCAATTGCTTCCCTCACAGAATCAGCAGAAGGTGCGGTGATTTATGTTACACTGGAGCCTTGCTGTCATCATGGAAAAACACCTCCATGTACGGAAGCGATCATTGAACAGAAGATCAGAAAAGTGGTGATCGGTTCCCGAGATCCGAATCCGAAAGTGGCAGGAAAAGGTGTACAGATGTTAAGGGAAGCCGGTGTAACAGTAGTTGAAGATTTTATGAGAGAAGAATGTGATCAGCTGAACCCGGTGTTTTTCCATTATATTACTACGAAGACTCCTTATGTGGTAATGAAGTATGCCATGACACTGGATGGGAAGATCGCAACGAAAACAGGAGCATCAAAATGGATCACCGGAGAATCTGCACGAAAAGAAGTACAGCATATGCGGCATCAGTACATGGGAATCATGGCTGGTATTGGAACTGTGCTTGCAGATGATCCGATGTTAAACGTCCGGGTAGAAGGCTGGAAAAGTCCTGTCAGGATTGTGTGCGACAGTAAGCTCAGGATCCCGCCGGACAGTCAGATCGTAAAAAGTGCGGAAAAGTACCGGACGATCGTGGCTTATGCAGATCAGAAAAATACAGAAGAAAAAATAAAAATATTACATACCATGGGAGTTGAGACCATTTACTGTCCCGATGAAAAAAATCAGATAGACCTTAAGAAGCTGATGGCAGATCTTGGAAACAGAGGCATTGACAGCATCCTCCTGGAGGGAGGCGGTACGTTAAATGACAGTGCCCTGCGAGCCGGAATTGTAAAGGAAGTACAGGCTTTTGTGGCACCAAAGCTGTTTGGTGGTGTGGCCGGGAAGACACCGGTAGAAGGTATCGGAGTTGAATTCCCGTCTGAAGCAGTAGAACTGAAATATACAGATATCTGCCAGATCGGTGAGGACATCCGGATAAGATGTCAGGTGTGTGAGAAAAAACAGGAGGAATCATGTTTACAGGAATCGTAGAAGAGAAAGGAAAAGTCCGTTATATACAGCTGACAGGGGAATCAGGGATCCTGGCAGTGAAAGCCCGGAAAGTCCTGGAAGGGACAAGGATCGGTGACAGTATTGCTGTGAATGGTGTGTGTCTGACAGTTACGTCGATCCAGCCGGACGGATTTACTGCCGATGTGATGGCAGAGACGATCAGAAGAAGCAGTCTTGGCAGTTGTAAAGCTAGAAGCCAGGTAAACCTGGAACGTGCAATGGCTGCAGATGGCAGGTTCGGGGGACACATAGTAAGCGGCCATATTGATGGGACTGGAGTGATACGTTCCATGCTCCGGGAAGAAAATGCCATCTGGGTATCAATTGAGACATCGCCACAGATCTTGCATCTGATCGTGGAAAAAGGATCCGTTTGTATTGATGGGATCAGCCTGACAGTTGCAAGGGTTGATGAAGCTGGTTTTCAGGTGTCGGTCATTCCACATACAGGAGAAGAAACCACCCTTTTGGAAAAGGTGCCGGGGGATCTGGTTAATCTGGAAAATGATGTGATCGGAAAATATGTAGAAAAACTGCTTGGCATCAGAAAAAATGAAGAAGAGAAAAAAGAATCCGGAATTACGATGGAGTTTCTTGAAGAATTCGGGTTTTAGAACAGGAGGATATACAGTATGTCACAAAATTATCAGTACAACACAATTGAAGAGGCACTTAGGGATCTTAAGGAAGGAAAAATAGTTCTGGTCACAGATGATCCGGACAGAGAAAATGAGGGAGATCTGATATGTGCGGCAGAGTTTGCGACCAGGGAAAATATTAATTTCATGGCGACCTATGCAAAGGGTCTTATCTGTACACCGATGAGTGCAGAAATTGCGGCGAGATTGAACTTTCCGCCGATGGTTGCTGAGAACACGGACAATCACAGCACAGCATTTACCGTGGCAGTGGATCACGCAGATACAACCACCGGTATCTCTGCGGCAGAACGCTCCTATACCATTATGAAGTGTGTGGATGATCAGTCAAAACCGGAGGATTTCAGAAGACCGGGACATGTATTTCCGCTTATTTCCAGAAAAGGCGGGGTTCTGGTACGAAATGGCCATACGGAGGCAACAACAGATCTTATGAGACTTGCCGGACTGAAAGAATGCGGCGTGTGCTGTGAAGTTATGAAAGAAGATGGCACTATGATGCGTACATCACAGCTATGGGAAATGGCAAAAGAGCATAACCTTACATTTATTACGATCCGTGATCTGCAGGATTATATAAGAATACATGAAAAGCATGTAAAGGAGGAAGCAGCTGCAAACCTCCCAACGCAGTACGGTGATTTTAAAATGTATGGCTATATCAATGACATTACAGGAGAGCATCATCTGGCACTGGTAAAAGGTGATCTAGGAGATGGTGAGGATGTGCTTTGCCGTGTACATTCGGAGTGCCTGACAGGAGATGCATTCGGATCGCTCAGATGTGACTGCGGCCTGCAGCTGCAGACAGCGATGCGCCAGGTAGAGGCGGAAGGCAGAGGGATCATTCTGTATATGAGACAGGAAGGCAGAGGAATCGGACTGATCAATAAGATCAAAGCCTATGCGCTTCAGGAACAGGGATATGATACCGTGGAGGCTAATGTGAAGTTAGGGTTTGCACCGGATCTCAGAGAGTACTGGGTTGGGGCACAGATACTGTCAGACCTTGGTGTGAAATCATTAAGATTACTGACAAATAATCCGGATAAAGTCTATGGACTTGGCGAATTCGGACTGAAGATCAATGAGAGAGTACCTCTGGAGATTCCGGCACAAAAGTATGACCGGAAGTATATGAAGACGAAGCAGGAAAAGATGGGTCATATTTTTAAAGAAATAAATTTATAAAAAACAGCAAATATCA
>OLZW01001384.1_pt1 | contig 18375 bp, 21 predicted proteins | sample 1674281 | NCBI WGS metagenome assembly OLZW01 (sample SAMEA103958157, study PRJEB25191) | human gut metagenome | biome: human-associated habitat [ENVO:00009003]; feature: intestine environment [ENVO:2100002]; material: feces | place: Germany | collected 2013/2015
TAGGCTTATTGACAACAACAACAAGGTGACCGAAGTTGATGAACCGCACTATACATACATGGAGCGTCTTTCTTTTGACGCTCGCAACAAGGGTGGTTTCGCTCGTTGGGAGATCGAGTTCACCGCCCCGAACCGCAAGGGAGAACGAATGCGTTTGTTCATCACGTCCGGCCATCTATATCAGCATCTTTTCAAGCGTGGTGATGATACGATGCACCTCGACGTGGAAACGTATGTTTACGACTCTCATGGCAATTGCTTTGGCCGTTATAATCCGTTGATTAACTACGCTAGGCACTCGGTCAACGTCGAAAAGATCTTCGCGGATACGGACGCTAACCGCAAGCGGCTTGTTAACGAGGTCGGGGAATTGTTTTACACGGCCTGAGGCGGTTTGTTCCGGGTTTCGGGCGTGAGCCTATCAATCACGCCCACCCAGTCCGTCTGGGCATTACATTTCAACACAATCGAGGTGCTTTAAAATGTCTTTTGTTACAGTTGATTTCCCTGATATTCGTGAATCTGATTCCGCAGAGTATGCATATCTTGCTAACGTGTATAACACTACGTATTCACACGATCAAAACGTTTGGGGTTCACCTGACGAAAACAATCTTGATGGGGTTTCGTATGCCGCGTGGTTGTTGATGGATGAATACTATACGCGCGGTGAACATGCCATGATCGGTGAGTGCTGCCGCCTGTTGTCGAAACGTTGCCGTGCGGAACTGCATAGTGAGCATAATAGTGAGTTTTGCACTGGATTCTATACGGTTGTTGATTCTGTTTTGTCCATTTGAGAAAAGAAAGGTAGATAAATGAATATTATTCTAAATCACAAGCATGATACAGAAGTGCAGTCTCAACTTGACGACGCTAACCATCTCGCACGTACTCGTATTGTTAATATCTCTGACGTGTATTATGCGATTGCAGTTCTTAATCAGAAGTTTAAGAGCTGTTCTAAGAAAAGCATGGAAGGTTTGACCGTTCGTGTTGATTTGAACTCTCAGTACTTTCCGAAGGCTTATTCTGGCATCCCAATGAGTACACATTTTGTAGTTATTTATGATAAGCGTTCGTGGCGGTTTGTTCGCGCGGAGCGTTCGCGCTGTGGTGAGTTTCGGAAGTTTGAAGTGGAAGAATTGCCTGAGCTTATGCGCGAAGAGTTGTTGAAGTGTTTTGAGTCGTTTGATCTTTGATGAAGTTGATTGATAGAGGTAAAAAAATGTGGCATTATTTTACTGTTATGGATGAATTTACAGGAATGAATCGCGCGTTTCGGTATCGTGAAGCGGCATGTGATTATTGTGGTAGAGTTTATCAGTTTGAGGTGTATGATGTATTGCGTGGTGAGTGGGCTGGTTTTCGCTCTTTTTTTACCGTAGATGATGGGGTTAAGTATTGTCGTGGTATTGATTTTAGGGCGCTTAATGAGTCGTTTATGTATAGATTTTAGCTATATATAATAAACCCCGGTAGTGCTACCGGGCTTTATTGGTGTGTGTGGCGTTTAGTAGTGAAGTACCTCTCCGGGGTAGATGAGATTCATATTCCCAGAACGATACCCCTTGATACTATATATGCTGACTCCGAGCCGTGCGGCGATGCTCGATAGTGTGTCGCCAGATCGCACCACGTATGTGCGGTGTGCGCGGTGTGCGGTGGTGGTAGTGGTGGTGCTTCTGCGATGACAGACCCTGTCTCCGGGGTATACTATTGACGGGTTCTTGCTAGGAACGGTAACGTTCCACCAATCCTTCCAGAACATACTTACATATTGTCCTCTTTGGATGACGACACAATTGGCAGCCGGTGTACTGGGCTGCGGCTTGGTCACGGGCTTGGGCGTGGGCTTGGGTTTGGCCAAAGTCGGGCGGCTCCCAGCGTATGCATACCATGTGTTGAGATCGCCGTACACCACGCTGAGGTCGAGTGGTCCGCGCCAGTTTTTTAGATGCCCGTTGCCCGTGTACTGCCATGCGACGGCGAACGGCCAGTGTCGTAGTGTGGGCTGCTTGCTTGGCGGATTAAATCCGTAGATAGGCGCGTTTCCATGTGTGTATGCGGCGATCCATAGCCCGTAGTTGCCCGCTACTACGTTACTCCAGTTGTATGTGTTTTCCACGTACTGATATGTGTAGATTATTGGCTTGGTGCCCCATGCGGCCTCTACAGTGCGCAGCCATGTGAGCGCCCAACTGGTATCCCACGGGCGGGATGGCTCCCAGTCGAGGATAGGCACGATACCTTTCCCAATGTATTTGCTCGTATGACTGATGAAGTATCGGGCTTCGCGCCGGGGGTCGTTTTCGGTATGTGCGAAATGGTAGACCCCTACGCCCTGTCCTGCCGCGAGAGCGTCCCGGACGACGCGGTCGCAGTCCGGGTTAACGTATCCGATGCCTTCGGTTGCTTTGGTTACGACGATCTGTGCACCGGATGTGGTGACGTTGATGCCGGTTTGCCAACTGGACACGTCAATCATGTTTGCCGCGTTCGCGGATGGCGCGAATGTCAGCAACAGTGCGGCGACTGCGGCGATTACACTGTATGCGACTGTCTTAATTTTTCTTGTCATCGTGTTCCTTTCGGTTGATGTTGAAGATGTTGAGTATGTTCGAGTTGGATAGTTTGGGGTTGATTTTTATACAGTTTTCCATGATTGATGTGATTTCGATCAGGCAGATCCCGGCGCATACGGGGATGAATACAGGTAGTTCGATTCCGAGATTGATGTAATCCGAACCGTATTCCACGATCAACGCGACGCAAATCATCGCCAGATAAGCGAATTTATGGCCGAGGCCCTGCCGCATTCTTTCGCTGGACAATTCGCCGTGCATGATCGCATTCACTACGCCGGTTACGTAGTCTATCAGCACCAGCAGAAACACGATGCCGATTGTGATTAGTTCGTGAATTGGCATGAAATATTCCTCACTTTCTTATTCCTGATTGTTGCAGTAGGCCGCCAAGAATCATACTGAATTCCGCTTTTATTTGCGGTGTTTCAAAACGCAGCCGCCCGACGCGGTATGCATTTAGGATTTTTTGCGTCATGTCGTTTGATCGTTTGAGCATGATACAATCACTGTCAACCAGTCGATAATCAAACGTAAAATCACGGGTGATTTTCGGTCTTTTTTTGGTTATTATATACAATACTTCGTCAATATCGCTTAACTGCTGATATACGTTAAAAATACCATATTCGGACGTTTTTAGTGTGAACGCATAGCCAGCCTTACTGAAATCACTGATGAGGGTATTGGCGTTATCTCTGAAATCATTATTGATTGCATAATTCGCATAATTCTCATCATGTTTGCGTAAAAATTGTCCGAATTTCGACGTTGCAACCTTTGCGCTGAAACCGCCATAATCGGCCAATTCCACCATGATGAAGCCATCACAATAGCGTTGGTATTGTATGTGATTGTCCAGCTGCGGCTTCAAATTAATATTAAATGCTGAGAAATATGGGTTGGCGAGGGTTACTGCATTGCTGCACATGATAACCCTCACCCTGTCGTTCCACCGGTCAACCGTATTGTAAAATTCTTCCAGCGCCGTAACCTCCGCCCCAAGATAGCGCATGTTATCGGGGAATATTTCATCAAAAATGATAGTACGCACCTTGGGGTAGGCCACCGACTTGACCTGTCCGGCTTGGGACAGTGCGATGAAGTACCCCATGATGTGCCATGTGGGGCGTTTCTTACCATGCTTGTCGGTGGCGGCGTCTCTATCGTCCAGCCAGTGACATTCGGCCTGATTGCCGGACACGCGAAATTCCAATTCCGGGTATCGTTCTGTAATGTCAGCAAACCACGTGCCCTTGTTTTTCTGCTCCTCGGCGGTGCGACGTAGGTAGATGAATTGCCATCGTTTTTTAATCCAGTCACCGATAACCAATTTTTTAGACCCGTAGGTTTTACCGAGGCCGCGAGCGCCGATAATGAACATCCACGGAGCATGATACGAGAGGACGCGACCATAGTCGTAATAATCGTTTTCGTCAAGAATCCTCTCCATGCTATCCATTATATCATGGAGTATGGAAAACGGTAGATGTCTACCGGTTTCGGCGGTGTGCTAGTCGGTGATATATCGACGTATCTCCCACCGACTAGCCCTATGCATCGCATCTGACGCCACACGCAAGTTCGGCCCGTGTCCCGGGCCGCCGTGAGACAACGTCTCATCCTTGCCGTCCGCAGTGAACATCTCTACATGATCCCACGACTTTGTGTACGCACCCCAGTCCAGCAAGAGCAGATCAGCCGCATGAGCCTTGGCGATGGCGTCCGATACGGACGTGTCCGAACTGCCGCACACACGCCTCCCCTTACCTGCCATGGCCCCTGTCCATGTGCCCACATCAATGCCCAGCACATTCTGATACGCCCTCCAGCATACCGAACTACAGTCGCCATAGCCGGAACTGTCCGGGTCCAGTCGTCCGCCGCCCTGCGAGTAGGCATATTTTCCGATTCGCGAACGCAACCACTCCACCACGCGAGCCGCGTCTTTACTACTGCTGCCGGAGCTTGACCCACCTGAAGTCTGACCGCCGCTCGGATTGGTTGATTCGGAGGTCTTGTACATCCATGTCTGTGCCGAGCTTTTGACGAATATTGCCGTAGTGTCGCCTGTACGGTAGATGAGATTATCGCCGTGCAATTGTATCCATGCAGTACTCGCTGGACTGCCGTCAATGCTAGGATGATCGCCGCCCGGTGTATCCGATGGTTTGGAGGTTTGGCCAAAATCGGGCGGCGCGGACGTGCCGTCCCACGCCTTGAGCAGATTATAGACGGTGGTGTATCGGTTGCGATACTGCCCCAGCACTCCGTCCGCCAGAATGGTGGTATACAACAGTTCGAGCGTGGCCGTTGCAGAGCATGACGCCAGTACGCGCTGCGCCCGCGCGGGAGACTGATGATAGGCACTCGCCCACAGTATGCGTTCCTTCGCATTGCCTGCCGGAAAACCGTACCTATCCATAGTGGACATGTACCCCTTCCAGTCATCCTCCCATTGCGCTTCCTGAAACATGTGATTCTGGTCGCGTTGCGCCCAAGTCTTCCATGCGTTGCCCTCTGCCTTGGAGAGGTATCGTGTCGTCCAGTTAATGGTATTGTCCTGTACCTGTCGGGCGAGTGTGGGCGCGGCTGTGGCGAACGTGCTCCATCCGTCGGGGTCGGCGGTACTCCCTCGTTTCAGGAGATCGCGGGCGCGTGTCCCGTACCATTGCATCATGCCCATGGTGATGGCATCAACGTAATTGCAAGCGCCCCAATCACAGTTTGATTCCACGGTGCCGATGGCGTACATGGCGTAGTATGCGGTATTGTCCATGATAATAGTATACCCCACGGCGGTGAGCAGTGGGGTACGATAGACGTATTAGACGTGATAATGGCAATTGAAATAAACAGCAAGCGTCGAGGGGTCGGTAAACGCCTCGCTGATATTGACGTAAACACGGTTGTTGACGGGGGAGAAACAGACGGAACGAACTTTGTCGGCCTGAGCGCCACTCATATACCACGCACAGCCGAACAACGGATTGTTCTCGTTGCCGATGATCGGCGGGTAGCCCCCCAAGTCAAGCAACATCTGTTGTCCCGTGCCGGTCAAGGTAGTGGGCGACTGCTTCCCGTACAGCGATACGATGCCTGTCAAGTCGTTATACCACATTTCGACGTAATTCATTGTGCTAGAATCGCCTTTTTGGATAATGAGACGTTCGCCGCTTGTCTGCCATCCCATTATCAGTGCCGCCATGTGCGAGCATATAACACCCTCTCCGATATTATTGGGGTGTAGTTCGTCTCCCTCGAATACTGTGGGGGTATATCCGACAAGCCATAAATCACTCTGCACAAATGGCACACCGTTGGTGTACAAAGAACCTTGTACTGCCTTAACCCAGTTCTTCCATGTATTATATTTTTTAACGCCATTTGCCATACCAATATTGCCAAAGCATAATATGACGTTCGCGTTAGGGAAGTTGCTTACAGCATTCATGTAGGCGGCACGCACGGCACTTTTTTCATCCTCGGCGGTTTTCCCGTAAGTCCAGTCGTTATACCCACCGTAAATAATAACGTGAGACACCCTGTCGTTAGGGAATGTTTCGTCTGCTATGGCCTTGTCTACTTGCTGCGTAAACGTATTCCCCGGATTCGTCCCCGAATCTTGGATGAACCCCGTACCTCCGACTGCATAATTATGTACTTCGAGGTGCTTGCAATTTTCAGGCAGATTAGCCCACCACACATCCTTACGGGCGCTGGTCGAAAAACTGTCCCCGACAATGACAAGATGGTTAGAATTATCCAATTTCTGTACGGTGTTGTATAAAATTTCCGCGTCGGACACTGTGTTTACGTGCAACGCATTCAAATTCACGTTGATATTCGCTATATCGGCCTTGTTGGTCTGGGCCATCGAAGTGGTGCTGGTTAAATTGTTTTCAATTTCCGTGTCTTTAGTCCGTAGCTCTGCAATATTGCCCTTTAAATTGTTTTCAATTTCCGTGTCTTTAGTCCGTAGCTCTGCAATATTGCCCTCTGCTGTGGTTACGCGCCCTGTCAGCGCGGCCAAGTCGGTTGCGGTCTGCTGAATGGTGTTTTTAAGTTCCGTTGCCGCTTCGGGGTCGGTCACTCCCAGCGCTTCCAGCCGGTCGATGGCCGAGTTCGCGGTGGTAATCGCGTTATTGACGCGATCCACGATATTCTGGTACTGGCCGAGCGCATTCTGAGCTTGCCGGACGGCGTCGGCTGCATCCTGTGCGGCCTTCTGCGCCTTGTCCAATGTGTCCTGATTTTGCGTGGTCTGATCTTTCAATGCCTTGTTAACGTTGTCCATGACGCCGTTCACATACTCTTGCAACCTGTCAAGATTGTGCTTGAGACATTCAATCAGCTGAAGCATGGTCAGACCGTCGCGGTACGTGAATGGCACCGACGTGGGCACGACGGGGCGAATCAGACTAGGAATGGTCGGATTAGACGAATTCATGATGTTTACTCCCATTCTCCGTAGTTATGGCAGTTGCTAAAGATAGTATCATATGACCCCCACAATTGCATGAAACATGGTTCGAGACTGCGCACGATCTCCATGTCCACGTTGATAATGGCGTTCCGGTATTCCTGTACGAGGCTCATGGCGCTCTGGCTCCTGCCGCTCACATGGCTTTTGCCCTTGGAGTTGCTTGCATCATGCTGGTAGTCGGTCGCGCTGTGTGATGTGGCATGACTGGCCGAGTCCTGTGAGCTGGAGGCGGTGCCGCTGCTGTCCGCCTGTGATTCGTTCGCATGTGAGGCGTATCGTGCGAAATCGCCTACGACACCGGTTTGAGGCACGTCACTGTCAAAGCTTTTTGACGTGGTGGTGCTGGCATTATCTGACTTGCTGCTGCTGCTGCTGGTCGAGTCCTGAGTGCTGGATGCCTTGCTGGACGATTGGGATTCGCTGCCGTTTTCGCTGTCCGTCGTCATGTCCACGGATTCCAGCGGATTGTATTTCATGTCGAGTGTTTTGTAGCGCTCGTTGAAATAAGGCATGATTTCCGCCATCGTCAAGCCCAGGTAGAAGATGAATTGCTGGGCGGTTTCCTGTCCGATCTCCCTCAGCGCGTAATGGCGGATGATTTTCTCGTTCAGGTCGGCACGATGGTTTTCGTCATAGATCGGATAATAGCCGGCGGACAGATGAAGTTTATCGTCCGTATCGTATCCAAGTGCAATGAGATTGCCGAGGGTTTCGGTGTACTCGCCGGGCGTTTCCATCGCATAGGCCGTAAAATCCTGTGTCACAACACACCTCCAATGCCATCGTTCGCCGATTGCGGCATGTCGATACTGGTTGTCTCAAAATAGCTCTTGTCGGACTGGAGTGCGTTGGGCACGCCGGAACTCTGCACGTCCGCGTACTCAACCCAGACATTGAGCGACGGCCACAATCGGTTGATTTCGGTCGCCGCCGCCTGTCGAGCCTTGAGGAAACCCAGCCGAAACACGTCCACTTTTTCATTGGCCTGAGCCACCTCATCGGAGATAAGCCGCTCTTTTTTTTCGGTGCCACTGGATTGGATACCCAAATATCCCAATACCTCATTAGTCACCTGAGTTTTTTGCTGAACAAATTTATCCAGTAGATAAGGTGTAGTATTGGGCCACGGTTGAAACATCGAACCGGGGTCCAGCGAATCATATCCGATAACATAATCCTGACCGTCTTGCCGCTGCTGCAACATGTTCTGGACAGTAAGTTTCGTACGTTGATCGGCTGTGATGATGGTCGGTAGTTTCAGGCTCTCCAGATTCACGTCATACGCCTTGTCGATGTCAGCGAGGCGTCGCGCGTACTGCCATAACGTCGGCTTGAATCCGACACGCATGCGGTTATCCCAGATCGGAATGCATTCCGCCCCGGCCTTAAGCTGCCGGTAGTGGTAGTTGACGCCTACCGGCTCGAATATGGAGGGATTGTTGTATACGTTCAGTCGCCCCTGATATCCGGCCTGTGTGACAAGGAACCTGCCGATGCGCTTGTCTTCAAAAAACAGTGCGCACCCATATTCACATAGACATATCTCCAGCCAGCGTTCGTCCACGGTGGGGGGCAGTCCGCGCCAGCTGAACCGGTTCAACGCCAATTCCATCAGCAAGTGAAGATACATGTCGTCGAGTGAGGCGGCACGTGTTTTCGCGTAATTGCCGCGAGGGTGCAGCGCACCGTCGACTCGACTCTTTTTAGACCTACTCATATTGTCATTATATCACTCATAGCCGATGCCCGGCAGTGGCTCGTTATCCGCCCAGTCCGTCACGCCAATGTATTCCGGTTTGTTCCATACGGTCACGCCCCGTTCGAACATGCCTTTGATGGTCAGGCGATATTCTTCGGGCAGCATACCCCTCACATACGCTTCCTGCATCTGCCAGAACGTGAATTTCGTCATACATTCCAGCGAGGCGGGCGGGGTGACGAAACGTTGGACAAAATACCCATAACGCAGCATGTATTCACCCGCCGCACGCAACGCGCTCGGCGCACATGTCTTGAATCGCACCAATACGCCCATAATACCGTTGCTGAGATTGAACATATCGCCACCGAGTGCGCCCGAGGTGGTTGGCGGGGTCAATTGCATTTGCTGTACCTGTGCATTGATGCCCGCGATGGCATTCTGGTAATCGCCTTGGGCGGCGTAAGCGGCCAATCCATAATTGGCTTGTGACGTGATGGCGTTGAGTTGATTGCTCAACCCGGTCGCCCCGCTTGCGTAAGCGTTGGCTTGCGAGGTGGCCGCCGCGTTGGAGGCGATCTGATTGGCCGTACTCGCTGCCGCTGCGGAATTGGAGATGGCAGCCGATGAATTGATGCCGTGATTGGCTATATCCGTCCGCGCAGAGCCGAGGAACGCGCCGCCGACCGCGTTTATCGCGCCTAGCGGGTCGCGGTTGACGATGGCGTTCAATCCTCCGCCGATAATGCCGGCCATGCCGTTGAGATTGTTGTTCCTGATGTTCTGTTCCACCTGCAAGCTGGCCATCTGATTGGTTTGGTTCTGGCTGACGGCAAGCGACTGGTTCAGCGAGTTTGCCGTAATGGCATTATTCGCGGTGCGGTTTTCGTTGGCCAGGTTGGTTTGACGTGAAGCGTATTCGCGCTGCCACATCGAGTTGGAATTGGCGACATCCGCCGACGCCAGCGCCTTCTGGCGCGTCCATTGCGCAGACTCCTGCGCATATGCGCGAGTATACGCGCTGTTCGCCATAGCCAGTGCACCGCCATTGTTGACGACGGAAAAATGCGGCAGATTGGTGATACCGAAACTGGCGTTAAGCATTTCGCCGCCGTCAATGGGCAAGCCGTATCCTCGATTATTGATCTGAATCGGGTTCAACGTGCCCGCCCCGGCCTCATTGTACCCGGGAATATAGAAATTGATTCGCGTACCGGACGGGGCATATGTGTACGTTTCGCGAATAACGAGATCATCCGACTGAATGTCTTCTGGCCTGTAATTGACCACCGCGCCGTTGAGACAGCTACATTCCACGACGCAATACGGGTAGCAGTAGAGTTTACGGAGATTACGATATCGTTGTGGAATCTTAAAAAGATTTCTGAAACCGGATACCGTCATGATGTCCTCGTAGCGCATATTCGAATCAACGCCGCTTTGAAAACTATAGATCCGCCCCCACCGTGCATTGACCGGCTGGCCTAAAATCTGTGTTACCTCCTGACCGTAGCGATTGATGTAATCCTTCGGAATCTTCGGCACCATATACACTGCGCAGATGCCTTGAGTGACCCACGGGTATGCTGTCCCGTATGCCATGATGCCCGCCACGTAACCCCGTCGGGATTCGCAATAATAGACAGCGCATCCATCCGTCGCACCCTCGAATACACTGCCCTGTGCCGTATTCAGATCGGGTTTTGATTCACTGCCGGGAGACTTGGTTAAATCCGTGGTGCTCACGACAATCACGCCATAATCGACCCAATTCAATTCCCCGTGAGCGGTGTCCAGATGTTGCCCTGATATGACGGAATGATATCGTTGTGCCGTCGTTACCATCTCGCTTCCGGTGTCCAAACCCTCCGGGAGCGCCAGATAGGTGCGCCCGTAACCGTCCCATTGGTGTTCATTGGCCACGCCGACGTGCCCGCGCGTCACATAGCAACTGCCGAACGCGATATCGTGCTGGAAGCTTTGCCAAACGTCCAGCATCAGGACCAGCTGCGTGCAATGGGCGTTGACGTACTCGACATGTTGGACGAAGTAATACCATGCCCTCGGCCCCTCAAGATCTGGGTAATCATTATAGGCCACCAGATAATTCCAGTTCGACGCCTCATTGAACGGGAGTTCGATACGGGCGGGCGCGTTGAAAATATGCATGGTGGCCGGACGGCATTCCACGCCATCCACTTGATCGAACCACTGCTTCTGTGTTTCACGTGAAACAAACCGGACGACATCACGATATGAGGCATCCCATGGCACTCGGCAGAGCTTCAACGTAGTGTTGGGCGTCCACTCTGCCCAAGAAAAACTGGCCTCCGCGTAGGGGTTTACGTCGTCAATCATCTATCCGACCTCCGGTATGGCAAGGCCCGGAGCGCTCACGTGGGTTGCGCTCCGGGCCTTGCTTGCATCACACCGTGAGAGAGTAGCCAGTTGGCTACCCTCCCATCATACCACTAAGACACGGTCGCACTGGCCTTGCCGGACACGCCGAACAGGGTGGCGGTAATGTCGGGCGTGCCCTCCTTGACACCGGTCACCGCGCCCGATTCGGATACGGTGGCGTTCTCTGGAGTGCCGGATGTCCATGCGGCCTGTGCGGTCACGTCGGCGGTACGCCCGTCGATCATGGTCGCCACGGCGGACGCCTGCACCGTATGGCCCGTAGTCACGTCGGGGACGGTTACGGCAATGGATGCGATGATCGACGGATTGAATCCGATAACACCATCGCCGACCACCGGCACGTCCAGAGCGGCGGATACGGTGCCCGGCACTTCCGGCGTCGCCGGGTCCGTATACAGGGCGGTCGCGGTGATCGGGATAATGGTGTTCGGTTCGTCGAGGCCGACTACCAGCACGCCGGTGGGCGAAATATATGTGTAATCGCTCTTCGGCTTAGCGGTATCACCAATAGCGTACTCGACCGCATCCGAGCGGAACGTGGCCGTACCGTCATTGGTGATAGACGTATCGGCAGTGACCTGTACTGCACCGCCACGCGCCACGTTCCCCGGGGTTTCCGTGCCGCCGCCGTACATGGCGAGCTTGAGCTGGAACGTCGGCGTCTTGGCCTGAGTGCCGGTGGGAGTCACTACTTTGGCAGTAGATCCCGTCCCGGTCCAGAACATCACGGCTGGAGCAAAGCCGGACACGCTGATGATGTGTTGAACGTGCAGATAATGGTTGACCGAATTGATATTGACTGGATTGGTTTGCTGGGTCATCTCGTTGATGACGGGAATGTCGATCAGGAACTTGTCGGTGGTAAGAATGGCCTGTACGCCGTCCATGCCGAAGCGATCTTGTGGAATGACGATAATCCGGTCGATGGTCGGTTCTGCGTCGGTGCGCTGGAACACGGTCGCCAGACCTTGCACGTCGAGCGCCGACTTGACTTCGGGCGAACAGAACAGTACAAGCTCATCGGGGCGGGCGAACGTCGGCATATGGCGGGCGTTGTATCGGGTGGACACGAATTTCAGCGTATCGGCCCATGCGCGAATCTGGCGCAACATGTCGCGGGCATCCGTTTCCGTCGAACCCATGTTGTTGAGATCATGGTCCATGTGGATACGCCAGTATCCGCCGAGTTTTGCATACTCGACGAACTGGTGGCACATGGCCTCGAACAAGTCCACCTCAGCTGCATTATAGCAAGAGGTGAGAATCTGCGAAGTGAGGGACGCCAGCCCGTTTTCGGACGTGAATGCCCGCTGAAGCGTCTTGTCGTCCGTGGTCGCCGGATACCAGTGGGCAAAGTCAAGACGATGGTACAAGGAATCCACGTCGATCTTCCATTTGCGGAAATTATCTGCGCCGAGATATTCTGCATTCGGGTCATATACTTGGGCAAGCGGCATTCCCACGGCGATTTCCTGCCACGTGTCGCCATACGCCTGAGATGCACGCTGAAAAACGCTGAGCGGATTATTCCACCGCCATGTGTTCACGTAGGTGCCGCCGATGCGGTTCACCAGCGCCGCGTAAAACTCGTTCTTCAGCTGAGTGCTGGACATGAGTGTAGCCATCTGGCGGTCCATGTTCATTTGAGTGGCCGAGGGCATACGGCGCTGATATTCAGGGGAAGCCTCGTTTCGGATCATGTTGAGAATCTGGGAGTTGTTGAATTCGGTGAGCGGGCGAAGCTGCTGCTTCGGCGTCACCACTGGAGTGGTTGGCATGATGGTTGTCCTTTCTAATTACTAGTCCTTATACAGATCGTCGAACGTGCTATAGGTGCCGTTATAGTCGTCGTCGGTCATTTCCGTAGAGTCCGGCGTCACGTCGTCGGGGCCGTCATGCAACACATGGTCTGCTGCTGCATCACGCATTTCTTCAACGGTTTTGGACAATTCCGCCATGGTCGCTTCCAAAGCGCTGAGACGATCTGCCATGTCGGCGTTCTTGTCGTCGCTCGCGTTTTCAGGCTCGTTGTCGCCCTGCGTTTCAGGCTCCGGGGCCGGCGTATCGTCGTCGCCGGTCGCGTCCGGTTCGGCGTCAGGCGTGGTGTTCGGCTTATCGTCGATTTCAGGATCGTTCATAATCACCTCTTAAGTAGATGGCACGGCAGCAATCACGCTGCCGTGCCAGATTGCTGGGCTGTGCGGGTTCCCTCGCCGTCGCTGGGCGCTGGCTGCGCACGTCTACATCCGACCGATCGTCTTACCGATTGCCTGCCGGTCGGGCCATCGAATCGACTTGGGACGCACACCCCGCTGTCACATATTATAGCACGAAAACATGGCCGTCGTCATTGAGGTGGTGCGACCCGGTTGTAAACTCGTCGTAGGGGATGGGTGCGGCTCGATGCACGCCACTCAACCGCATGACGGTATCACCGCATGTTTCCAAGCCGCAGTATTTGCGGTTGCCGAGGATTCGGAGTTTTCCATAGGTGTGATCGTTTTTCCATGCACCCAGCTTTTGACTGTCCGTTTCGATACCCACGGGCGCGTCCAACCCCTCCAATATCATACCGTCGGTGTCGGCGTAGAGCACGCGCCCGGCGTTCGCATTCATCGCACGGGATAGTGTCTGTCTGCCGTAGGCGTTGACGTAAGCGGCGGTCGGCAACCATGCCAAACTGTTGGCCGAATCGGGTTTGTCCACGGTGAAATCCACGCCACCGTCCACAGATGGTTTTGGATGCAGCAGAGGTCGGTAGAGCGAGGCCCCGAATTTTCCCGTCAGCGAGTTCAATAGCAGTTTCGCCATTTGCTTGCGCTCTCCGGTCGCGGTCTGTTTCATGTGAAACCATTTATCCACGTAGTTGTAATACAGTCCATGCGATTTACGGAATTTCCAGCCGCCGACGTGCTCCCACACGTGTATGTCATAGTTTTCCGCAAGCGTTTCCCAATCCACGTCCGTGACGGGCATGGTGACGACGCCCAAGGTGCTGTCCAAACGTTCGCCCTCATACCCCCATACGGGTAGGATATTGGTGAGCGTTGCCGTTTTTTTTCGCTTCAGTCTTGCGTCAAACGATATGACGTCAATATGTAGTGGATAATCGTTGTCATTTTGATAGTCCCCGTCATACCATATGGGGGAGCCCACCGGCATGGGGGCATCGCGCATAATGCTCGGGTAAAGGCTGTTCACGTCCCAGCTCCGGCAGTCCTGATATTCCCCTGGCTTACTGTATACTATCGCCCCATAGTAGGCGGGGCGCATTCGGTGATAATCCTCTTTGCTTAGTGGCGGGAAGTGACGACGGAATCCGGCGTAATCCCCGTCGATGTAGTCGGTCATTGCCATAGACGCTATCGTGGTGCCCTTGAGTCGCAGCGCGGCGCATTCCTGCGCGATGTTCCACGTGGTTTCCAAGTCATCCGCGCCGCCGAATGTTTCACGTGAAACATTCAGACCATCGTTGCGCGTGATATTGCGCACGTCCAGAAAATCCACGGTGACACCGCCCATGCGCACCCGGAAACTATAGAAATGGCCGCGAATGTTGAACGTACCCCATACGCCATCCTTGGCCGGGTTCGACTGCAATGGCAGTCGTTTCAATAGATCGGCGGCTATGGGCTTGATGTCCTGCCATCCATGGGCGCACCATACTCTTGTATGGTGGTCAAGCATGGTGAGGCGTATAACGACGTTCGCTGTCAATGATTCCATACCATTATCCGTGCATAGCATTGCGCCGTCTGTTGCCGCCGCCCGGCGTTCTCGCATGATCTCGCATCCCTTTTTTAGTGTCGTGTCGCGCTGGTTAACCATTCGTCGAGTCGGGTCTCTACGTCTCCTGCATCCGCTTTGGTCTCCCATTTGTGCGTCTTATCGTTATACCATGCCGCTTCGCGCACTACGGCACCGAAGTTTGTATTATTTATCAGCCACCGTTTTTGTCGGTTCGACAGGGACGCAAATTTTTGGGCAACGTTCCGGTCGAACGCCTCCAAACGCTGCTCGACCTTGCCGAAGTCGCCCGTGCCCTCATTTTTGGGTATCGTCTTTGTGCCGGTCTGTAACTTGGCTCGGCCTACAAGCCCCGCATATTCAAGCACAAGCCCCTCCGCTCTGCTGCGCCTACCCTCTCTTGCCATTGCGCGTAAGTGGCTGATTCCACGATCTGAGCCGAGTATATTCACCCGGCTGCGCGTAAGTTCGTCACGAGCCGAACCGCCGACCGAGTGCACGCCAAGAACGTCCAATGGCGACTCTCCCGCACGTTCCATTTCCCGCATTTCGCCCACGGTGTAACGGGCTAGGCTCAATGCGTTGAACTGTTGGGCACGTTTGATTTTTCGTCGTGCCTCAATGCGACGCCGCTGCTGCTGCCGTAACGTCTTCCGCCGTTTTGACGGGGCGGCGGCGATCTCCGCATCGGTTATCAGCGGTCGCGCCGCCATTTCGCGATCAAGTCTCGTAACATGCACATCGGGCACAGCTTGATACGGTTCGTTATCTCGCGCCCTCAATGCCTGTTGCCGTTCCCCAAACTCTTGACCAACACGACGTGCCACCTGTTCGAGCTGTTGAACGGTGAGCTTTCCCAAAAATGTTTCGGTGATTTGCTTGGGGAGGAGTCCGGTACTATAATCTCTAGCCGCTCTCTCTCGGCGTACCTGCGCCGATCTGATAGCGGCGTTGCGTTTCAGATTGTCGGCACGTCGGTTGGTTTTACGTTTTGCCACGGCCCTCTCCCTTGTGAGTATAAAACACCCCCCCCGTCGCAAGGATGGAAACGACGGAGGGGGGTGAGTCTGGCGGCAACGCCCCTATAGGGACATTACCACGTTATCATATGATGTGGACATTCGCGTTACTTGCGCTTGTCTTCCGACACAAGTTCGAGGTCGAAGAACTTAAATCCACGGCGACTCTTTTTTTCCACCACCTTGAGAACAAGCGGATGATTCCACGTGTCCGGCGTTCCGAAAATCGCGAATAGGTTGCCAAAAGCATGCGCCAGCGTGGGGGAGGCGGCGGCGAAGTCGCCTTCCTCCGCGTGGATGACGACACGGGTAGAAGAGTTGATTTCACCCGTTTCCTGATTGGCGACCTCAATGGCCTGTGCAAGCACGTTGGTCACATGCAATGGCTCATTGAGATGTTCATCCACCTTATCAGAGGTTTGCATGGCGTTATACAGCGCCATTTTACCGTCCACAGAAGTGGTGTCGAAGAAGTGCGAGACGGCATTAGCGCCGTTCGCCGCAAAATTGTTGCCGTTTGCCACGGTCAGTTCATTGTCTGCCATTGATATTGCCTTTCCTTATAGGGGTTATTAATTATTTTCCTCGGAGATGATATCATCCTCAACCACGTTGCCGCCAACCGGCTCCGAATAGTCGATAATGGTATCGTCTCCAAATTCGCAATTAGCCCAATAATCCTCTTCGCGCATGCACGTTATCTGCGCATGGTATTCAGCAGACATGGGCAGCATGTTCTTGTTGATCTTACGAGCTTTTTTCATTGCCATATCGGCTGTGCGACAAGCGCCGTCCACAAGCACTTCAGCGTCGATGAGTTCACCGTTTTTGCCGCGCGTGACGCCGCGCACAACGGAATAGTGTCTGGTTCGCTTAATGTATGCCATAATCATACCGCCTTATCTTGATATTGTTGCTGCCGTGATATTCTTGCAACGTCTTCATCAGTATATCGCACGTCGGTCAGATTGTCAAAAAAATTGCACGCAATTCTAATGATGGTTTTGGCAAATTCGTTGTCATCCCAGATTTTGCACATCTCATAGCAAGTCGCGCCCTTGACGTGACAGACCGCACACCACGCCACTAGCGACGGACAGTAAATAAGCCCAGACAACATTTCGATATTCTGTGTTCGAGACAAAGCGCCTACACGGGATGTCCACGGAGCGAGGGACAGACAGACGTTCGCCGCATACTCGATACTGTCCGCGAACGCGACTTGTGCCCCCTGAGGCTTATAAAAACCCTTTAATAACGCTACACTGCGACAAAACGTCTCCCAATCACCTTCGCCCTTGTTATACTCTCGCAGATGTAAACGACAGCGACGGCCACGGATGACGCGACGAACACGTTCGTCGTTCAGAATATCATCGTCAAACCAATTCGTGCGATCATCATTGCTTTTCATTTTCGATATCCTTCACTTCCATAGTCACGGTAGGACAACCCTTTGCCAAACACTTTGCATCATACGACACAGTATGTTTGAGCTCATCAAAATCACGGAACTCGGCAAATTTCACGTCAAGATGCAAGGGGTCGGATTCGCCTTTCCACTGCAATACATCTATATTCAGTCTCATCCATTCGAGTTCAACAGCCTCACCATGAATGCGCACAAAAGCAGCATGAATATCGCCATCAATACGCTTCATAACGCCTTTATGCTTCCTGCAAAAGCTGACAGGAATGAAGTACTCCGGCTCATTAGAAAACAAAGAACACTTTACATCGGCGAAACCCGTCCTATAGATAAAATAGTTATCAGGCAAAAGACTATTAAACAGGTCTATAATATTGTTGTCATTAAAATAATTCATCTTAACTATCATGACTCCACCACCTTATAACGCGATTCGATACAATAATACACATCCGCCGAGTCAACACCGCCATAATACTCGACGGCCTTGATCGCACAGTCGTGACTATTACATTCAGCTACGCACTCACATTGTCGATCGCCGTAATGGCGCAACACGGCGAACACCTGAATAAGTTTGGTATCCATCTTCACTCACCTTCGATTTTTCTAAAAACCATATTACGCAATGCTTCGGCAATTGTAGACCCATACCCAACGCCCCTCATAAAATTCCCCTTTTTGCAAGATACAAAAACTAAATCGCCAAAACACTGTATCCTAAAAGATGACCTAATCATTTTTATTTTCTCCTATATCGTTCTTTCAACAGCGAAACGCCACAGATCAACCAACTCGCTCACTCTGCCACACGATTTAGAAACACCGCGACTTCAAAACAATCGCAATATGACTCAAAACCCTCACGCCTACGCTGAACAAAAAGATTATCTACGATCGCATCAACATTATAGTCCTCAACACGCTCGCCGCTATCGCGAATATAATTAACGACATCATTGCGAACATCCTGTACAGAAACCATATCC
>OLZW01001391.1_pt1 | contig 18310 bp, 7 predicted proteins | sample 1674281 | NCBI WGS metagenome assembly OLZW01 (sample SAMEA103958157, study PRJEB25191) | human gut metagenome | biome: human-associated habitat [ENVO:00009003]; feature: intestine environment [ENVO:2100002]; material: feces | place: Germany | collected 2013/2015
TGATGTTCACTTTAGTAGTTATGTCTTTTGTGGTTGCATCTTGCGACAAATCTGAAGACGAGTTTTTGTTGAATACCTATAACAACGGTGGCAACAATAATAGCGAGATCACGATTAATGTGAAGCGCGATGCCGAAAACGGTATCATTGAAGCTTCTCGTGAAGTCAACGGTCTCCGTCAGGATACAACCATTACGGTTGCTCTTGGCGCAGTGAACTTCGAGATTACTCCGGTTGATACCATTAAGGTGGCTTCCGCAGAAGTAATTCGTTCCAACTTTGCCGAAGTCGGTGAAGCCGAGGTAGAAGAATATGAAGAAAACGGTGTTTATTTCACCAAGACTTCAAAATCCTACCGCGATGAACTCACCGGTTATGCCAAGGATATCAACATCTCTTATCTTGACGCATACACTTACGTATGGGGCAAGAAAGTTGAATTCCCGCAGGCAAACGGCGCAGTTGAAGTTGTTGAGGAAATCAACCTTCTCGACGAAGGTATCAAAGAAAAGATGCATTACTATACAGCTACCACTCAGTATAAAGTTGCTTTCATGGAAGGCAGCTCTGTTGAGAAAGGTCTGGAAGTGTTGGCTATCGACGCCGATGATACTTTGTTGAGCACCGAAAAAACCGACGAGGGTTACGAAACCCTTACGTCTACTACAGCTAAGAGCTGGATCGAGATCACTCGTACATACAAAATTTCCGGCGCAGTTGCTACTCGTTACGAAGTTGTTCTGAACAACGGCGTTTCTGCTCCTGCTTACGAAGTGATGAATGTTGAGTCTTTCAATCTTTCTTCCAAAGGTGCAAACCTGGAAGAAGCTTCTGTTTCCGGCAACCGCGAAGAAGGTAACATCAAAGTTACTTCCTATCGTCAGAACTATGTCGTAGGCAACAACATCTTCGATCGTACATTTGTTCTCTCTTATGAGACAGCCGTATTGACCGTTGATGACAAGACTTTCGACATGCCGAGCCGCAAATATGAGAACGTAACCGACGGTAACTTCAATATCACCGATATGGAAGGCATCACCGGTTATGACCGCGTACTGTACACTCATAATATGAGCGCTACTTTCAACGGTAACTCTGTTGCAGCAAAGGCAGAAGTTGAACTCCGCATGGTAGAAGTTAAGGACGAGCTCATCAGCCGCGTGATCGTGGAAGACGGCAAAGATTATATCAATGCTTCAACTACGAAATCTTGGGTTAAAGTTAAGGAAGTATGGTCTGTAGGCGGCGAAAAGGTATATACCAAGTCAGTTAACCTGATTAACGGTATTGCTGCTCCTGCTAAGATCACAAAGATCCTTGCCAGCTTTGACCTGAACAGCGCAGCTGCTTCTCTTGGCGGTGAAAAACTGGTTAAGACTGAAACTAAGGGTGATTTCAAGGTTATGACTTACGAGCGCACCTATACGGTAGCAAACGATAAGTTTACCCGCGTTTTCACTTTGAGCTATCAGAAAGCCGTTTACACCGTGATCAACCACGATATGCCTTATTCCGAATATGAAAACGTTGCAGACAATGGCTTCAACATGAGCGATATGTCCAATACGACTCAGAACGGTAAGACTTATAACCGCAAGAACTACGTTCATGCTATGAGCGCAATGTTCAACGGTTACGATGCCAAGGCCAACGCCGAAGCAGAGTTGTTGGTTGAAGTTGAAACTCCCCGTGACACCCCGTCTTGGTTAGGCAACCCGACCGGAGCAAAATATACCCGCGTGCAGAAAGCTGCCGGACAGAAGTTCATGGACATGATCGTTTTCACTTATGAGAACGGTGTTGTTATGGCTCCTAACGGCAAGGTAGACATGAGTTTGATCTATGCTTTCAACGCATCTGTAGCATCTGCAAACGGCGTAGACGTTTGTATCAACGGTGCATACAGCGGTGTATTCGGCAACGGTAAATGGCAGCCCGCCAAAATTACCATGGTAAGCGGTCGTTGGATCTATGCAGGCAAGTCCTCTTCTTGGGATCACACTGTAATGGAAACTAACGCTGTAACCCTTGGTATCGGTGTTGACGTTACTCCGATTCCGAGCGCGCAGAAGACTACAATCAGCAACGGTAAGATCACTATTTCTTACGCTGCTAATAACGGTAGCACAACTGCAAATTCTTCTCTGTCATTGCGTTAATTTTTTACGTTGTGAACAGGTAAAGAACGTTCGTGTCTAAGGATACTCTCTCATCCCTCTCCGGAACCAAAATTCCGGGGAGGTGTACTAAAAAATATCTGGGGCTATTCCCGCATTCCTTTAAAAACAAGAAAAGATGAAAAATATAGTAATTGCCATTGTAGCAGTATTGGCAACTGCATTCGTGAATGTAAACAGCGCTAGCGCTCAGTCAGTAACTTTTGGTTCTGAAAAGAAAGGTCTTGCTTCCGAACCTTCTGCAGAAATGCAGGAGATCGCCAAGGTCGATTCTATGACCCTGGATTATATGGAAGCTTTCGCTTCTCGGAAACATGACGAGCTTATGCTCAAAACTTCCGACGGTAAAACGTACTGGAAGGGACGCGCGATTGAAGGCTTCTTTATCGGAGCTGTCGGCGGAGCATCCTATATTCCGAACGCTAAGAGTTTCTCTTATGTGTTTGGAGCAGAAGTTGGTTATACCATGTGGTGGGGTGACTTTTTGGTGACCGGCCGCGTGGGTGAGATCAATTTCGACGGTTTGACCTATATGGCGCCGTCTGCCTTTGGTGAAGTGAGAGTAAATCTCGCACACTGGGGTAAAAACAAACAAAATCGCTTTTATGTTGGCGGCCGTGTTGGCTACCAGTATACGGAAAGCGATAATTCTATCTCAGAATCCGGTGATGGTTACGATTTTACTCGTAAATCGTCTCTGAAAGGTTCTGGTCTGGGTTATGGTGCAGTCCTTGGCTGGGAAACCCGTCAGTTCATGAGCGGAAACCGTTTTGGTATCCAGCTCGCCGCTTACACTTATGACGTGCAACATGCAACGTCAGGAAAAGTAAACGGAGAAGTAGTTGCTGATAAGAATATCGTCAAGCAAGGCTGGCAGATTGAGCTCACTTTGAGCTATCGCTTCCAGTTCGGCAAAACGAAGAAAAACTACTAATTCTAGTTTCGCTGCAAAGCATTTCAATATATTTTCAGATGTCGGAGGTTTTCCTCCGGCATCTTTTTTTTATTAATGTCTGATAGAAAAGCCCGAGTTTAACCCGGAGCCGAATGCTGCGGTGTTGGAACAACACCGCTTCGCGCCTTTAATCATGGTCAAACCGCAAGCTTTGTAACTGCTGTAGAACCACGGAGTTACCCGTGGATATCTACGTGCCGTCGACCGCTTTTCAAAATAACTTTCCCATACAAGGCAAAAACCTCAATCTCGCTTATTTCGGCGCCTTATTTTTTGTCATTCCGCTTTTTGCAAGATTTCCGGACAGATTCGGGATGGTGAGGCGGAAAACTCAATCTCTCTTGCATATCTAAAATCTCCCGCATACTGTCCGATAAAACTCTTTGCCCGCTTCACCGGCTTGGGCATAATCCCTGAATTCTCTCCTTTGTGCCGTCAAACTGACCGATTCTTCCGTTAGCATGCGTTCGGTAATTACCATGTCGGGTTTGTTTGGGCATCTCATTTTTAGGCTATGCCTTAAAAATTATCTTCCGCACTTCAGGTCTTGTTTCGATGTTTGTTTTCCTTTCTTCCTCCCTTCCTTCTTTTTCCCCTTTCTTTGCTTTTTCCCCTCAAGCTCCCGAACCGGGGCAGGGTGCCAAAGCAGCGAGCCGCCGCCTCCATCCTTTTTTCTCTTATAAGCTCCCGAACCGGGACGGAATGACAATATGGGTTTGTTTCCGCGTTCGCAGGGTGACAGAGGCAAAGAGAGGACGGAAGCGGCCGCTTGTAAGCCGACTGACAGGGGTTGTGTTTGTTTGCGGGATGGTAAAGGGTGCTCACGGAATGCGCAAAAGAACCGCCGGCGGAATATAAAAGAGGACTGTTTTCGGGATGGCAAAGCGGATTTTATCAACAAGAGGAAAGGGGAGATTCGCCTGCGGACTCGCCGTCTATCAATATTTTTAGACAAAATAGAAAAAATATGCCGTTTTCAGTCAAAAATAAGTTGTGGTTTTAATTCTTTTATGGTACAGTATAAACGACAAAAATTATTCTGTTATTACATTGATTATCATTGTAAATGTCTCTGATGAAAATGATTTTTCAAGCATCGGGAGACCTGCAGAAGCAATTTTTCTATATATTTCCTAAAAAAATAATCAAATAACTTTTAAAAACAAAAATATGGAAAAGAGAAATGTCTTTTACAGCATTGTTGCATTTGCCATAATGCTGACTTTAGCCATGTTCACGTCATGTGACAAAGCGCTGGAAGAGTTTAGTCTTAATGTGGAGCCTGATAGCGGTCCCGACACCAACACGGAAGTGACCATTACCGTGACCCGCGACAGCGAAAACGGTAAGGTGACGGCCTCGAAAGATGTCAACGGCATCAGGCAGGACACCACGGTGATTGTGCCTTTGGGCGGCGTAAATTTCGAGATTTCGCCCTTGGATACGATCAAAGTGAACAAGCCCGAAGTGTCGTCGGTAAGCTTTGCCGAAACCGGCAGCAACTCCGGCAACTGGGAAGCGGAAGGCGTGTCTTATACCAAGACGGTCAAGACCTATCGTCATGAAATGACCGGGTATCTGAAAGACATCACCATTAGCTACCTGGATGCGGAGATGACGCTCTGGGGCAAGAAGGTTGTTTTTCCGGCAGCAAACGGCAGCGTTGCTTTTGAAGACGGCGGTATCAGCGTTGTCGACGAAGGCATCAAGGACAAGGTTCATTATTATCTCTCGACTTCAAGCTACAAAGTTGCCTTTATGGGCGGCAGCAGCATAGAGAGAGGGTATGAACGTCTGGCAATGGATGCGGACGATGTTTTGCAGAGTACCTCAAAAACCGACGAAGGCTATGAAACGCTGTCTTCGACCACGGCCAAAAGCTGGGTTGAGATCACGCGTACCTACAGCCAGTCGGGTTCCGTCGTTTCCAGATACGAAGTGATCCTAAAGAACGGTATCGGCGCTCCGGCGTACGAAATCCGTACGGTAGAAAGCTTTGAACTGGAAAAGAAAAACGCCGTTTCCGGCGAAACCGTCGTCAGCGGTACCCGTACCGAGGGCAACATCACGGTTACTGCGCATACGCTCGATTATACGGTCGGATGCGATTTGTTTGACAAGGTGTTCACCCCGTTCTGGGAAACTGCGGTCCTGAAGGTTGACGGAAAAGAGTTTGAGATGCCGTCCCGCGCTTACGAAAACATCACGGACAAGGGATTTAAACTGACGGAAATGTCGGAAAAGGACAATTACGAGCGCCGGCTCTACACCCACACCATCGGTGCTACTTTCAACGGCAACTCGGCCGAAGCCGTTGCCGAAGTCGAATTGCACAAGAAAGCGGAAGACAAGCTGGAAAGCCAAGTGATTGTCGAAGACGGCATGGAATATGTCGACGTGACGACGACCAGGTCATGGATCAAGATCAAGGAAGTATGGTCCGTATCGGGCGAAAAAGTGTATACGAAATCGGTTAACCTGACCAACGGCATCAATGCCCCGGCCAAGGTGATCAAGATTTTGGAAGACTTTACCTTAAACCAGATATCGGCTGTCCTTGGCGATGAAGTCTTGGCGGAAACTGAGACTGTCGGCGATTTTACGGTAAGGACTTATCAGCGGACTTATACGGTCGGCAACGACAAGTTTAACCGTATATTTACGTTGTCTTACCAACGTGCGTTTTACAATCCGCTGGATCACAGCATGCCGTTTGCGGAATACGAAAGTGTTGCCGACAACGGATTTGCAACCGCGGACATGACGCAGATCACCGAAGAGGGCAAGACTTACGACCGCAAGAGCTACACGCACTCGATCGGCGCCAGCTTTAACGGTCATCCGGCGGAAGCCAAAGCGGAAGCCGAATTGCGGGTTTTGGCCTCGGACATCATGACCAGTCAGGAAATCATTGAAGACGGTATGGACTATGTGGATGACAACACCACCAGATCCTGGATTAAGATTAAGGAAATCTGGACCGTGTCCGGCGAAAAGACTTATGTAAAATCGGTCGATTTGACCAACGGTATTGCGGCTCCGGCCAAAGTTACCAAGATTTTGCCGAGTTTTGCGCTGGCCTCCGCAACGCCCTCTCTGGCCGGTGAAAGCCTGCTTAAGACCGAAACCGTCGGCGATTTCACGGTAAAAACTTATCAGCGCACCTATACGGTGGCCAACAATCGTTTTGACCGTGTTTTCACCCTCAGTTACCAACGGGCTGTTTACGATCCGCTTAAGCATAACATGCCGAACCCGGAATACGAAAACATCTCCGACAACGGTTTTGAAACGGCGGATCTGTCGCAAACGGTCAGCGGCGGCAAAACTTACGACCGCAAGAGCTATGCGCACACCATGGGCGCAAGGTTCAACGGCCGTGATGTGAGCGCCGTCGGCGAAGCCGAATTGTGGGTGGAAGTCAATGACGAACTGAAAGAGCGTACGATCGTGGAAGACGGCAAAGACTATATCGATGCCTCTACCACCAAGAGCTGGATCAAGATTAAGGAAATCTGGTCCGTATCGGGCGAAAAGGTGTATACCAAATCGGTGAACCTGAAGAACTCGATCACGGTGCCGGCCAAAATCACCAAGGTTTTGGAAAACTTCAATCTGATTGCTTCCGCTCCGTCGACAGGCGGTGAAAAACTGACGGGAACGCAAACCGTCGGCGACTTTAAGGTGATGACATACCAGCGCACCTATACGGTTGCCAACGACAAGTTCAACCGGGTGTTTACGTTGTCTTACCAAAAGGCGATTTATTCTCCGCTGACTCACAACATGCCCTATGCCGAATATGAGAACCTTGCCGACAACGGATTTAAGCTGAGCGATATGAGCCGGCTGACCGAAAACGGCAGGATCTATGACCGCAAGAACTATGTTCATACCATGAGCGCCATGTTCAACGGTTATCCGGCAAGTGCGGCGGGCGAGGCAGAATTGCGGGTTTTCGTAAGCGAAGACCGTGATACGCCGAGCTGGCTGGGAAGTCCCAAGTCTGCAAAGTATACGCGCGTTCAGCAAAGTGTCGGCGCCAAGTTTATGGACATGATCGTTTTCACTTATGAAAACGGCGTGGTCATGGCACCGAACGGCAAAGTGGACATGAACCTGTGTTATGCTTTTGATGAATCCGTAGCGGCAAAGAACGGCGTCGAAACTTGTATTTCCGGCGCATACAGCGGCGTTTGGGGTGCAAACAAATGGCAGCCGGCGAAAGTTACGGTTGTCAGCGGTCGTTGGATCTATGCCGGCAAAAGTTCTGCCTGGGATCATACGGTTATGGAAAAGAATGCGGTAACTTTGGGTATTGGCGAAGACGTAACGCCGACGCCGGGCGCTCAGAGTTACAAAATTACCGGTAACCGGATTACAATCTCCTACGCCGTAAACAACGGCAGTAAGACGGCTAATACTTCTCTTTCCCTGAAGTGATGATTGTCTTCGCGGAAGAAAAGAAAAACGGCCTGTAGCTCTCTTGGAAAGCTTCTTTTCGCGGTGCGGAAGGAAGTATGCGTGAAAAGTCCTTTTGACAAACATTTACAATTTGACCCCGGAACGTAAAGTTTCGGGGTTTTTTTTAGGTTGTTTCGTTTTATCGCTAAAAAATCTCCCCGCTTTTGCGGGGAGATTTTTGCGTTTGATCGGCTTGCGGTTTTTAGGCTGCTGCCGGCGGCAAACGTCTGCGGTCAGAACGCATAGTTTAAGCCGATGCCGACGGCGGCGGCACCGTAGCTTGAACCGAACGTATAGTTTGCCCAACCGTAACCGGAAAGGCTTTCCGTGACGCCGAAGCGCGCGCCGAGTTCAATCCGCCCCAAAAGCTGGTCGTGGTAAGCTTCCGTCTTGCCCAATCCGCTGATCAGCACTTCGTCTCCGTCCGTGATCGTCTGGATCAGTCCCGGCTTGATATAAACGACCGACGTCAGATCGTTCTGGCACAGACGGTATTCCAGTTTAACCGCCGTTTCGATTTCAAGCTGTTTCAGGCTGTCAAACGACGCCGTCTTGCCCGCACTGTCGCGAATATCGTCAAACTCCGACTGCGTGTAAAAGACCCCGAAACTCGGTTCCAGCGTCAGCGCTTCGCTCAGGCCGTACTTTCGCCCGCCTTCCGCGCCGATGCTCCACAACGTCCCGTTGCTGTCGGTGTTGACGATACCGTCGTCGGTTTTGAGGTCCGCTTTCTGGAGACCGCCGTAAACCGTCGCGAACGCGTACCAGTCGTTTTGCTCAAAGCGATAGTATAAACCGCCGAGCCAGCTGTCGATGTCAAGTTCCGAACCGACGGTCGAACGATATTTGCTTCCCTTGCCGCTGACGTCATAGTCGCCCTGACGATAAGCCGCAAACACACCCAGACGGTTGTTGGCGTCATATTGCAGATCGCCGCCGGCGGTGACGCCCCAGATGTCGGCGTCAAATTCGGCCGGTTTGTCAACCGTCGAGCTCAGGTAACCGCTGTCAACCCACAGCTGACGGTCGGCTTTTGCGTCGCGGGCGCAGGCGCCTTCTTTACAGAAAGCCGTCTTTTGTTCCAGCGTGTCGCGCAGGCCGCGAACCTGTTCCAGACCGGCCGAAGGCAGACTGATATAGGCCGTCACTTCCGGCGCAACTTCGGGGTCGGTTTTGCCGAACTCGGGGTTAAGGGTATCGGTCAGCGACAGGTACCAGACGTTGCCGCTTTCCGGCGTTCCGGCGACGTTCTTGCCGGCATGCCACATGTAGGGGCTGCCGATCACGCGGGAAACATTGAAGACGGCGGAAGTTTCCTCATTGTCGTTGGGGGCGAAAAGGAAAGGCACGACGGCGTCTTTTTTGTTGTCGAGCACGTCGGGGTTCAAAGCGTTGACCAGTACGTTGGTTTCTCCGGCAACGTCTCCGTTCACATGGATGGCGCCGCTGTGAACGGTGTTGTTTTCCCGGTCGACCATCACGTCAACGGTGAGGAGCGGCTTTTGCGCGCCGGTACGCGCATATACGGAAGAGGAGCCGCTGACGAAGTCCTGCGCGTAAATGCGTCCGTTTAAGCCGAGATGAACGACGGCGCCGCCGTTCATGGCAAAGCGGTTGACGTTCTCAACCGCATTGTTGAATTTGACATAACCGGTGCCGTCACCAAAAACGTCAATGTTGTAGTTCTCGCCGTCAATGCCGTCGTCAAAGACAATCCGGCCGCGGTTGACCGATTCCAACGTCAACTGACCGTCAGGAGCATTAGCAGGAATGACGATTCCTTCAAAAATCGTGTTGCCGTCAAATTCATCATAATATTGATCCAAAATGATGTTGTTCAGCCCCGCGACATAAACGGCGTTAGACTTGCCGCCGGCGGTGTTGCCGGAAAAACGGCTTTCGCCGTTATCGGCAACAATCCTGACGTCGCTGCCATAGATGGCGCCGCCTTTGCCCGAAGCTTTGTTGTTGATAAAGCTGGAGTTGACGACTTTTAAGGACGGAGCCAGCATATGCTCGATGTCGGCCTGATATAAGGCGTCTTTATATTGTTCAAAATCGCTGATCCCATAACCTGGTTGGATCTCTCCCTGATAATAATCCAGCGCATCCTGATAGGTTTGGGCGTCGACGGCAGTTGCGACTATGTTATGTACGTAAAATTTGCCGCCTTCCCTGACATATTGGTCAAACTCGGCCGCCGTCATGTTGTATATATTGTAGCGCTCTTCCTGGTTATTTTTCAGATAGAAAAATGTTTTTTCCTGATCGCCGTATTTTATCGTCACTTTGTTGACTTCCGGCATGTTCCAAACGGCATCTTCCACGTTCCGTCGATCGTTTTCGGACATGCCGGACATCATATAGACTGCACCGCCGTCTTTGGCACTGTTGTTGATAAAGGTGCTGCCTTTAACATTGATGCCGTAAGTCTGGTTGGTATACTCGTTAACCATGCCGGCAATCGCGCCGCCGAAGCCGCTTGAGCGGTTGTTCTCAAACCGGCTGTTGCTGATGTTGTGTTCTCCGGCATAAAACGGTTCTTCCGGTTCCGGCAATACTTCAGTAGGTGCTACCTGCGTTTCTTCCGTCCAGAAAGCGATTGCGCCGCCGGCACCGTATTCGTCCCGTGTCTGATTATAGTTGCCGTCAAACACGCTGCCCTCAATATCAAGCCACTGGCTGGAGAAAATTGCTCCGCCGGCTGCCGCATGATTGTCCTTGAAAGTGCTGTTGACAATATGGGTTACCGACAGATCGTCAGCCTTGAGACTTTCCGCCTGCGGAATAAACGGATTCTCAAGATAAAGTGCACCGCCTCGACCGACGTCACGTTTCTCCGGCATGGCTATTCTTACCGGTTGCTGTTCATAAACGGTGTTGCCGGTAAACGTGCTGTCAACAATCTTGCCGATATAACCGCCGCCTGTCGAAGCGATCGCTCCGCCGCTATAACTGTTGACGTTGTTCTCGAAAACACTGCCGGCAACTTGTTCTATCAAACCATAGTTTTGAACGCTTCCTTCATTGTTTTTGAAAACAGAACGAACGGTGCCGATCTCGCCATAGTTTCCAATGACGCCGTCGTTGTTCGTAAACGTGCTTTCGATATTGCCGATTTGTCCCCGGTTGTAAATCAGGGAATATTCTCCGTCTACGTTTATCTTGATGTTGTCAATGGCTTCCCCGCGGCCGTTCTCTATCTCTTCCGTCCATTCCGTGATGTCTTTTGCCGCTGACGGAAACGTTAAAAATGTTCCCGCCAAAAGCGCAAATGAAAATATAGTCTTGGGTTTTAACATTCTAACCTTTTCCCTTTCTTTCAAAAAGCTGTTCTTCCCGTTCTGCCGAAGCAAAACGATCGTTTTAATTAAGCGTGTCCGCAATTTTGAAAAAGGAAACTAACTGCTTGATAAAAACGGAATTTTGTTGCATTGTTAAAACAAAAGATATACCATTGTCCTGTATCAAAATAACGATCCTTTTTTTGATACGGCTTTCGGTTTTTCAAAAAATATTGCAATCCTCTGATATTTTGATCGGCATCTTTCCGCATATAAAAAAACCGGCAAACGCCGGTTTTTCGCCTTTCTTAAAAATCTGTCAAAAAAAAGCCTGTTCCAGCACTTTCATCACGCCGCCTTCGTCATTACCGGGCGCAATGGCCGCGGCAATCTTTTTCAGGTCGGGATGAGCGTTCTTCATCGCATAAGAACAGGCGCTGTTTTCAAGCAGAGAAACGTCGTTCAGATAATCGCCGAAGGTCATCGTTTCTTCCCGGTCAATGCCGAGTTTTTCCTGAATAAAGGAAAGCGCATTGCCTTTGCCGACGTTCAAATCCATAATATCCACCCAGTCGGGACCGGAAAGAACCACGTTCGCCCGGGCGGAAAAATGCCGCAAGGCAGGATAAGTCAGCGTTTCCGAAGCATTTTCGGCAAACACCGCCACCTTGCAAATGCCGTCGTCAAACGCGGCAGGCTCCAGTTTTTCCACTACCGTCGCGCGGGCAAAAAAACGATTGACGTTCCGGGCAAAATTTTCGTCTTTCATATCTTCCGCCGCCGCATAAGCGCTTTTGCCGCCGCTTAAAATGACGCGCCCTGCCCTTTTGGCCGCAACGTCCGCCACAACCGCCTGCCAAAGCTCGGTTTCCATGTCGCGGGCCATGACAATCCGTCCCCGATAATAAACCACTCCTCCGTTTTCGGCAATGAAGTATATCCGTTCGCCGAGCGTTTTAAAATATTCCAGCATGTTAAAATACTGGCGGCCGCTGGCGGCGACAAAACAAACCCCGCGTGCCAGCAATTGTTCCAAAAGCGGCAAAAAACCTTCAGGCAGACGCTTCTCAGAATCGAGCAGCGTGCCGTCAAGATCGGATGCCACCAGCCGGATTTCCTTATTTTCGACAACCATTCCTTTTGCCTATCTTTCTTTTTTGACAGCCGCAATGTTGCGGTAATAGGCCAGCGTGTTTTCCATATCCTCCAGATTAACCGGAAGTTTCAACCGCCAGTTCGGATATTTGTCACGATCGGTGCCGGGCAGGTTTTGCAGTTTTTCCACCTGGAAAATATCTTCCGGCTGCACCAGAAAGATTTTGGCATTGCTTTTGGCCATGAAACGGTGGACGGCTTCTTCCAGCCCCTCCGGATAGCCTTCGCCGTACAGATAGTCTCCGTGGCGGCGGTTGTCTTCCGGCCAGACCTGATTTTCGTCCATCGCTTTCAGCAGCTTCCAGCGGTCGGCTTCGCGCTTATGGTAGTTGTCATGCATTTCCTGATCGCTTCCGATAATGCCGAGTTTGCGCGAAAGCGCGATATCGTAGCCGAACCACCACATCTTAAGCGGCGGCATGTCGTGGGTGCCGACGGAAGTCACCACGTTTTCCGGATACTGGTAGGGCGATTTGAAATCTCCCCAGCCGGCGTCCCAGCGCTCGCTCCAGAGGACGCTCATCGACATGATGTTTTTGGCGGCTATCTTGTCCAGAAAACCTTCCGGCACGTTACCGATGCTTTCGCCGACGATCATGCAGCGGTTTAAGTGGCTCTCGATGGCGACGATGCCCAGCATATCTTCAAAATTATACATGATATACGTTCCCTGTTTGCCGTCGGCCTCGGGCATGACAAACAGACGCATCAGACTCATCACGTGATCCAGGCGCAGCGCTCCCGCCCCTTCCGCGGCGGCGCGGATAATTTTGATAAACGGCTGATAGGCGCGGGCTTTCAGTTCAAACGGATTAAACGCGCCCAAATTCCACTTTTGCCCGGTCGGAAAAAACGCGTCCGGCGGCGCGCCGGCGCCGCTTTCGCGCAGATAGAGGCCTTCGTCGCCCCACACTTCCGCGCTGTCGCGGCCGACGCCGACCGGCAGGTCGCGGTAAATGCCGATTTTCAGCCCCGCTTCGCGGACGCAGTCCGTAACCTTTTGCAGCTGACGGTCGGCCTCAAACTGCAGGAACTTGAAAAAGCCCAGCCGGTCGGCCTGCTGTTTTTGATATTTTTTAACCGCGGCGGTGCCGGGTTTGCGATATTCCTTTTCCCAGGCGCGCCAGCCTCCCCAGTGGTCCTGCCACTTGTCCTCGTACAAAGCCTGAAAAGTCGCCAGATTGTCCAGATCCTCTCCCTTACGGCGGCAGAATTTGTCAAACGCCTTCATCCGTTCCGGGTCTTCCTTCATCCGCCGGTAAAGCGTCTGCAAAACCTTCATCTTAAGCGGATAGACGCGGCCGTAGTCAATCGTGTCCGCAGCATTCAGGTCGGCAATTTCCGCCTCCGCCTGATAGCGGTCTTCCGGCCGGAATTCGGGCACGCTTTCAACATCGATATAGATCGGATTCAAAAACAGACGGCTGACCGAAGAATAAGGACTGGCCTCCTCGGGAAAACAGTGGCCGAGCACGTTGACCGGATTGAGGCCGATAATGTCGGCGCCGCTTTTCCGGCACATACCGACAAAATTGCACAGGTCGGTAAAGTCGCCGATCCCCCAGTTGCGGCGGCTGCGGAGAGAATAAAGCTGCACGCAGTAGCCCCACAGGCGCATTTTGTCCCAGCCTTCCGGCTGCCAGCATTTTTCCGGCGCTATCGCCAGCAGCGTCCGGTACGAGTTTTCGCCGACGTTCAGTTCGGCGTCGTAATAACCGACCGCCAGATCGGAGGTAATCTCAATTTCCAGCCGGCCGTACGTTTTTTTGCCGACCGTCCGCCTTTCCGGCAGGGTAACGACGACAAAGGAAACCTCCGACTTTTCGCCTGTCTGCCGGCTGACGACGGAAAGGCCGAAATCGCCTTCGATTTCGTTTTCGGGGACCACGACGTCAAAAACCTTGCGGCTTCGGGGAATAACGTAAACGGGTTCCAACGCCGTCTGCCAGCGGCGGTTGTCCAAAGCGCGGAGAGAGCGGGCGATTTCTTCGCCGCTGCCGGCCTTATATCCCAGAACGCCGGCAAAAAAACGCACCGTTTCGTCGCTCACCTCGTGGCAGGCGGCTTTCAACCCGCAATCGGTGTAAGCGGTGGCAATGCCCAGGCGGTCGGCCAGTTCGCGCAACTTTTCATCCATGATGTTTTCCCCCTATTTTTTAATTTCAAACAACAAAACGCTCCACGCCGGCACCGTAATTGTGCCTCCGGAAGCGATTTTTTTCCGGCTGACGAACTTCTCCGAAGTGTCCAGCAGCAAATTCCATTTCATCCCTCTGCCCAGCAGCGGCAGCTTCCATTCCGTTTCCGCCGCGCCGGCATTGTAAATGCCTAGGACAAAGCAGCCGTTGCGGTAAACGCAGTACGACAAAGCCTTGCGGTTGCCGTCGTACCAGTCGGCGTCGGCAAATTCTTTTCCGTTCTCGTTGTACCAAACCATGTCTTTGATCCCGTCCGGTCCGTACTTGCCGGTAAAGAAACGTTTTTTCTCATAAATTTTCAATTTGCGGCGGAGAGCGATCAGCCGGCGGACAAATTCGGTAAACTCGGCATCGTCGCCGTCAACGGCCTCCCAACACAGCCATGTCAGCACATTGTCCTGGCAATAGGGATTGTTGTTGCCCATCTGGGTATGCAGAAACTCGTCGCCGGCAAACAGCATCGGCGTGCCTACCGACAAAAGCAGGGTCGCCATGATCGCCCTGGCGCGGCAGCGGCGGTTGGCAAGAACCGACGGATTGTCGGTTTCGCCTTCTTCGCCGGAGTTCCAGCTCCAGTTGGCATTGGTGCCGTCGCGGTTGTCCTCGCCGTTGGCCGCGTTGTGCTTGACATTGTAGCTGACCAGGTCGTTCAGGCAGAAGCCGTCGTGTGCGGTTACAAAATTAAGACTGCTCCAAATATCGCGGTTGTGGTAGTTAAAAATATCGCTCGAACCGGAAATGCGGCTGGCCAGTTCCGCCGTCTGATACTGGTCGCCTTTCCAAAAACGGCGGACCACGTCGCGGAAGCGGTCGTTCCATTCACTCCAGCCCGGCGGAAACGCGCCCAGCTGATAACCGCCGTCGCCCACGTCCCACGGTTCGGCAATCAATTTGACATTTTTCAAAACCGGATCCTGACGGACGGCGTACAAAAATCCGCTTTCGGCGGTAAAACCGCCTTTTCTCCGGCAGAGCGTGGTCGCCAGATCAAAGCGGAAGCCGTCGACATGCATTTCTTCCGTCCAGTAACGCAGGGAATCCGTAATCAGCTGAAGCACATAAGGGTTTTCGGCATTGAACGAAGCGCCGCAGCCGGTGCTGTCGTAATAATAGCGCTTGTTTTCCGAATTGAGCATGTAATAGGAGGCGTTGTCAATCCCCCGGTAACAGAGCGTCGGCCCCATCTGGTTGCCTTCCGCGGTATGGTTGTAGACCACGTCCAAAATCACTTCCAGCCCGTTTTGATGATAGAGCTTCACCATTTTTTTGAACTCGTCCAAATCGTCGCAGGCCAGATAAGACTGTTCCGGCGCAAAAAAGCTGCAGCTCTCGTAGCCCCAGTAATTGTCGCGGGGAAAGCCCTTTTTGTGCCGGTTGCCGAAAAAGGCGTGCACCGGCAGCAGCTCCACCGCGGTGATCCCCAAATTTTTCAGATAAGACACCACCGCCGGCGCGCAAAGGCCGAGAAAGGTGCCGCGGTGCCGGTCGGGAACCTGCGGGTGCAGTTTGGTATAACCGCGAACATGCGTTTCGTATAAAACGCTTTCGTTAAAACCGTATGCCGGACGGATATCGTCTTCCCAGTCGAAACGGTCCTCGACCACCACCGATTTGGGCACATAGGGCGCGCTGTCCAACACGTTGAAGGAAAGGTCTTTGTCCGGACTGTCGGGATTATAACCGAAAATCGCCTTGTGCCAGATCAGTTTGCCGCTCAGCTTTTTGCCGTAGGGATCAAACAGCAGCTTGTTGGGATTGAAACGATGCCCCTCCTCCGGCTTGTAGGGGCCGTAAACGCGGTAGCCGTATATCTGCCCGGGTTTGAGTCCGCCGACATAAACATGCCAGACGTTGTTGTCGTTGACGGTAACGGCGATCCGCGAAACCTCTTCGGTGCCGTTTTGGTTGAACAGGCACAGTTCCACTTTGGTCGCATGGGCGGAAAAAAGCGCGAAATTGACGCCCCTGCCGTCATAGTGAGAGCCCAGCGGATAAGGCGTTCCCGGTTGTATCTTAAAACTGCTCATCGTTTCTCCTCCCGGCTCTTTTATATACTATCTGACCGGTTTGATGACAACGGTCGACAATGCCGGCAGCGTGAGCTTTATCGAATAGGGCTTGCCGTTCCATTCCTGCCGCTCGGCATAACGGACGCCGTCGTTTTTGACGCCGCTGCCCCAGTAGTTTTTGTCGTCGCTGTTGAATATCTCCTGATAACCGCAGTTTTCCGGCACGCCGACCCGGTAATCTTCGCGCACGACGGGAGTAAAGTTGCAGACAACGATCAGATAGTCGCCCGGCGTTTCGCCTTTACGAATATAAGAAATGACACTGTCGGCCGCGTTGGCATGATCCAGCCACTCGAAACCGCGGTAGTCGAAATCGATTTCATAAAGCGGCGGATTGCCCTTGTACATCAGGTTGAGGTCGCGGACGCAGTTCTGCATTCCCTTATACATCGGATAATCGAGCAGGTGCCAGCGCAGGCTTTCGTCATAGTTCCATTCCCAGTCCTGACCGAAATCGCAGCCCATGAACAGCAGCTTTTTGCCCGGATGGCCCAGCATAAAGGTATATCCGGCTTTCAGGTTGGAAAACTTGTCTTCTCCCAGACCGGGCATTTTGTTGATCATGGAACATTTTAAGTGGACCACTTCATCATGGGAAAGTACCAGAATAAAGTTCTCGCTGTTAAAGTAGGTGAGACCGAAGGTCATCTTATGGTGATTAAATTTGCGGAAGTATGGGTCCAGCTTCATATACTCCAGGAAATCGTGCATCCAGCCCATGTTCCATTTAAAGGTGAAGCCCAGCCCGCCCTCCTTCGGGTCGTGGGTGACTAACGGCCATGCAGTGGATTCCTCGGCAATGACCATGGCGCCGTGGCCGCGCTGGACCACAACCGTGTTTAAGTGACGGAAAAATTCAATGGCTTCCAGATTCTGGTTGCCGCCGTACCGGTTTGGCACCCACTCGCCGTCCTTGCGTCCGTAGTCGAGATAGAGCATGGAAGCTACCGCATCCACGCGCAGGCCATCTACATGAAACTGCTCGATCCAGTAGAGGGCGTTGGCAATGAGGAAGTTGGAAACCTCATGCTTCTCATAGTCGAAGACTTTGGTACCCCAGTCCGGGTGTTCGCCCTTGCGCGGGTCTGCGTACTCAAAGAGCGCCTGTCCGTCAAAATCAGCAAGGCCGTGGGCATCCCGCGGGAAGTGGGCCGGAACCCAGTCCAGGATGACGCCGATGCCTTTTTTGTGCATATAGTTTACAAAATATTTGAATTCCTTCGGGGTGCCATAGCGGGAGGTGGGAGCATAATAGCCGGTTACCTGATAACCCCAGGAGCCATCGTACGGATGCTCTGCAATCCCCATCAGTTCTACATGGGTGTAGCCCATCTCCTTCACGTAGGCGGCCAGCTCGGCGGCAGCTTCCTTATAGGTATAATAGCCGTCCTTTTCCGGGCGGTTTTTCTTTTTCCAGGAGCCCAGGTGTACCTCATAGATGCTCATGGCCGCCTCGCGCGGGTTGGTGTTTTCACGTTTCTGTACCCAGGTGCCATCCGTCCAGCGGAACGTGTCGTTGAAGGCAGTAATGGATGCCGTGCCAGGCCGGTATTCGGCGTACTGGGCAAACGGGTCAGCCTTAAAAATGACCTTGCCGGTCTGGGTAGTGATGGCAAATTTATAAAGCTCACCCGGTTTGATGCCGGGAATAAAGCGCTCGTAAATGCCGGAGGTTTCCAACACCTGCATAGGGCAGGCATCGGGATCCCAGTTATTAAAGTCACCTACTACGCTGACAGATGCAGCGTGTGGAGCCCATACCGCAAAATAATAGCCGTCTTTGCCATCGAAGGTTTTCGGGTGGGCGCCGAGTTTGTTGTAGATCTCATAGTGGGTACCTTCTCCGAACAGGTAACGGTCACCGGCGGTGATAAAGCCGGTCTCGGTCTGCTTTTTCTTATCTCTGACTGCCATAAGGTCAATCCTCCCTGATCTTTAAGACAACACTGCTGTTGCCCGGTAATGTAAGATTTAATGTTCCGTTCTCAACTGGAATGATGGAGCC
>OLZW01001401.1_pt1 | contig 18198 bp, 20 predicted proteins | sample 1674281 | NCBI WGS metagenome assembly OLZW01 (sample SAMEA103958157, study PRJEB25191) | human gut metagenome | biome: human-associated habitat [ENVO:00009003]; feature: intestine environment [ENVO:2100002]; material: feces | place: Germany | collected 2013/2015
TGCGAAACAATTATTGATAATCAGCACAAATTGGAAATGAAAGTATTTTTTTATCTTATATTAGTTTTAACTCTAATGAGTTGCATCCAATTAACGAGTATATCACTTGTCAATACAACAAATGAACCTATAAAACTTTGTTGCTATTATAATGCTAATAATTATGCAGACTCGGTATATATTGATAAAAGAGATACTTCGTTATTGATTTTTCGATCCGCATGGTTTCATAGTAGTAAAAAAGTAAGAAGAGCATACATTAATCACATGGATAGTTTAATCATTCAAAGTTTGAGTAAAAGGATTGTTTATCGAGATAATAAATCTATTTATGAATTTCTTATCAATAATAATGATACAGCCGATATGGTTGAAACAAGAGTTAATTAAATAAATTTTATGCGCAATCAAATAGCTGGCAGATTAGGAAGATGTACATGAATGAGTTATGTCCTATTTTTAAGATTATCATTGAAAGAAGATTGTTTGAATCCATTCTAATAGAAAAAATACTGCATAAAACACTGCAAGAATATGCATAAATGATCTTGTTTTTGGATATAGATAGGTGAAATATGCATGATAACTAGCAATGTTAGGAGGCGTTTCATTTAAAGAAACACCTTGTTGGTTTTAAAGGAACGACTCGTTGGTCGGTGAGAAACATTTCGCTTCATTTAAAGGAACAGAATAAAAGGTACTTTGGATGTTTGTTTTGCTCTGGATATTGTCAATTGTGGGATGGACTGAGAATGTTAGATTGATACTTGAGACGTGACACATGCGTTCTATTTTCATGTTTTATCCTTATTTTCTGTCTTGTTGATTCTTATAACGTAAAATATGTGTGATTTGAAAATATGCAGACTGTGATTCCTTCCGTTTTTCCAGTTCAGCCCGTACTTGTGTTGTATATTTCTGATTCTGCACAATGATTCCTATCCATTTTTCATGTACTAAGAAGTTTTGTTCTGATTGCGGGAAGTTGCTTCACATTTCATTTTATCCTCCTGTTTGGGAGTACACTTTGAAATAAGTGTCAGAGTAACGTTATATTATTAAAAGTACTTAACGAAAGCCCGTTACGTCACTTTTTATTTGTTTCTTTGCACCAAATTCGGGAATAGTGTTGTCTTGTGAATCGGGGCAGCACTTAATTTTGCTTAGAAATTAATGGAGAAACTCATTATAAATGCTTGTCCGGTGTGTGGCAGTACGCACTTGAAACGCGTCATGACTTGTACGGATTTTTATGCTTCGGGCGAACAGTTTGAACTGTATTCGTGTGAGGACTGTGGATTTACATTCACACAAGGAGTTCCCGTGGAAGCAGAGATAGGCAAGTATTATGAGACTCCCGACTATATTTCTCACACTGATACGCGCAAGGGGGCGATGAATAATATCTACCATTACGTACGTTCCTATATGCTGGGCCGCAAAGCGCGCCTGGTAGCTAAGGAAGCGCATCGTAAAACAGGGCGTTTGCTCGATATAGGTACGGGAACCGGTTATTTTGCCGACGCTATGGCTGGCCGTGGCTGGAAAGTGGAGGCAGTGGAGAAAAGTCCGCAGGCGCGTGCGTTTGCCAAAGAGCATTTTGAACTGGATGTAGATACGGAGGATGCTTTGGCGGGATATGCCGATCATTCTTTTGATGCCATTACTCTATGGCATGTGATGGAGCATCTGGAACATCTGAATGAAACGTGGGAAAAATTATTCAAACTTTTGAAAGAGAGGGGAGTATTGATAGTGGCTGTGCCTAATCCCAGTTCGTATGATGCGGAAAAATATAAGGAATGGTGGGCAGCATACGATGTGCCCCGTCATTTATGGCATTTTACACCTTCCGTCATGCAACAATTCGGCGTCAAGCATGGTTTTAAATTAGCGGAACAGCATCCGATGCCTTTTGATGCTTTTTATGTATCCATGTTGACGGAAAGATATAAAGGCAGCCGTTTGTCCTTTTTGAAGGGAATGTGGACGGGCCTGTTGGCCTGGTTCAGTTCACTGGCGAAAAAAGAACGCAGTAGTTCAATGATTTATGTATTCAGAAAGAAGTGATTATGGGAAAAAAATCAGGGTCCTTTTTCGATATGCAGTTCATTACCTCCAGCATCAGTACAATGCTGGTGTTGCTCTTGTTGGGGATGGTGGTATTCTTTGTGCTGTCTGCCAATAACTTATCCAAGTATGTACGCGAGAACATCAGTTTCTCCGTACTCATCAGCGATGATATGAAAGAAGCGGACGCTTTGAAATTCCAGAAAAAATTGAATGAGGAACCTTTTGTGAAAGAAACTTCCTATATATCGAAGGAGCAGGCGTTGAAAGAGCAGAGCGAAGCGATGGGTACAGACCCGGCTGAATTCTTGGGATATAATCCTTTTACAGCTTCTATTGAAATAAAACTGAATGCCGATTATGCCAATTCGGACAGCATTTCTTGGATAGAGCAGAAAATTATGCAGAACAAGAAAGTTATGGAAATCAACTATCCTCAGGATTTACTGGATGCAGTGAACAGCAATATACGGAAAATCAGTTTTTTGCTATTGGGACTGGCTGCGCTGCTTACCCTTATTTCTTTTGCGCTGATTAATAACACCATCCGTCTGGCCATTTATTCCAAACGTTTTCTGATTCATACCATGAAACTGGTAGGGGCAAGCTGGGGATTTATCCGTCGTCCTTTTTTGGTGCGGAATATATGGATAGGGATACTGGCCGCTGCCATGGCAGATGCGGCATTGATAGGAATGGCCTATGCGTTAGTAAAATATGAACCCGAATTGATTGAGATTATTACCCCTATGACCATGCTTATGGTAATGGGTTCTGTTTTTGTGTTTGGTGTGGTTATTACCTTTATGTGTGCATATATATCAATCAATAAATACTTGCGCATGAAAGCTAGTGCGTTGTATTACATTTAATAATAAAAGGATATGGATAGACAAAAATTCGCCTTTGATAAAACTAATTTTATATTGCTTGCCATAGGTATGGCAGTGATTATTGTCGGTTTTCTGCTGATGACAGGACCTAGTTCGACAGAAGGATATTTTGAGCCGGATATTTTTAGTGTACGTCGCATCAAAGTGGCGCCCGCAGTATGTTTCTTTGGCTTTATATTTATGATTTATGGCATTGTCCGCAAGCCAAAGGACAAGACAGAAGTGGTTAACTCTTGATTTTTTTAATTTTTAATTCTCAATTTTTATTTAAAGAATGGAATGGTTTGAGGCATTGATCCTTGGTTTGCTCCAAGGATTGACAGAGTATTTGCCGGTCAGCAGTAGTGGTCATCTGGCTATCGGTTCGGCATTGTTTGGCATACAAGGGGAAGATAATCTGACTTTTACCATAGCAGTGCATGTGGCTACGGTACTCAGTACTTTGGTTATATTATGGAAAGAAATAGGCTGGATATTCCGTGGTTTGTTCAAGTTTGAGATGAATGCGGAGACAAAATATGTGATCAATATCCTGGTATCCATGATTCCTATCGGCATTGTGGGTGTGTTTTTTAAAGATTATGTGGAAGAAATTTTCGGTTCCGGCTTGCTTATTGTAGGTTGTATGCTGTTATTGACAGCTTTGCTTCTTACTTTCTCTTATTATGCAAAACCTCGTTTGAAAGAGAACATCAGCATGAAGGATGCGTTTATTATAGGTCTGGCACAGGCTTGTGCCGTGATGCCGGGATTATCCCGTTCGGGTACTACCATTGCTACCGGTTTGTTGTTGGGAGACAACAAGGCGAAACTGGCTCAGTTCTCTTTCCTGATGGTGATTCCTCCTATATTGGGTGAGGCGTTGCTGGATGGTATGAAGATTGTAAAAGGAGCTGCAGCCGGCACATCAGATATATCTGTATTGTCATTGATTGTAGGTTTTCTGGCAGCTTTCATATCGGGCTGTGTAGCTTGTAAGTGGATGATTAATATTGTGAAGAAAGGTAAGTTGATTTATTTTGCTATCTATTGTGCCATAGCCGGTGCCGTTACGATAGCGTGCACATTGATGTAATTGGATGAATTTTAAAGAAGGAGAAGTATTATACTTTGATAAACCGCTGAAATGGACCTCATTTGCAGTGGTAAACAAGATAAGATACCATATTTGCCGCAAACTGGGCGTGAAGAAAATAAAAGTGGGACATGCCGGGACATTAGACCCGCTGGCTACCGGGGTGATGATTATTTGTACAGGCAAGGCAACGAAACGCATCGAAGAGTTCCAGTATCATACCAAAGAATACATTGCCACCTTGCAGTTGGGGGCTACCACACCTTCATTCGACCTGGAGAAGGAGATAGATGCTACCTATCCTACGGAACATATCACCCGCGAGTTGGTAGAGGAAGCCTTGCAGCGTTTTATCGGCAGGATAGAACAGATTCCGCCTGTTTTCTCGGCTTGTAAGGTAGATGGTAAACGCGCTTACGATTTGGCTCGAAAAGGTGAGGATGTGGAGTTGAAAGCCAAGACGTTGATTATAGACGAGATAGAGTTGCTGGAATGTAATCTGCCTGAGATTAAAATCAGGGTAGTGTGCAGCAAGGGCACTTATATCCGTGCATTGGCCCGTGATATTGGCGAAGCTTTGAATAGCGGTGCTCATTTGACAGGGCTGATACGTACCCGGGTGGGGGATGTGAGACTGGAAGACTGTTTGTCGGTGGAAAGTTTTCCGGAATGGCTTGACCAACAAGAGATTGAAGAAGTTATAAACGAATAAGGAGAGATAAGATGAAACTGTCGCAATTTAAATTTAAACTGCCGGAGGATAAAATAGCTTTGCATCCGGCTAAGTATAGAGATGAGTCGCGCCTGATGGTTGTTCACAAATCAACAGGTAAGATTGAACACAAGGTATTCAAGGATATCCTGGACTATTTTGATGATAAAGATGTGTTTATCTTTAATGATACGAAAGTTTTCCCTGCGCGTTTGTATGGAAATAAGGAAAAGACCGGTGCCCGTATCGAGGTATTTTTGTTGCGCGAGCTGAATGAGGAACTTCGCTTGTGGGATGTGCTGGTAGATCCTGCCCGTAAGATCCGTATCGGTAACAAGCTTTATTTTGGTGACGATGATTCCATGGTGGCCGAAGTGATTGACAACACCACTTCCCGCGGACGTACCCTGCGTTTCCTGTATGACGGCTCTCACGACGAGTTCAAGAAAGCATTGTATGCGTTGGGAGAGGCTCCGCTGCCCAGTTTCATCCGTCGTCCGGTAGAAGAGGAAGATACCGAACGTTTCCAGACTATCTTTGCCAAGAACGAAGGGGCTGTGACAGCTCCCACTGCCGGACTTCATTTCAGCCGCGAGTTGATGAAGCGTATGGAAATCAAAGGTATAGACTTTGCTTTTGTGACGATGCATGCCGGACTGGGTAATTTCCGCGAGATTGATGTGGAGGACCTTACCAAGCATAAGATGGATTCGGAGCAGATGTATGTCAATGCGGATGCGTGCCGTATTGTGAATAATGCCAAGGATGAAGGAAAGAATATTTGTGCGGTAGGAACGACAGTGATGCGCACGATAGAGACTGCGGTAGGTACGGATGGTCATCTGAAAGAATTTGACGGATGGACCAATAAGTTCATTTTCCCTCCTTATGATTTCTCGGTAGCCAACAGCATGGTTACTAACTTTCACCTGCCTCTCTCCACTTTGCTGATGCTGGTAGCTGCCTACGGTGGTTATGATCTGGTGATGGAGGCTTATCACACAGCATTGAAGGAAGATTACCGTTTCGGTACTTATGGCGACGCTATGTTGATTTTGGATAAGTAATACCGGTTGGAGCAGCGTATGAGGGTTTATTTGGGACTTGGAACCAATCTGGGTGATAAAGAATCAAATCTGCATGTTGCTGTCCGGAAGATAAATGAGCGGATAGGGGAGGTTACTGCCCTTTCCGCTTTTTATGTTACCGCCCCTTGGGGGTTTTCTTCTGAAAATTCTTTTCTGAATGCCACCTGTTGCGTGGAGAGTGTGCTTCCTCCCTTGGATATATTGCGGGAAACACAGGAGATAGAGCGTGAATTAGGCCGGATGAAGAAGTCGGCGGGAGGTAATTATAGTGACCGCCTGATTGATATAGATATTTTGTTGTACGGTGATTTAATACTGCATACGCCGGAATTGGAAATCCCTCATCCCCTGATGACTGAACGGAGGTTTGTCATGGACCCGCTGGCGGAGATTGCATCGGATGTGGTGCATCCGGTATTGGGAAAAAGGCTGGGGGAGCTTTAAACCTGTAAGAGTATATTAATTAAAAGAGGACGGAAAATTCTTCAAATCCGTCATTGTGGTGTAGATAGCTGATTGATAGTGTATTGTTATGAAGGATTCGTAATAGAATCCTTCATAAATGTTTCAGGGAAATATGTCCAGTATGGAATAATCTCTCCAAATTTCTTGTGTGGTGACGCTCGTCACTCCGGAATCAGGGTAACGTTGGCAAAATTCTTCTGTTCTGTCTTCTCGTATAATTAGGAATTTGTTTTTGTAGCTCACTTCGTATCCATATTTTTTTATTATACTTTGGGTTTGCATGATGAGTGAGTCTACTCTACATTTGTAGGTTCCTTCATATCCTTTTCTCCCATCGGGAAAAGTCATGGTAAATAGTCGGGTCTGGTTGTCGAATGTATAGCGTGTACCGTTTCTGTTTTTCAGTTCCTGCATCAGTTCTTTTTCTATATTTTGTTTGGTTTGTGTGTCTTGTGCTTCTACTCGTACTTCTGGTTTGACATAAGGATGAGCTCCGTTTTCCACTTCCACATCCTTGCTTCCCCACATGGTGGTTTGTATTTTTATTATTTTTACCAGTTTGTTATTCTTGTCCAGCACATGTATAGATGATTCTCCTTCGCAAAGTGGAAAGATACATACGACACCGAAATGTTCGATTCCGAAATATTCCGTTTTCAGTTTTTCTGGATCGTTGTTCTTTATTGTGTAACCATTTGTTTGTTCGCCCAAGGAGGCATTGAATGGATGGCCTACGTAAGCTTTGTATTCACTCACAATATCTGTTCCTTCTTCCGGTTCCGGAGGGAGGATTTCTTCTTTGTCTGAGCATCCCGATAACAGTGTCAGACATAATACTAGCGTTAGTGTCAGGGCGTGTATTACGTCCTGACTGAGGTTATTTCTTTTGAATGTCATAGATCATTTGTTGTTCTTGTGTATAATATACAATGTTTACGTCTTCTGTATCTGTGTGGAAGATTACATCACAGTTTATACCGTTGTTTGCTTTAAAATAGACGGCCGAAGAACCTTTTCCCCATCCCATGTTGACAGACCAATATAAATCACTATTTGGTGAACTCGATTTTTTGGTAGTACAGTATCCGTCAATAATCCAACCATGACCCGGTTTGTCTTTGTATGGATCTTTTGTGATAGGGAGACGATTGTTGTCAACATAGTGTCCGTTTCCATAAAGAAGTATTGGATTATAGTTTTGTAATGACTGTTTAGCCAGTTCCGGATTGAATCCTGTGCTTCCTGAGTAGGTAGTCATTGTTTGAAGATATTCCAACATGCCTTCCGTTGGGGTTGAGGTTGAAGCGATACCTCTTTTTATAATTGGGTTATTGTCCTCGTCATAGGTATTAAAATCTACATAGTTAGGAAATGAGCGAGTTTTATTGTATATAGCTCTTAACAAACTGGCAGTCATTTCGATTAAATCAGGTGAGTTGTAGTATGTAATTGTTTTTTGAGCGGTCAGGTAGTCCCAATCTATTAAAATTTGTCTACCTGCTGCTGTTTCTCCCACCATGACTGGTTTCAGTATACTGAATAATGTAGCAACCGCTATATTTCCACATCCCACTAAATAATGCCCCTGATATGTTCCCATATGCCCGTCCCATATATTTCCTATGGGCATTTGATCGTTGTAAGGTGCTTCTTGATGCCATACAATATCTGATATGGGAGGTACCATAGATACAATTCGTGAAGGAATTTTGCTTATATCAATGCCATTGATAGGATTATATTCTCTTGAATTGCTGTTATCAATAATAGTAATATTTCTTTTTATGATGTCTTCTGTAATTTGTTCCTTGGATATATTTAGGGATTGGCTGATTTTGTCGAGAGTGGAGCTTCTTTTCTCTGATTTAAGTTTTTCTATATATTTAATATCTGAAAGGATATTTAGTTTTGCTATTTCAACCAAATATCTCATATCTATGTTCATAGGTTGGGAAAATTGATAGTTCTCTGTAAATAACAGAACTTTCGGTGCTCTTTCATCACCACAAACAATTGTCATATCTTTTGTTCCGCTATTATTAGTTAGTTCAACTTCAAATATAGGTACATTTATTTGAATGGAGTCTGCTGAACGGGAGTGATTCCTGCTGTTTGTAAGATAATATTTATTAATAATGGAAATCTTGGGCTTGTCTTCTTTTGTTGTAATGAATTGTTTTTTAAATTCTGAATTGATACGTTTAAAGTCGTAAATTACATTTGTAATCTCGTCTTCCGATAGTTCTTTGGGATTATCATACGCTATGCTGGCGTATTCATTCGATGTCAAAACCACTTGGTTGGTTGGGTTGTTGTTAACTTCTGTATTTTCTAATTTATCAGTACACGATATAAGAATAGATGTTATCAATATGAGTTGTGATAATATAACCTTTTTCATGGCATTTTTGTTAATGATTGAATGATAAAACTGGCTAAAAGGTTGCGTTATTGATATCTTTTAGTCAGTTTTGATATATGAAAATTATTTTTTTCTGAAGTCTGCCATTATGGTCATAGCATTGTTTTTGAAAATTAGTGGAATGGCAGTTTCAAAAGTTATTGTCGATGTTTTTATATCCATTAAATAGTAGCCATCCTGATAACCGTTTCCGAAGCCAAAATTAGCGTGTAAATAGCATACGTCCACATCGGAAGGAACATTGTCTATCCTACCATAGCATTCTTTTATTCCATCAAGAATGAATGGGGTGACTCCGTCGGTAGCTATATTGTCAGGTTTGCCGTATATTAATACAGGTTTAGTTGCTTTTAAGGAATTCTTGACAGTATTGATATTCCATGATGTCTTTTTGCTATAATTGAAGTAACTTGCCAAATAATTCTCCACATCAGACATTAAACAAGTTGTCCCCGTAACAATTCCTTTTGAGTCTTTGACTACAGAAGATTTTGTATAATCATAGATATTTTTGAATAGCCTGCCTACCATTTCTCTTTTAGCTAAAGGATCACCGGAGTTAAAATAATCTGGTGCTTTGATTTCTTTATTTTCAGTCAAATAACTCCAATTTATTTGTAGGCTGGCTGGTCTCATCGTTGGCTCCAAACTAGCTAGAATATGCGCTACCACAATTGCTCCATAGCCTACAGGATAATTTGTATATTCTGACCATCCCGGACCATACCTATCACAATTGGCTTTTGGTAACATACAATTATAAGGTTCCCATTGTCCCCATGCCACAGGACACATAGGAAATACTGCAACTTTTTTAGATTGGAAGGAACTTCTGTTATAGGTTTAGAGCGGCTGATAGAGCTGTTGTTTATGATAATTTGATTCTTGATTGCTTCATAATCGATGTCTTTGGATGTTATGTATAGTTCTTTGGATATTTTCAAAACAGCAGATTCATACAATGAATCTTTAATCTCATCAAATTTGGTAACTTCATTGCGGATGTACATTTCGCTCCATTGAAGCAAAGCGTTGGGACTTGTGTAAAGAGAATCCTGGTTTTCCTTGATGTTGTCTATATATGCAAGGATGTGTGGGGCTCTTCTATCTCCCGAAACAACAGCCATTCCTGTGCCTGTTTCTGATGTGAATTCTATTTTATAGATAGGTATTTGTTCCTCTGTACTTTCAATATTCCTGGCATCTGCTTTGTTTTTAGATAAATAGTATTTCTCTTTTATCTGAAAGATGTTAGGCTGAAAAGTAATACGTGAATGGGCATTATTTTTTAGTTCACTGCTTTGGAAGGTTGTCAATAAATTGAATACCTCAGTTTGGCTAAGTTCCGGAGAACTTTTGTATCTGATGCTTAATAGCTCTTCTGGTGATAGTTGTACTTCCTTACTAGGGGGTGTTATATCCTCTATTTCATTTGATTGGCATCCGGCAATCATCAATGGAAGGGATAATAAACAGAAAATGATTTTCTTTTTCATCTTGTTTCTTATTGTTAGTTCTTTAAACCTATATTTTTACTTAGCACGGATATTTTTTATGCAATCCATTTTATAACACCATTCCTTTACGCCTCCTGCTTCAAAAAAGGTTCTTGCGTTTCCGTCTAGTTGATAATACCCTGTGTTTTTATCAGCCCACCCCAAATTTGCATGCCAATATAAATCATTCGTCTTAACCATTTGGCGAGTTTGACTAGCTTTTTCGGTGATTAGAAGTCCGGAAATGATAAAAGCATGGTTCGTAGTTAGCATAAGCACCGGATTGTTATTTCTTAATGAGGCCCAAACTTGATCACCATCAAAAGGGGCTTTTGGATTATATTTAAAAAATTTGTTCATCGTATTTAGCATATTCTCTTCAGAAACACCACTTTCAAGTACAGCACCATCCCAATCTTTTTTGGATGTAGTTTTATTCATATTATAGAAGTTGAGCATAAGGTATTGAACTTGCATTTGAGCTTGCCCCTGTAAATCATTGATAGAGGCTTTTTGGGTCATTTTAATAAAGTTAGGCATATAAGTCATAGTACTGTTGGGTAAAGTAAAGGTAAGAGGGGGAGTATATTTTTGATGAGTATATCCCATTATTTGAGCAAGTGCCACATTGACACATCCTACAGGAAGTGCGTCCATTTTCTTTCCATTATTTTCAGTTCTTATCCAATCTACTTTATTTTCTTCTCTGAAAGCCCAATTATAGGGATCGTCTTGTCCCCAATTGGTCTTGACTAGAGGAGATATTGATGATGGTAGTTTTTGTATTCCCTCGGGAGGACCTTGTACAGCAGTTGATCTAGATGAATAGGTATCTGTTAAAATGATATTATCTTGAATTTTTTGGTAGTTAATTTCATTGATAGGAATGTTTAATTTCTTACTAATTTTCTCCAACGTTGGCTGTTTTAGCGAATCTACCAATTCTTTTGTTTTAATGGCTTTATAAAGATAGCTGGCTTTTGCTGCATATAATAGTTCGTTTGCTCCGCTCAGTTGCATTGCATTATCATTGCTTTATTGGGAATAAATGCTATAATAGAAGGAAGTTCTGCATTTGTAGCTACTACAGCCAACCCATTTACAGTATCGTTTTGAAATTCAACTTCACAAATTTCAGGTATGATATCATCTTCTGGTAAGGCGGTTCGGGAAGCTATTTCTTTATTTTGAAATTCTCCTTCTTTATTTATATATGTTCTTTTTGTAATCTTAAATGATGCACTAGTGCTTCTGCTTACGCCATTATTATTCATATTGGCAAAAGAACTTACCATATTGAAAATATCTTTGTCTGTAAGCTCTTTTGCATCATCGTAGGCGATACTGAGGACTTCGTTTTTATTCAACTTAACCTTTTGGGAATTAGTAGAAAGGTTATTGGTGCTTTCATTCGAGCAGGAGAATAATGTAATTCCTGCAAAGAATAGTGATAATGGAATGATTTTCATAAGTTTGTTATTAGAATATTATGTATAAGATTAGTTTTCGTATATAAATTCTCCTGCCAATATTTCCTTTTCATCGGTGATTGTCAGTTCATATATTCCTGCCGGAATATTCTCTAAAGAAGTTGATAAAGAAGAATTGGAGTGGGGTATATAGAGGTTTCTATATACTACATATCCTTCTTTTGATTTAATCTCGATGGTTACCGCTTCCCAGTCCTGTGCGAATTCGATGGTTAATTCTTTATTGCAGTCGTCAAAGAAAGCTTTTACCGGAATGAATGACTCTACTGGAATTCTATGGTTGCCATGTTTTATAAATTCTATATTTCGTTTTTTAGCGCATAGTAATAGAGGAATAATTAAGGCTATCAAAGCCAAACTCATTTTTAATTTGTTCATAATCGTTTTACGTTTTAGTTTTGTGCAAACTTAGGTATTATAGGATTATGAATGACAAAAAGAGGGAGTTATAGTATATACAAGATTTGTTGATTATCAGTGAGTTACAGAAATTGTTATATACAGTGATGTATATGTAGTGTTTTATAATTCACTGAAAATAAGACCAGTATGAGAACTATTTATTTTAAGAGGTTTTTGATGATGTAATCTCGTAAAAACGTTTCTTTATTGTGCTTTAGTTGGACCTCTTGATAAATTCTCGTTCGTTTCATTCGTACAGAAGCCGGATTGATGCCAAGCAATTTTGCTTCATCATTTGCGTCAAATCCAAAAATATGGAGATAGCAATATTGATATTCTGATTCTGTCAGGTTGGGAAATGCCTCTTTTAGTAGGGAGTAAAATTGGGGATATATCTTGTCTACTTCCGTCATTATGGAATGCCATGTTTTGTCAGTAGGGAGTTGGGAGTCCTCAAGCCTATTTTTTTTAGTCAAAGAAATAAGCTTCTTGCCAACTGTGGATGTTTCCAGACTTTGCTTTTGCAGCCGGTTGTATTTATAGGATATTACTTCTATTTCCTGTTGTAGTTTGTGGGCATTATTCTCTTTGTCTGCCAATGCTTTTTGCAAAATCTGCTTTTTTTCTTCTAGTGCTGCAGATAAGTGAAGGAGCTCTATTTTCATCTTATCTAGAATTGTTTGCTGGTAATAGATTTTGGCTTTGCTTCTCTGCCGGTAAATGATATATCCTGCAACTGATAGTAAGAATAAGGAGATGGCAATAATGATGATGATTGTATTCCTTTGCTGTGTAATCTTTAATAGTTCGTTCTCTTCCCGTATCTTGGCGTTGTTATACTTTTTTTCTATTTCCAATACTTTTGTCTCATTTTGAACTAATGTCAGTGAATCGAGCATGTCGGAACAGATTTCTTTGTAATGGAGTGCTTCCTTGTATTTTCCTTCTGCCTTATAAAGCAGGTAGTAAGCTTGATTGAAGTAATAAGCGATATCATTGTGTTTGGTTATCGTTTCAATCCATTCGTGTGCTTTTGCCAGTTGGTTGTCTTTTATATATATGTGTAATAGGGAGATAGAATCCTTATAGCTTTCTTTGCTGCCCGTTTCAATGGCTTTTAAGAAATATCTTTCGGCATTCTTGTATTTTTCTTGTGCCTCATATATCACTCCAAAAGCATTGGCTACATCAGCTGTTAAATCTTTGTTATGCAGTAGTTGTGAGATGGAATCAGCCTTTTGAAGTAAGGGTATGGTGCAATTAAAAGAATCAGTGAGTGTACATTCACACGCTAAATCTTTTAAGGCGTATGCATAGCTTTTGTAGTTCCTTGCTTTCTTGAAGAAGTTACTGGCCTCTTTTCTTTTCTCCAGACGTTCACTGGTTATATCTCTAAAACCATACAAATCTGCCATATAGGCACAAATATACCCTGCCACATTATAGGCCTGATGTTCTTTGGCCAGTTGCAGCGCATCGGCATATATTTGCATTGCTTTATCATACTCCCCATCTTCTACATAAGCACGGCCCAGATACAAGTCTATTTGCGCCTGTTCTTCTGCCGTGCCGTGTTCGGTGAACCATTGTTGTGCCCGTTGCCATTGGTAGATAGGGAGTAATCCGGTGGCTGCTTCGTCCGTTACTTTACCGCATAGCATACACCAGTGGGCAAAGTCCTTATCAGTCAGTTCATCGGGGGCTTGTATGCTGTCCAGTAGCACAGAAGCACTATCGGCATACATGGGAATCAGTTCCTCTACAGATTGTAATAGCGGAAGTATGCTTGTCTCTTTTCTGCATCCGGGGAGGATGAGAATGAATAGTAGTCCTGTCAAAAGTAAAGCTTTCATAAGAATGTGTTCAGATTTTGCAAATATAGTCATAAATCCGGGCAACTTGTATCTGATAGAGGGAAAAGTCAGTTTTTTATGCTTTCCGTGGCTTCTCCTTTGGAAGTGAGGTGGGAAAGCATGAAAGCTCTTTGTCTTGTCAGTGAAATCTGTCTGTTGTATTTTGTTCTTCTGCCTTTTCATCAAGTTTTATCACTAAAGTGAAGAAACTGTATCACTTTAGTGATGAAGTTTGATTACCTTAGTGATGAACTTTCATCACTAAGGTGAAACGATTAAATGAAAAGGCAGAGATTGGGAGAAAATACCGGTGGAACCACTCAAGTTACAGGAACGGAATTCATTTTGTTTGCGCCATTTATAACGGTTGTAATGTTGTGCTTTCTATTGAAATATCCTATGACAAAATGATGAAGAATTTATGAATAAATCAATCATGGTAAATAATTGGTTATCAACACTTAATAAGTAAATGAAGAATTTGAAGGAAATAATCAGCCAACTGGATACTGTAACTCCTTGTGTTTTGAATCCGTTGTTTTTACGCCACAAATCTTCTGGTCCATTTGCATGCATACATCCCTCTGACCACCAGGTAGCTGATGAGAAAGGCTGTTACGGCCATGCAAATAATGTGTATTATGGCAGGAATCCCCTGAGGCAACAGCGAGGCGAACAAGTCATATCCCATTTGCACGAAGACGAAATGACACAGATAAATGCCGAAGGTCATGGATGCCACTTTTGAAAGAACAGGCGAAGAAGGTATTTTGAGCTTCTGTATGCAGACAAAAACAGGAAATGTCATCATAAATACATTGATGCCTCCGAAAAGCCATACTATTTCCAGATAGGCGTAGTTTCCCGGAAAATATTCCTGCATGATGAGGTAGCCGCCGAAAGTGATGGCGTACCCTGTCACAAACATAGGGATACCGATAGCCAGGGTTTTTCTCCAACTCCATTGCAGCGGGTATTTTACCAGATAATGGGCCAGTATCAGGTAGCCAATAAATCCGGAAACATAATAAAATGAGCCGAATGCATTCCAGTCGCACACTCCCAGGATATCCATATTGCCCCAGTTGCCGATATATCCCAGTGCGGGAGCGGCCATCTTTATGTAGGGAAGAAATAAGGAGATGCCCCAGATGGAAAGAAATAGCTTGATATCTTTCCGGGTAGCACGCTCCAGCCATGCATGGAAGATGGGGATGATGAAGTAGAGTCCCACCAGCATATACAGATACCACAGAGGAGTGGTGTCATAGTTGAAATTGAAAATGAATGTCCAAATCTTCGTGATAGTCATTTCCAGGGTGAAGGCGGACATGTCTATGGTAGGATTGTCTGTCGTGGTGATGTAATTCAGATAAATGAAATACAATACAGGCAGCATGACCGACCAGAAGATAAGCGGGACAACAATGCGGCCGATCCGTTTTTTGTAAAATTCACTCATGCCGTTTCGTACAGGAAACAGCAGCACTCCTGTCATCATCACAAACAAGGGCACGCAACAGCGTACGGCACTTCCCAATGCGCACCCTTGCAGAAAAGTAGGACGGTCTGTGTCAAAACGTGCCACAAAAGGGTCACAGCAATGGGCGAATACAACTAAAAAACAGGCGGTGACGCGTAGCAAGTCTATCCATCCGATGTTCTCTCTTTTATTTATTTCCATATTTTCTGTTGGGTTTATTTTTGTTCAAGCACTATTACTAAAGGACGGTGATCTGATGCTACCGGTTCATTTACTACCTGTGCGGAGGTTACTGTGAAGCCTTTCATGTTCTGTTTCAGTGCTGTAATATAATCAATGGTTTCTGTAGGGGCGGGAGCCGGAAATGTATGCTGGTTTACGTCAGAAAGTATCTGAAAATCCTGTTGCAAGTATTTTATGAATGCGGATTCGGGTTCGGCATTCAGGTCGCCGGCCAGGAAAAAAGGTTTTTTATGAGCGGCGGCAAAGTCTTTTATAAGCTCCAGTGAGGCCATGCGGTCTTCTTCGGTGAGAGACAGATGGGTGCAACAATAAATGTAGTTGTCGAACTCTGCCATAATCAGCGCACGTGCTTCTTCCCGTCCGGGAAGTGTCATGGTTTTCAGGCTGACGGGAATTTCTTTGGTGAGAAGTCCGATACCATATTTTCCTCCGTCGTAATCAATGGCAGGGGCAAAGTAAGCGTGCATTTGCGTACATCCGGCTATCTCGCCCAGTACGTATTTTTGTCCGCTGCGGTGGGTCATGCTGTCTAGTTCCTGCAAGGCTACCACTTCGGGGTGGATATGATTGATTACATCGGCTATGCGTTGGAAGTCGCATACATCATCCATTCCGTTTGCATTTTTAATGTTATAGGTCATTAGCCGTAAGGAATTTTGTGATTGTGCCGACAGGGCAAAAAGAAGGATAAAAAGTAAGGGCAATGTCTTTTTCATATATTCATCAGGTTTTGATTGTTTAAATTCTCTCCAAAGATAGATAAATTCTTATTGTCATTTTCATATTCTTGTCTGAAAAGTATGTATTGATAAATACTTTTATATAATTATTTTTTCATTTTGCTCCTTTATAATTATATCAAAGGGATTATCTGTCAGTTTACTTTTTATCCATGCGCAAAAATCAAAGGTTTTTAATAACGGCCTTTCATATTTGTCTTCTTCTATTTTTTGTATATTTTGTTGATAGTAACTCCAAAGCTTATTTCTATACTGTTTGCTTTTGGGTAATGGATAGGATTGAATGAATTTAAAAAGAAGCTTCTCTGTGATATATTGTTTTGTTTCGAAAGAAGAACTCCTTTTAATTGACTTTATTTCATTCTCAAAATAATCATAATTCCCTAATTCAGCTTGTAAAATAAGATTGACTAGTCTTGCTATTCTGTAAGTAGGGAATATATAGAGGGATTTACCGGAACTTAATATCTTCTTCATATTTTTACGTGCTTCTTTTAGGTCTTTCAGACCTATATGTAGAATAACCAGACTTAGATATAATTGTAACTGCAAATTCAATTCTAATAATGAAATCTTTTTGAAGATGGGCTCCTCATTTTGTTGTTGTAATTCTTGTGCGGATTTGAAGTTCCCTGTATTGAATAAGCTGTAAAATTCATACAGGTAGATGTAGACCTGTACTGTTAGCCTGAATTCTGCTGAATAATCTCCCTTTTCCATTTCTTTTAGTCTGGAAATGAAGAAGGGCATCTCCTTGTATAATCCGACGGACTGTAAACTGTCCAGTACTCCCAAGATAGCATTCAGATAATACAAAGGAGGATTTAGAATCATGTGTTTGTTTTCATCGAAGAGCAAGATCAAATCTTGATATAAGCGTATGGCTGCCTTGTAATTACCGGAATTGAGGAAATAGGTGGACTGGAAAAGTAGATGTAGTTTTTCTGTTTCAAAGCCTTTATATGAGGAGTTGGCAATGAGATTCAGCTCACTTAGCACCAGATCGTTTAAGTTCTCTTTTTGCTTGTCGGACCGGATGCAGCCTTTGTAGGTGAACCGGTATTTAAGTATGTCATATAATTGGGTATGAAGATTGGCACTGCGGGTATACCTCATTATTTCATTTATCTTCATTTGTTTGTCCACCACCTGTTTTTCGCTCATACCCGTAAAGTCATACATACTGAGATATTTTAGTTCTGTGCGGCGTATCAATAGTATCAATGAGTCATTTTCATAATGGATAGCTAGTTTTTCCGCTTTCTCAAGTTCCGATAAGGCTTCATTTAGCAGTTCTCTTTCAAATAAGATACCGGCTTTTGAAATATAATCAAAAATTTGAGTCTGGATATCCTGTTGCTTATTCAGGTGAACTAAACAATTAAGTACTACTTTATATAGATGCTTGACTGCCATATCGAAACTTTTTCCTTTTTGTTTTATACAGAATTGCTTGTAGATATCATCTATAGAGGTATTGTTCTCTAATAATTCAAAGAGAATAAGATAGCCTTTTTCTCCATTTTGCAGATTGCTGTATAGCTTTAAATATCGTTTTTCTGCTTTTGATAGGGATTTAATCAGAGCAAGTAGTGAGATAGCTTTATTCATAAAGTATGTAATATATGTCTTTTCAAATATAGGTATTATCTATGAATATACAAGTGGTGAAAGTATTAAATAAGCGTATGTTTTTATGTTATAATAATAATCCTAAAAGGATATTCTTTTATTGATTGAATATATAATCATTTGATAAATAGTAA
>OLZW01001428.1_pt1 | contig 17982 bp, 15 predicted proteins | sample 1674281 | NCBI WGS metagenome assembly OLZW01 (sample SAMEA103958157, study PRJEB25191) | human gut metagenome | biome: human-associated habitat [ENVO:00009003]; feature: intestine environment [ENVO:2100002]; material: feces | place: Germany | collected 2013/2015
ACACCTGGCCGGAAAAGCTGTCCCAGCTGCCATAGAGCAGCGCCTGCTTTTCCGCCTCCGGCATGGCCGCGAGGCTGGCCAGATAGCCCGGGTCGTTCTTCAGCAGGGCGGGGTTGTCAAAGACGCTGGACGGGATGAACACCCTCGCCCGCCGGAGCATCTTTTCCGTACCGTCCGGCATCTGCACCGTGCACTCCTCCTCAATGGGGGTTCCGGGCGGGGCGGGAGTGATGAACCTTGCCTTGACCCAGCCGTGGCCCACCCCGCCGGGGTTGGTGGTGGCCCGCAGGTACACCCGTGTGCCGGGGCCGGTGGGACGGTTGCGGCTCATCATATAGCTGTACTCCTCCCACTCGAAGTGGGTCAGCTCATCGAAGCCGATGAAGTCGAAGGCCTTGCCCTGATAGTTCGTCCGGTCTTTCGTGTACTGCATCGAGCCGAAGTAGATCTTCGCCCCGCTGGGGAAGACCCACACATGACTCGTGGCGTTGTACTGCGCCTCCGGGAAAGCCCGGAGATAGTAGCGCTGGCTCTTGTCCACGAGGTCGGACAGCTGCGGGTAGGTCTTGCGGAGGATGAGCGCCCGGTAGTGGGGGATGTGCACCTGCCGCAGCGCCTCGATGACGAGGGCGTCGCTCTTTCCGCCGCCTGCCGCGCCGCCGTAAAGCGCCTCCGGCTCAGGCCGCCGCATAAATTCCAGCTGCCTCGGCTGGGGCTTCCAGACGATGTTCCGCTCCTTGTTTTCTTCCATCATGCCTCCTCCACCGGCGGCAGCAGCACCACGCCGCATTCCCGCCCTTCTTCCTCCATTTCTTGGTCGTTCAGGGTCTTCGTCACGCCTGTCAGGTCTTTCAGCACGGCGGTGGCCTCCTTGAGATCCTTCATGAGGCCAGTGTCGGTGCTTTTTTCCTTCCGGGCCGCACGCTGGCGGACGTTCAGGCCCTTGATCTCCTGCACCAGCATGGTGCTCAGGGTGTCCGCAGCCTTCTGAAGATTTTTCATCCCATTGGACGCCTCCTGCTTTTCCTGCCCCATCCTGTGTTCTCACATCCTTTCGTTCTTTCGTTGGCAAAAGGATACCACGCTTTTTCCCTCCGCAGGAGTACATACTTTTTGATTCGTCTTTGTATCTTTCGCGTCGTTTTATCCTTATAGTAATATTTCAGGCAAGAAAAATCCCCTGCCTGTGTTCTTTTCCACAGACAGGGGATTTTTGCACGATTTTCTGCGCAAAGTCTCCGGGAGGTGCTCCGTTTTCTTTTACAGCGTTTCCACCCGGTCGAACAGCGCTTTCGCGGCTTTCACGGCCTCCTTGCTGCCGAACGCCACCCGAACGCCCTTCTCCATCCGGACAGACAGGTCCGCCGCCTCAGCCTTGAGGGCGGCAGCATCCACACTGCACAGGCTCTTCCGCTCGGCGGCGTTCATCTCGTCGGTGATGCCGCAGAAATACTTGCAGTCGGTGGCCGCAGCCTCGTCCCGGGGCTTGCGCGGGGTGTCCAGCTTGGCCGCAGCGCCCACAATGAATTCATTCATATCGTTTTCGGTGTAATCGCGCTCCGCCAGCTCTGCCGGCCCGGCGGCGAAGGCCTCGTAGCTCTCCGCCAGATGGGGGTCACGGTAGGTGTAGAGGTACTCCACATCGTCGTTCTGGGTCACCATGCCGGTGCCGTAAGCGCCGCCCACCTCCCGGATGCTGTGCCACAGATATTCGTAGCTCATCACCCGGGCCAGCACCTTCCGCTCCAAGCGCCGCTCCATCGGCCATGCCAGCACGTCATAGTTCACGCCGCCGTCGATGACGAAGGCCTCGTTCACCGGTGCCGTCAGCTCCTCGGTGTAGGGCACCGCTGCACGGCGCTCTCCGGCCGCAAAAGCACTGCCGGGCAGCAGCTTTTTCAGGGTGTCCAGTGCTGCATCGCTGCCGTGGAGGCTGACCGTCAGGGCGTTCCCGCCCAGCACCTTCTCCCGCAGCGCTTCCAGCCTCCGGCCCAGTCCGGCCCAGTCGGCCCCTTCCTGCAGCCCGCAGAGGAAGTGGTAGTAGCTCACGCCGCTGCACCGCTCGTTCATGGCGGCCTCCACCGAGAAGTGGGCCGCCGCACGCATCGACGCAAAGGCATGGCCCTCCCGCAGGAATCTCTGCTCCATCATCAGCTTCTGCTGGCTGACCACCCGCTCCATCGCGGCTTCTGCCTGCGGGCCGGTAAGCTTCGTTTCATACAGCCACTCGCCGCCCAGCTCCACAGCCTTTTCGAGGCTGCGTTCCAGCAGGCTCATCCCGGCCACCAGCTTTGCATGGACCGGTCGGCCCGGCTGGCGGCCGGTCCAGCCGTCCACCCATGCGCCGCTGCGGCCCAGCCATGTGTTCCGCAGGGTGTTCAGCTCCTGTGCCGTGTGCTTCCCGGTGTCCAGCTCGTCCACCACATCGGTCAGCAGGTTCAGATAGGGCATCTCCTCCGGCGCTGCATTGCCGATGTCGTAGTAGAAGTTCAGGTAGGTGCTGCCCGCCGAAGGGTGATGTAGCAGCTCAGCCCCGGCCAGCATCCCGCCCCGGCCCGGGGTCAGCTTCTTGCCCTCGCCGAGGTCGGCAGCGGTCAGCGGATGGTCCAGCACCAGCTTGCCGTCGGTGCGGGCGGCCCGGCCCTCTTCCTCCTTCTTGGGCAGGACGGGCACTTGGATGACCTCCACCGGCGCGGGCGCGAACAGCTCCCGCAGCAGCTCGTTGAACCACCCCTTTTCCAGCTTCTCCCGCAGCGAGGCGAACAGCCCGTTGGTATGCAGCAGCAGGGCCGGGTCGCCGGTGTGGAGCCAGCCGGTGGATGCATGGATGGCGTCCAGCACACCGTCCGGGATGCTGCCCGGACGCTCAAGGGAAGCGAACTCGGTGGAGTTGAGGCTTGCCATCAGCAGCTCTTCGGGGATGCCATTTTCGAGGATGCCGTCCACAGCATTCCGGACAGCGGCAGCGAATTTCCCTGCCGACGCCTCGGTGGCCCCCCGCAGTACCAGTTCCAGCGTCGGCTGCAAGGTGCTGTCGTCGAAGCCTACATCAATGTCCGCCCCCAGCTTTTCTTCCAGCAGGGCAGCTTTCAGGGGCGACTGGTTGTTGCCCAGCAGGGCGTCCAGCAGGATCTCCACACCCAGCTGGCGCTCCCGGTCCGCGAACGCGCCGGTGTACCACGCCAGCGCGCACTGTGCCTCGTCCGGCTCGGGCTTTTCGGTGTAGTAGGGGATGTGCAGCCGCACACCGGCCTGCTCGTCCTGTACCGTCAACCGGGGGCGGCTGACACTCTTGGGCATATGGCTCAGATACTGCTCGTCGAGGAAGGCCAGCTTCTCGGCCATGTCCATCTTACCGTAGAGGGTGATGCAGCAGTTGTCCGCACTGTAATGACGGCGGTAGACCCGGACATACTTCTCATAGGTCAGCGCCGGGATGGAGGCCGGGTCGCCTCCGGAGACGAAGCCGTAGGCCGTGTCCGGGAACATCGCCCGGCTCAGGGCGTTCTGCAGCTGAGCGTCCGGCGTCGCCAGTGCGCCCTGCATCTCGTTGTAGACGACGCCGCTCACCGTGCCGTCCTCGTCCCGGTGCCAGCCCTCCTGCTCGAACACGCCCCGGTCCACCATCGCCAGCGGGCAGAACACCGCGTTGAGGTAGACGTCCATCAGGTTCTTGAAGTCCGTCTCGTTGGGCGTTGCGAAGGGGTAGACCGTCTTGTCCGGGAAGGTCATGGCATTCAGGAAGGAGGCCATGCTGCTCTTGAGCAGCTGCAAAAACGGCGACTTCACCGGGTATTTCTCGCTGCCCGCCAGCACCGAGTGCTCGAGGATGTGGAACACGCCGGTATCGTCGGAGGGAAAGGTGCCGAATCCGATGCCGAAGGCCTTGTTGTCGTCGTCGTTCTCCACCAGCAGGACAGCCGCCCCGCTGACGTCGTGGGTCAGCACGGTCAGCGTCCCGTGCTGTTCGGGGCACTCTTCGCGCTTGACGAGGGTATAGCCGGGATATTGTTTCATGGTCTTGCTCCTTTGCGTTTTCTGGATTTTCCTCTATTGTATCATCCTGCCCGCCAAAACACAATGAACGGTTTGTGAATCATAACTCGCGGGACGCAAAAAGGCCTCCCCTCGAAGGGGAAGCCTCTGTAGATATTGTATGGAAGAATACCAAAAATATTTAGCCGCTGATCTTCTGAACCATAAACTCCATATTCAGACTATATCCCTCATCCATCTTGTAGTTGGATTCCGGATAGAACTCATAGCCCTCCGGCAGCTCGATTTCCTTCGGCATAACAGTGGTTGCATCCTTGTTGATGGTCGCGGTGGTCTTGATCACTGCACCATAGTTGCTCATATCATGCAGAGTAATCTCGACCTTTTTACTGATGTCGGTATAGGTAACATCGGTCACAAACACATAGATATACTTCTTGTCATCCTTAATGCGGATCTCCAGATCCTTAGGCTTTGCCACATGGTAGCCCTCCGGGAACTGGTCCTCCGGAATGTCGTTGGTGTTGACATGGTCGGCAGTCTTCAGGACATTCTTCAGGATGCCCTCACCAATGATTTCGCTGGTTTCATCATCAAAGAAAATGATGTTAACATCCTCCGTTGCACCGGGAACAGGAGCAGGGGTAACATTGCCGCTTCCGCTATTGCTGCCGCCATCACAGCCTGCCAGCACACCTGCTGCGGCAACAGCCAGAGCCGCAACACCAGCGCTCTTGAGGAAACGGCGGCGGGAAATCATATCCAGTCTCATAATTAAAAACCTCCACATTGTTTTAGAGGTCTTTCCCCGCTCGCATTTTCTTCCTTCCGGGCGTAAGGCAAACCTCTGTTCTGATTCATTATACCCCCCCCTGATTATATTTGTCAAGAGGTTTCAGTATTTTTGTGGCGGCTTTCTGCATAAAAAATCGCCCGGCTTTTCTGCGTTTTCCACAAAATATAGCAGTTTGTGTTTTGAATGCACAAGCACCATCCGCAAGCTGCGTATCGCAACGATGCCGTTTTGATAGGCGCTATTTTTAAAAGTCACAATAAAAAGAGAGCTGTGCAGGACAGCTCTCTCCGTTTCCGTTTTTTATGAAATTTATGCCGTCTCTCCCTGACGACAGGACACCCGGAACAACACGAATCCCACAACGAACAGCACGATGAGGGAGCCGACGCCCACATTGGCGCTGCCGGTCAGCTGGCTCCCCACGCTGACGATCATCGTCCCGAGGAAGGATGCCCCCTTGCCGCAGATGTCGAAAAGCCCGAAGTACTCGCCCGACTTCTCCGGCGGGATGATCTTTGCGAAGTGGGAGCGGCTGAGGGCCTGTACGCCGCCTTGGAACATCCCCACGATGACGGCCAGCACCCAGAACTGCCACTGCCGGGTCAGAAAGAACGCAAACACCGCGATGCCCGCATAGGCCGCGATACAGACCGGAATGAGCTTCGACGAGGGATACTCGTTGGACAGCCGCCCGAAGATGAGGGCCGACGGGAACGCCACGATCTGCGTCACCAGCAGCGCCAGCAGCAGTCCGGTGGTGTCCAGCCCCAGCGCCGTGCCGTAGGCCGTGGCCATGTCGATGATGGTATACACGCCGTCGATGTAGCAGAAGAACGCCAGCAGGAACCAGAACACCTGCTTGTCCTCCGGCAGATGCCGCAGGGTCTGGCCGATGCGGACAAAGCTCTGGCGTACTGCGTGCTCTTCCACCTCCACATAGTGGAGCTGTCGGTAGCTTTTCAGCAGCGGCAGGGTGGTCACGAGCCACCACACCGCCGTCAGGATAAGCGCGATGTTCAGCGCCGTCATCTGGCTGAGGCCAATGGCCCCCGCCCCCAGCACAAGGCCGAGACAGACCACGAAGGGCACGCAGCTGCCGATGTAGCCCCACGCATAGCCCCGGCTGGACACCTCATCCATCCGCTCCGGCGTGGTCACATCCCCGAGCATGGAGTCGTAGAACACCAGACTGCCCGAAAATCCCACCTTCGCAATGACGAAGATGACGAGGAAGGGCAGCCACGCCGACGCCGCGCCCATGGCGCAGCATCCCACGATGCCCACGCCGACGCAGAGCATGAAGATGGGCTTCTTGAAGCCTCTGGTGTCCGCCACCGTGCCGAGGATCGGGCTGAGGATGGCCGTGATGATGGTCACGACCGAGCTGGCATAGCCCCAGTAGGCCAGATACTCCACCGAGGTCAGGCCGCCGCTCTCTGCCAGTGCGTTGAAGAAAATGGGGATAAGGGTCGCCACCATCAGCACAAAGGCCGAGTTTCCCACGTCGTACAGGATCCAGTTCCGCTCCAGCCTCGTCAGGCGAAAATTGCCATTCTTTCCCATCCAGTGCTCCTCTCAGTCTTCCCCGAACGTGTGCTGATATTCCGGCCCCAGCGGCTTTCCTCCGGCATACTCGCCGATGAGCCGCGCCGCCAGCGGCACAGCCGTTTTGTACAGCTCCTCGAGCTTCCGGCTGCTCTGGACACACTTGGGGTTGGGCTGCGGATTCGCCACAAGGCCGTGCATGAACTCATACTTTCCGGCGGCGCGCATCCCGGCCAGCACCACCCAGCGTTTGACGGGGTTCGCCGCCTGCAGCATATGGTGCACCGAGATCATCCCCTTCATCGCCGCCAGCGTCTCGTCCACCGTGACGCCTTCATAAAAAGGCGCGACGACCTCCGCCCGCTGGCGGCTGGGCTTGATGTGGCTGGCCGTGAAGAACTTCATGGGGTCATAGCCGTCCTCCCGCAGCAAGGCGTTGTCGAACTCTGTCTCGATCTCACAGTGGCTCACGCCGCTCTCCCGGACATAGGCCTCCACATAGGGGTGACAGGTGCTGTCCAGCGCAAAATGGCAGACGAAGCCCAGCGCGTAGGCCAGCGCAGCGTCCTTATCCGCCGCGTGTTCCACCACGGCCCGGGCGCGGGTGAAAAACACCTCGCCCTTTTCCTCGTGCATGGCATTCCCCAAACGGTTCACCGGGTTCGTCTGCAATGCCTTGTAATAAAACATCAGGTCAGGCCCGTGGAGGCCCATATCGTAGAGTTCCCGGTGCTGCTCCAGCGTCTGGCGCAGCCCGTCCGGAAGCAGGGCCAGAACATCTGCGCCAAAGCGGCGGTGTGCGTAGGTAGAAGGCATGATACCGCCCCTTTTCGTTTATTTTTCGTATTCCTGCGGCAGCTCGTTCTTCAGGCCGCGCTCCATCAGGGACTTGACGGCCTCCGCCGCGCTCATCCCCTTGTTGACGATGGCGTTGACGGTCTGGACGATGGGCATTTCCACCTGATACCGCTCGGCCAGCTCCAGCGCAGCGGGCAGGGCGTTCATGCCCTCCACCACCATGCCCACTTCCTTGACGGCGTGCTCCGGGGTCTCGCCCTTGCCGATAAGGATACCGGCGCGGTTGTTGCGGCTGTGCATACTGGTGGCCGTCACGATGAGGTCGCCGATGCCGGCCAGACCCGCAAAGGTGTGGATGTTGCAGCCCATCGCCACGCCCAGACGGGCGATCTCGGCGATGCCCCGGGTGATGAGGGCGGCGCGGGCGTTGTCGCCGTAGCCGAGGCCGGTGGAGATGCCGACGCCCAGCGCGATGACGTTCTTCATGGCACCGCTCAGCTCCACGCCCTTGATGTCGTCATTGGTGTAGACGCGCATGACGTTGTTGGTAAAGACCTCCTGCACGAAGGCCGCAGCCTCGGCGTCCTTGCTGGCCGACACGATGGTGGTGGGCAGATCGATGGCCACCTCCTCTGCATGGGTGGGGCCGGACAGGGCCACAAGGCGGACGTTCTTCGGGCCGCCCTCCCGGCCCAGCTCATCGGCAAGGATCTCCGTCATGGTGTACAGCGTGTCCGGCTCGATGCCCTTTGCCACGTCCACGATGATCTGGCCGTCGGCCACATAGGGCCGGGCCTTTGCTGCCGTGGAGCGGACGAAGACCGACGGCACCGCGAACAGCAGGATGTCCTTGTCCTTGCAGACCTCCTCGATGCTCTTGGTGAACCGCAGCTCCTCCGGGATCTTCATCTGCGGCAGGTTGGGGTGGACGCGGGTCGCCGAAAGGTCATCGATCTCCTTCTCGATGGCCGACCAGACCAGCACATCGTTCCCGCTCACCGTCAGCATCCGTGCAAGGGCCATGCCCCAAGTTCCAGCGCCCAGAATACCAATACGTTTCATCACGTTTGTCCTCCGTATCCGCCGCGCTCCCGTCTGCCGGGGCGTGCGGCCTGTTCTGCCCGTGCCACCGCACAGGTCTATTCGAATCTATTGTACCCGAAAGCCCCTGCCGCGTCAACTGTTCCGCCGTTGTGCACAAAGTTCATGCATCTTTTTCATTCATTTCATCCATACCATGCAATTTTTCGAAACCATTTGCGTTCCCCCGGGAATCATGCTATAGTATTCTGGTAGGATTTGTAGGATTTTCTGCTCAGACCCTTGACTGAAAGTATGGTTTAAGGTGTATCATGAGCTTTCCTGCTGTTCCATCGGTTTATCGCATTTTTCAAAAAGTGCGATAAAAAGTCAAACTGCTCTATTTTTCATTTTGAAGAAGGACATCATCCATGCTGGAATCTTTGTTATCCAACCGCACCGTCAGCGTGCTCTGGGAGGCCCTGCCCCGCATCCTGTCGGCGGGCCTTACCATGACCATCCCCCTCACCCTCGTCTCGTTCACACTGGCGATGGTGCTGGCCGTAGCCGTGGCTCTGGTACAGTACGCCCGGGTGCCGGTGCTGAGTCAGCTGGCCCGGTTCTACATCTGGGTCATCCGGGGCACACCGCTTCTGGTGCAGCTCTTCATCATCTTCTATGGCCTGCCCAGCGTGGGCATCATGCTGGACGCCTTTCCGGCGGCGGTCATCGCCTTCGCCTTCAACGAGGGCGCTTACTGTGCCGAGACCATGCGCGGTGCGCTGGAAAGCGTGCCGCAGGGCCAGCTGGAGGCCGGCTGCTGCGTGGGCATGAGCTGGTGGCAGATCATGCGCCGCATCGTGCTGCCGCAGGCCCTGCGTACCGCCGTGCCCGCCCTCTCCAACTCCCTCATCGGCATGATCAAGGACACCTCTCTGGCCTCCAACATCACCGTGGCGGAGCTGTTCATGGCCGGCCAGCGGGTCGCCGCCCGCACCTACATCTTCCTGCCCATCTACTGCGAGGTGGCGGTGGTGTATCTGCTGTTCTGTACCGTCATCACCAAACTGCAGGGGCTGCTGGAGCGCCAGCTCAACGCCCACGGCTTCCAGTAAGAAAGGAGTATGGCTGTTATGGCAATGTTAGAGATCCGCGGCGTCCGCAAATCCTTCCATACATATGCAAAGCCCGGCGTCCGTCCCGGCACCTTTGGCCGTGCCCCGAAGCCGGTCAGCAGCCTTGACGTGCTGCGCGGCGTCGATCTGACGGTGGAAAAGGGCGATGTCGTCGCCATCCTCGGCCCCTCCGGCTCCGGCAAGACCACCCTGCTGCGCTGTCTCAACTTCCTCGAGACCGCCGACGCGGGCACCCTCACCTTCGACGGTGAGGCCTTCGACCTTGCCCGCGCCGACCGGGCCTCCATCGCACGGCTGCGTCGGAAGACGGCCTTCGTTTTCCAGAACTATAATCTCTTCCGCAACAAGACGGCCCTCCAGAACGTCACCGAGGGCCTCATCGTTGCCCGGAAGATGCCCAAAAACGAGGCCAACGCCATCGGCATGAAGATGCTGGAAAAGGTCGGCCTCGCTGACCGGGCCGACTACTATCCCCGCCAGCTCTCGGGCGGTCAGCAGCAGCGTGTGGCCATCGCCCGCGCCCTCGCTTCCGACCCCGAGATCATCTATTTCGACGAGCCGACCAGCGCCCTCGACCCCGAGCTGACCGGCGAGGTGCTGGCTGTCATGCGGCAGCTGGCGCAGGAGGGGATGACCATGCTGGTCGTCACCCATGAGATGGGCTTTGCCCGCAACGTCTCCTCCCGCACCGTCTTCATGGAGAACGGCGTCGTGGTGGAGGAAGCCCCCTCGCAGGAGTTCTTCGCCCACCCCAAAGAGGCCCGCACCCGCGAGTTCCTGCAAAAGATCTCGCATACCGAAGTCTAAGCCTCTCCCCTTGGGAGAGGTGGCATTGCGAAGCAATGACGGAGAGGGCAAGCCGCCTGCGGCAGAGCCGCCGCACAGCGATAAGCAGGCTCTTGGTCAGCGCGATACGATCGCGGTGTTTCCGCCTTTGTGTCAGCTTCCTTGCCCTCTCAGGCGCTTACGCGCCAGCTCTCCCAAAGGGAGAGCCTTATCCCGCTTTTCTCAAGTTTGTCTTACTACAGAAAGGATAATCTACTATGAAACGCAGAACCTTTATCTCCCTGATGAGCGTCATGGCTGCCGCCGGGGCCCTCTCGCTGGCTGGCTGCTCTTCCAGCAAGTCCGCTTCCTCCGCCGCTGCCAACAAGCTGGAAACCGTCCAGTCCAACGGCAAGCTGGTCGTCGCACTGGAAGGCGCATGGCAGCCCTGGAGCTTCCACGATGAGAGCGACACCCTCGTGGGCTACGACGTCGAGGTCTCCCGCGCCATCGCCGAAAAGCTGGGCGTCGAGCCGGAGTATGTCGAGAGCGACTGGGACAGCCTCTTCGCCGGTCTGGACGCCGGCCGCTATGACCTCGTCTGCAACGGCGTCGAGGTCACGGAGGAACGCGCCAAGACCTACGACTTCACCACCCCCTACGGCTACATCCACACCGCCCTCGCCGTCCGCAAGGACAACGAGGACATCAAGAGCTTTGAGGACCTCGCAGGCAAGACCACGGCCAACAGCCCTGCCTCCACCTATATGGAGCTGGCCGAGAGCTACGGCGCTACCGTGCAGGGCATCGACACGCTGGAGGAGACTATCCAGCTGCTGACTGCCGGCCGCATCGACGCCACCCTGAACGCCGACGTCTCCTTCTACGACTACCTGAATGTCCATCCGGACGCCAACTTCAAGCTGGTGGCCCAGACCGAGGAGGCCTCCCATGTCGCCATCCCCGTGCTCAAGAGTGACGACACCTCCTTCCTCGACGCCCTCAACAGCGCCATCGAAGCACTGCGTGCCGACGGCACCCTCAAGGAGCTGAGCGAAAAGTACTTCGGCGAGGACATCTCTTCCGAGAACTGATCCCGGCCCACCGGAGGCACATTACGACCTGCGCAGCAGTCTCTTTTTATCCTGTGATCAGTGCCACCGCCACGTCGTTGACGTTTGTTCCGGTTGCCCCGGTGATGATCAGCCCCTCTGCCGCCTGTAAGGCGTGGTAGGCATCGTTATTTTTCAGAGTGTCGAACACGTTCCAGCCCTTTGCCGCCAGAGCGGCTGCGGTATCGCCGTCCACATAGCCGCCAGCGGCATCGGTGGGGCCGTCGGTGCCGTCGCTGCCTACCGAGAAGACTGCCGCGTCCAGCCCGGCAAGAGCCGGAGCCGCCGCAAGGGTGATCTCCTGATTGCGGCCGCCGAGACCCTTCCCGGTCAGGTGCACCACAGTCTCGCCGCCTGCGATAAAGGCCAGCTTCCGGCCCTGCCCCGCGTGGGTGCGGACGATGGAGCCAAGGAAGCTTCCTGCCTCCCGGGCCTCGCAGCAGAGCCGGTCGGTGAGGACGACCGGCTCATAGCCCCGCGCCCGGCAGGCACTGGCCGCAGCCGCACACAGTTCCCGGACGCTGCCGGTGATCCGGGTCGTCACGTTGTCGAGCGCTTTCGGCGTTTCCTGTGCCAGAAGCTCTTTCGCCTGTTCCGACAGGTTCAGCCGATACTTTTCCGCAATGGCAAGCGCCTGCGCGCAGGTGGAGGAGTCCGGCACCGCCGGGCCGCTGGCGATCATATCCAGTGGGTCGCCCAGAATATCACTGAGGACGATGCTGAATACGTTTGCCGGAGCGCAGCGCTGTGCGAACCGCCCTCCCTTGACCCCGGAAAGCCGCTTGCGGATGGTGTTTATCTCCACGATGTCGGCCCCGCTGGCAAGGAGCTGATGGGTGATGTCCTGCAATTCCCCGCCGGGGAGCAGCGGCTTTTCAAACAACGCGCTGCCGCCGCCTGAGAGCAGAAACAGCACCGTGTCCTCTGCGGTCAGCCCCTGCACCAGCTCCAGCACCTTTTCGGTGGCCGCAAAGCCGTTTTCGTCCGGGACGGGATGGCCTGCTTCATAACAGTCCACCCCGGAGATCTGGCCTTTGACGTGGCCATACTTGGTCACGACCACGCCGCCGTCCACCCGGCCCAGTGCTTCCACGGCGGCACGGGCCATCTGCCATCCGGCCTTGCCCGCTGCCACCAGCATCACCTTGCCGCCCTTGGGCTGAAAGGCTTTCAGTGCACGGCGGACAGCCTCGTCCGGCAGGACAGCGCTCAGGCTGGCCCCGATGATGGCGTCGGCATCCCTTCGCAGCGTTTCGTTCATCCTCATGTCCTCCATTTTTGTGGGGCCCCGCTTCCGGCGCAGGCCCTTTTGCTCTGATTATAGCACGGATCTGCCGGTCTGTGGGGAATTTTTTGCTCCTTCACTTTGCTCCATGGGGCAGCGCCGCCAACTATCATATCGCGCTGGACAGCGGGGTCATCGGCATCGGAACGTGCACCAAGATCATGGAAAGCCTTGTCTGAACGGTGCTTTCCGGGCCAATAACGTAAAATGCCGCCCACCTGCGTGACAACAGCGCAGGCGGGCGGCATTGTTTTTCCGGTCAGAGCTTATTTCAGCACTTTATTTCCGGTCACAGGGTCGGGGATGCCCAGCAGGGCCAGAATAATGGCCATCCGGATATAAACGCCGTTGTGGACTTGGTCGAAGTAGGCGGCACGAGGGTCGCTGTCCACGTCCAGCTTGATCTCGTCGATGCGGGGCAGCGGGTGCAGCACCGGCATATCCGACGGGGCCAGCTCCAAGAGCTTGGCGTTCAGGGAGTAGCAGCCTTTCAACCGGAGGTAGTCCTCTTCGTTGAAAAAGCGCTCCTGCTGGATGCGGGTCATATAGAGCACGTCCAGGTGCGGCAGCTCGGCTTCGAGGTCTGCCGTCTCCTTGTAGGTCTGATGGAGCGGCGTCAGGGTCTCGTCCTTGACGTACTGGGGGATGCGCAGCTCCTCCGGCGAGATGAACACGAAGCGATTCCCCTCGAACTGGCTGAGGGCTGCGGTCAGGGAGTGGACCGTCCGGCCAAATTTGAGGTCGCCGCAGAAGCCCACCGTCAGATGGTCCAACCGCCCTTTGCGCTGGCGGATGGTCATCAGGTCGATCATGGTCTGGGAGGGGTGGGCGTGCCCGCCGTCGCCTGCATTGATGACAGGCACCCGTGCATACAGGGACGCCCGGAGCGGTGCGCCCTCTTTCGGGTGGCGCATGGCGATGACATCGGCATAATTGCTCACGACGCGGGCAGTATCTGCCACCGTCTCCCCCTTGCTGGCGCTGGACAGCTGTGCCCCGGCAAAGCCCAGCGTCTTGCCGCCCAGCCGCAGCATGGCCGACTCGAAGGAAAGCCGGGTGCGGGTGGACGGCTCGTAGAACAGCGTCGCCAGAATGCGCCCATCGCAGAGATGTGCATAGGGCGCAGGGTCTGCCTCCATCCGGTCTGCAAGGTCGAGAAGGGCCAGCTGCTCGTCCAGAGAAAAGCTGTTCGGCTCAATAAAATGTCTCACAGCCATTCTCCTTTCAGCACAAACCTCTCGCGCTCCGCGCCCGTGGAGATGAACTGGATCGCATGGCCCAGCTGCTGTTCGAGGAACTCCACATAGCCCTTCGCTTCCTTGGGCAGGTCGTCCCAGCTCTTGCAGCCGGAAATATCCCTGTTCCAGCCGGGCAGCATCGTGACCACCGGCTCCATCCGGTCGAGGTCGGACAGGGTATCGAAGCGGGGGACTTCCACACCATCCAGCTTGTAACCGGTGATGACCGGGATCTCCTTCATGCTGCTGAGGACATCCAGCTTGGTGAGGGCGATCTTATCCGCCCCCTGACAGGCCAGACCGTACCGGCTGGCCACGCAGTCGAAGGGGCCGACCCGGCGGGGACGGCCTGTGGCCGCACCGTATTCCCCGCCTGCCTTGCGCAGCTTCTCGTTCCAGTCCTCGCTCATGGCGTTCTCAGCGGCAAAAGGACCGGCACCTACGCAGGTGGAATACGCTTTCAGCACACCCACCACATGGTCGAGGCGGCAGTTGGGGATGCCGGCCCCCAGCGGTGCGTAAGCTGCCAGCGTGTTGGAGCTGGACGTAAACGGGAAGATGCCGTAATCAATATCCCGCATAGCACCCAGCTGGGCTTCCAGCACGATGCGCTTGCCGCTGTCGTGAGCTTCCTGCAAAAAGGCCCCCACATCGCAGATGTACGGTGCAAACTGCTCCGCCTGTGCTCTGCACCAGCTCAGCAGCGCATCGTAGGACATCTTTTCCTGATGGTAGCAGCCCGCCAGCTCCATGTTCTTGGAGTCCAAAATCATGTGCAGACGGTTCTGGGTGCGCTCCTCGTCCAGATGGAGCAGGTCGCCCAAACGCAGGGTCTTTTTGCGGTATTTGTCGCTGTAAGCGTAGGCAATGCCGCGCCGGGTGGAGCCGAAGGCACTGCCCTTTTGGGCAAGGCGGTCTTCTTCCAGCCCGTCCTGCACCTTATGCCACGGCATGGAGATGGTAGCTTTGTCGGAGAGCTTCAGGTTCTTGGGGCTGATCTCCACGCCGCGGGCCTCGATGGCCTGCATCTCGCCTGCAAGATGGTCAAGGTCGATGACCATTCCCGTGCCCAGCACACAGGTGACGTCCGGGTGCAGGATGCCGGAGGGCAGCAGGTTCAGGATGAACTTTCCCTTTTCGGTCACGACGGTATGGCCGGCGTTGTTGCCGCCCTGATAGCGGGCGACCACATCGGCGTTTTCGGCCAGCAGGTCGATGACGCGGCCCTTGCCCTCATCGCCCCAGTTGATTCCAGTAACAGCAGTCAGCATAAACTTCAATTTCCTTCTTTTCACATTTTGCGATGGCCTGCGGCAAAGGCTGCTGCGCCGCCGCAGAACCTCATCCTTCGATTTTCCTCTTGCAATTTCCAGTCGCAGTTGCTATTATACGAGCAGAGAAAGAATGTGTAAAAAGTATCCTGTGTATGGCAGCGATGTAATTTTCACATGAAAGGCGGAAAAGCATCATGTATGTGGACTGGGAATATTATAAGATCTTCTATTATGTGGCGAAGTATCAGAACTTTACCAAGGCGGCGCGGGTGCTGGGCAACAACCAGCCCAATATCACCCACTCGATGAACCGGCTGGAAAGCCAGCTGAACTGTGTGCTCTTCATCCGCTCCAACCGAGGCGTCACCCTGACACCGGAGGGCGAGATGCTCTATTCCCGCATTGCGTCGGCGGCGGTGCAGATCCAGGACGCCGAGGAGGAGCTGAGTGCCAGCGCCACGCTGGAACACGGTGCGATCAGCATCAGCGCAACGGAAACGGCGCTGAACATCTATCTGTCCGAAAAACTGCGGGCCTTTCACACCGAATATCCCGGCATCCGGCTGCGCATCTCCAACCACTCCACCCCGCAGGCCGTGCAGGCCGTGAAGAACGGCGAGGTGGACTTTGCCGTCATCTCGACCCCCGCAGAGCTTGAGTCGGGGCTGAAAATGGTGGATTTGATGCCCTTTTACGAGGTTCTGGTGGGCGGCCGGACCTTCACCGCACTGGCAAGCCAGAACCTGACCCTGAAAGAACTGGTCAACTACCCCCTCATCTCCCTCAGCGACGAGAGCATGACCCGCAGCTTCTACCGGCAGTTCTTCCTTGACCACGATGCCGTCCTCCGGCCCGACACCGAGGCCGCTACCACCGACCAGATGCTGACCCTTGTTAAAAGCGAGCTGGGCCTTGCTTTCGTGCCGGAACCGATGGCGAAAGCTGCGCTGGAACGCGGCGAGCTCGTCCAGCTGCACCTGCAGGAGATCATCCCCCAGCGCAGCATCTGCCTCGTCTACGACCACCACCGCCCGCTGAACACAGCAGCCCGGAAGTTCCAGCAGCTGCTGACCGAGCGGACCGCCCCGCCCAGAACGCAGAAATAACGCAAAAGACCAGAGCTGCAAAGCCTTTTCGGCCGAGCAGCTCTGGTCTTTTTGTCCGGGCTTATCCAGCCCCTCTGCTATAATTCGATCTTCTGTGCCGCCTTGGCGATGGCCCCCAGCAGGGCCACCAGCTTGCTTTCGTCCATCCGGCCGCTGTTGTTGGTAAAGGCGTAGAAGCAGCCCTGCACGCAGAACGAAAGCAGGATGCCCCGGTTCAGGTCGGCCGCAAAGGTCGGGTCTGCCTCCTCGAACCGCTGGCGCAGGCCCTTTTCGATGCTGTTGGCGAAGATGCCCTGCCGGTTGCCTGAAAACAGGATATTCACGGCCCGCTGGTTCTGCACGAAGGCCTGAAACAGCTCCCTTGTCAGTGCATCGGTCTGATGCAGTGCCTCATCGTCATGGGTGTGGGGCACGCTGGCGAGGATCGACTCGACGAGCTTGTTTTCCAGCGCGTTCGCCAGCGCATAGATGTCCTCATAGTGGGCATAGAACGTCGATTTGTTGATGCAGGCCAGTGCACACAGGTCCTTTATTTTGATCCGCTCCAGAGGGTTCTTCTCCCGCAGCTCCATGAATGCCTGCTCGATGGCCCGGTCGGTGCGCGCGATACGGATGTCCACAAAATCCACCTCTTCCGTGTTTTAGTTGATTATCCAACGGTTTTCGTCTTTCGTCGATGGACAAGCCCCCGTGGATTTTTTACAATGAAAGCAGTCCCTTATTCCTCTTTTTTATAGAGCAGCCCCTTGGCGTCCAGCGCCGCTTCGATGCGGTGGAACGCCTCCTCCGTGGGGCAGCTCAGGGTGTGCAGGTGCACACCGCCGGTCATCCGGCTCAGCAGGCACTCGGGCGTATCCGCCGCCTGCTGGATAAAATGGTCCACATCGTACCGGCTGGCGAGGTTGAGATTGCCGCGCAGCTCGCCGTAAAGCGGGTTCTCCACGGCCACATCCACCACGACGCCGCCCTGATCCACCACCGTATACAGCTCTTCCCGCATCTGGTCGGCGGTGCTGTGGACACAGGCGAGGATGCCCGTACAGCCCCGTGCCGCCGGGTGAAGCTGATAGCCTCGGGGCGTGGCGTCGATCTGGGTGCCTGCGGCCCGCAGCAGGGCCACATCGCCCACCACGATCTGCCGGGACACTCCCAGCGCACCGGCCAGCACGCTGGCGCTCAGGGGGGCGCTGGCCTCCGTCAGCCGCTCTAAAATCGCTTTTCTGCGCTGCGCAGCATTCATCTTCCGCGTTCCTCCTTTTTACACCAGCTGCAGCAGGGTGGCGTAGTTGGAGGGCAGCTGGACCTTCAGCTTCCCCCACTCCACCTGCGTCAGGATGGGCTGGCTGCCCACGCAGCCGGCCAGCAGGTCTTTCACGCCCGCGGCCTCCACCGGCAGCTGGAGCTCCATCGACACCGGGCTGTCGCCGTTGTTGTAGACGGCCACGACGGCCTCGCCGTCCAGCACCCGGGCGTAGGCGTAGCTCTGGGTGGTCAGGGTCAGTTCCTTGACCTCGCCCCAGCTCAGCGCAGGGCACTCGGCCTTCAGCCTGCCCAGTGCAGCGTAGACGCTGGTGACAGGATTCGTCTTTTCGGCGTCGGCATAGTCGGCCAGCTCGAGGCAGGGGCGGAGCGGCCAGTCGCTGCCCCACTCTTTTTTGCCCTCGATCCCAAATTCTGAGCCGTAATAGATGGACGGAATGCCCCAAAGCGTATATACTAGAAGTGCAATATGCCGGATGTGGTCGCGGTTGCGCAGCTTGTTGGGCAGACGCTCCACATCGTGGTTGTCCGAGAAGTTGTAGAGCCGGGTGTCATGGCAGAGGCCCTGCAGCCGCCGCATGGTGTGGGCGATCTCAAAATAGTTGTGGTCGTTGTGGCCGCTCCACAGGCCCTTGTGCAGCTCGTAGTTGG
>OLZW01001433.1_pt1 | contig 17959 bp, 8 predicted proteins | sample 1674281 | NCBI WGS metagenome assembly OLZW01 (sample SAMEA103958157, study PRJEB25191) | human gut metagenome | biome: human-associated habitat [ENVO:00009003]; feature: intestine environment [ENVO:2100002]; material: feces | place: Germany | collected 2013/2015
GGCAGAAGAGGCAGCTGAGGATGACGGTATCGACTTAGAGCCAAAGACTGAGATCACCTACGATGATTTTGCAAAACTGCAGTTCCAGATCGGTGAGATCGTTAAATGTGAAGCAGTGCCGAAGTCCAAAAAACTTCTCTGCTCCCAGGTAAAGATCGGAACTAAGACCCGCCAGATCGTAAGCGGCATCAAGGCTCATTATTCACCAGAGGAAATGGTAGGAAAGAAGGTTATGGTAGTAACCAACTTAAAGCCTGCTAAATTAGCCGGAGTCGTATCCGAAGGCATGATCCTGTGTGCAGAAGATGCAGAGGGAAATCTGTCCTTAATGGTACCGGAGAAGAAGATGCCAGCCGGAGCTGAGATCTGTTAATTGATCAGCAGATGCAAATGCTGCTTGATAGTGGAATTATTATAAATGTGTTTTTTGTCTGCGATGGCAGATATATGAGTGTATAGGAGTGAGATGTAAAGGGAGAGGGGAAAGATTCCCCTCCCTTTTTCACGCATATACTGGACTTTTTAAGTAAGATTTCGAGAGAACATTAAGCAAGCACAGGAGGAATGATCATGAGAATCAGTCTGGAACAGGCACTTAATATCCTTATGGATCATGTAACACATGGAAAAACAGAGAGAAAGACTTTGGAGGACTGCCTGGGGCTGGTACTTTCGGAAGATGTGTATGCACTTCTTGATATGCCTCCCTTCAGCCGCTCTGCGCAGGATGGGTATGCTTTGTGCTCTAAGGACAGCATAGGGGCCACTGGAGAGAACCCGGTTAAGCTGAAGGTTACAGGAAAGATTTATGCAGGGGATGCCGTAAAAGATTTAAAAGACAGCGACTCATTCGTCTTTTTATTTCAAACCCCTGTGATGTAAAATAGTAAAATCAGTATGACGTTCATGCCTCATGAAAATCGGTTGAGAGCCTCGTGAACGTCATACATTTTTACGAATGTGCTCCCCCTCTGGCATTAAGTATCTTTTAAAATTCGTTGTTTTATAATAATACAAAAGCAATCATTTCCTCTCTGCTTCCTCATTACAAAAGAATAATTTATCTTTGAACGGATTTTAATATCCCATCAAAATCAGAACAAAAATAAAATAACTATGGAACAACCATCACTCAACGACCATAATAAACAGGAGTACCCTCCCATGCATACCACAGAGCATGTCATAAACAGGACAATGGTCAATCTTTTCGGATGCGGACGAGCAATATCCGCCCATATAGAACGCAAAAAAAGCAAGCTGGATTTTGCGCTGCAAACATGTCCGGAAGAAACGGATATTACAAGAATAGAAAACACCGTAAACGAAGTATTGCGAAGAAATTTGCCCGTTACAATGGAATTTATCTCTCAAGAGGAAGCTATAGGACGTTTTGACATGAAACGCTTACCGGAAAAAGCTTCCGAAACCGTACGGATTGTAAAAGTCGGCGATTACGATGAATGCCTCTGTATAGGTCAACACGTGAAAAATACGTCCGAAATAGGTACATTTAAAATTATAAGCTACGACTATAAAGACGGAATCTTCCGTATGCGGTTCAAGCTGATATAGAACGACTGTCAATCTGTCCCCCCTAAAATTACAAATTGGCAGTAGTCTTGACAATCAAATGTTTAAAGAGGCTTACCAACTTTTAATGCAAAGGTTCTAATCTTTAAGAAAACCTTTATAGGTTTAAAAGAGTGCAATATAAACCGCATATCATCGAACTAATGGTATGCGGTTTGCATTATGGATAGTGAATGACAAAACCGAAAGGTGAAGGAATTCAGAAATAAACAAAATGTTTAACCAAAACCTATAGGAGATTAAGATTATGATGCCAGTAAGAAGATCAAACCAAACATGGTTACCAAGTATTTTTAATGATTTCTTTGATAACGACTGGATGGTAAAAGCCAATGCAACAGCTCCCGCCATCAATGTTATTGAAAGTGACAAAGACTACAAAGTAGAAGTCGCCGCTCCGGGAATGACCAAAGAAGACTTCAAGATTCATATCAACGAAGACAACGACTTGGTTATCTCTATGGAAAAGAAAACAGAAAGTACTGAAGGTGATAAAGAAGGCAAGAAAGAAAGCCGTTACTTGCGTCGCGAATTCTCTTATTCTAAATTTCAACAGACATTGATCCTGCCTGATGATGTAGATAAAGATAAAATTGATGCAAAAGTAAACGATGGTGTATTAACTATCGAGCTGCCGAAGCGTACACCGGAAGACAAAGAAAAAGCAGCTAAGGTTATCGAAGTTAAATAACATGCTCTCAAATTCAGAAAAGAGGGATTGCCTATGAAAGGGCAGTTCCTCTTTTGTTTTTATAAAAGTCCGTTTCTATTTACTATAGGTTCATCGTAACCTTACAACCCAAAGATATAAATCTTTCACCTGCAAGATCTATAATCTTCCGGGGGTAAGATCTATAATCTTCGCATTGCATCCTCCCTTCCCTATTCTGGTCCATATTGTCGGCTGTCTTTACGCACTATACCTCGCTAATGTCTACTTAACATATTTATCCAACATTTTTTCCAAGGCATTTTGTGAAACCGGCTTAGTCAGAAAATCATCGCATCCGGCTTCTATAGCTCTGTCTTTGTCGGACTCAAAAGCAAAGGCAGTCAAAGCGACAATAGGCACTTCTTTTGAATAAGAACGAATCAGGCGCGTAGCCTCCAGCCCATCCATATGGGGCATCTTGATATCCATCAAAATCAAGTCAGGCTGATGTTCTTTAAATTGATTCACCGCATCCTCTCCATCCTTAGCCCATAGCAGATTACATCTTTTTCCTAACAATGTCTTTAACAGCAAAAAGTTGCTGTCCACATCTTCCGCCACCAGTACTGTTCTTCTTTGCAATACTTTTCTCAGTCCCGTACTCCCTGATTCCGGACACTTCGTACCCCTTCCGGATTCCGGACATTTTTTACCCGCCTTATAAGGAATCGTAAAACGAAAAGTAGAACCTTCATTCAGTTTGGATTCCGCAGTAATCTCTCCACCTATTTTTTCTACAATCACCCTACAAATCGCAAGCCCCAAGCCTGTTCCCTGAACAAAAGTATTCAGTTTCACGAAACGCTCAAAAATCATTTTAATCTTCTCCTCGGAGATCCCCATCCCTGTGTCTTTTACATAAAAATCAATATACTCCTTCCTCACTTCAAAACCAAAACGGATTTCCCCTTTGAAAGTAAATTTTATAGCATTGGTTATCAAATTTGTAACGACTTGCATAATTCGGTTCTGATCTTCATTGATTATCAAGCTGGTGTCTTTATTGTCTAATATCAAAACAACCCCAGTCTGCACCCGATCCTTGTGCATCTCATACACATTACGGCACAATTCTCCCAAGTCCATTGGATATCTGACGTATTCCAATGTACCGGCCTCTATTTTTGCCAAATCAAGAATATCATTGATTAATTGCAACAATATTTCCGAATTCTGGTTGATAATATCCGAATAAAGTTTTTCATCCGCCGCATTATCCGCCATAGTCATCAAACGGGAAAAACCTACTATTGCATTCAAAGGAGTACGGATTTCATGGCTCATATTGGCTAGAAAGGCTGTTTTCAGCCTGTCGGACTGCTCAGCCTTGATACGGGCCTGAACCAGCTCTTGCTCTATGTTCTGCATATTAGTAATATCCCACGAAATGCCAATAATAAGCGGTGCACGCCCTTCCAGAGGAACTAATGTTTTTAAAGTCTGCACGATGCGGGTCTCGCCTGTAGCCGTCACATACGTTTCCTGCATTTCCATGCGCTCTCGGGTACGGATCAATTCCAAATCATCCCGATGAAACTTCTCCGCATTCTCATGTTCGGGAAACACTTCAAAATCAATATGACCCAATGCCTTGGAAGCAGGAATTTTAGAGTGACTGGCAAATGCTTTGTTCCAATAAAGGTATCGGAAATCATCCTCAGGGTCTTTCACAAACAAATAAACAGGAATATTATTCAGTATGGCATCCATCAGATAATTCAGTTCACGCAATTCGTCACGGTTCTTGATAACATCCGTTATATCCTGCGTAAAGAACCAAATCATTTCCTCACCCTGATTTTGAATCATAAAAGCCGAAACCTGATGAACACGAAGTTTTGTTTCTCCCACACGGGTATATTTAGCACGATAAGCAAAATTACCTCCATTATCACGAATCTCTTGAACACGTTTATCAAATATTTCTTTGGTATTCAGAGAAACAGGTAAATCATAAACTTTTTGTGTGCCCAACTCCTCTTTCACTCCATATTCCTCAATAAACTGCCGGTTGGCATAAACTAAGGTTCCGTCAACCGATACAGCCAGAATACTATCACTGACCTTATCCAGTACCCGTTTAAATATTTCCAAGTTCTGCTGTGTGGCAACTCTTTCACTAATATCACGACACATTATCAGTACATATTCTTCATCTAAGGGGAAAATACGATTTTCATAATAATGAAGTGTCCCGTCCACATCCAATTCATGATGGGCGGTAGAACCTCTACCTGTCGCAATAGCCTTCTGAAGATTATTATGTATATTGTGATAAGCTTCTTTAGGAACCATATCCTGCATACGCATCCCTTTAAAATCATTGTTGGATACACCCACATGATTGGTTTCTTCATTAGACACCACTTCTATACCCGTTTCCTCATGATTGAATACGGTGAGCATATCCGGCAAAGAATCTAATATTCTTACCGCATATTTCTCCTTGAAACTAACGCTATCAAAGTTTTTTTCAGAAGAAGATAATTTTTCTTTCAGCAGCCTGTTCTCCTCTTTCAACGATTCAATTTCCTGCTCTAATGCTTTAAGCTTGTGTTCACAATCCATTTGTATTGAATATCTTTAGGATTCCTAATCGGACAAAATTAGGAAACTTTTTGTGAACAAAGAAAGAATAGTGAATAATTTTCTAATGAAAGAGAAGTCACTGATTAATAGTTAATGGAGTGCACTGTTATGCCGCACCCCATTAACCACACATCACTAAACATTCAAATCATTTATATTCCGCCCAGCTCTTGATAGCGATATCATCCACCGTCATGGTACAGAAGGCATTGATAAACGCGCTTGCCAGACGGGCATTGGTAATCAAGGGCACATTCAGGTCGATGGCGGCACGACGGATCTTGTACCCGTTATCCAACTCTCCGGCTGTCAGGTTCTTCGGTATATTGACTACCATATCTATCTCTTTCCGGTGCAGCATATCCAGTGCCTGAGGCTGCCCTTCCTCACTGGGCCAGTAGACACGGGTATTCTCCACCCCGTTCTCAGTCAGGAAGTGGGATGAGCCTCCGGTGGCATAAAGTTTATAACCTTTCTTCTGTAACATACGGGCAGCTTCCAAAGTATCCGCTTTCTGCTTGGCGTTACCAGTTGAAAGCAACACACTCTTTTCCGGAATACGATAGCCCACAGACAACATCGCCTTCAATACGGCACACGAAGTATCCGTACCGATGCAGCCGACTTCACCGGTAGAGGCCATGTCTACCCCCAATACGGGATCTGCCTTCTGCAAACGATTGAAAGAGAACTGGCTGGCCTTGATGCCCACATAATCCAACTCGAAAAGATTCTTGTTCGGTTTCTCTACCGGCAATCCGAGCATCACCTTCGTAGCCAGTTCGATAAAATTGATTTTCAACACCTTGCTGACAAAGGGGAAGCTGCGTGAAGCACGAAGGTTACATTCAATCACCTTGATATCGTTATCCTTTGCCAGATATTGTATATTGAACGGACCGGAGATATTCAATTCCTTGGCTATCTGACGGGAGATGCGCTTGATGCGGCGTACCGTTTCCACATACAGTTTCTGAGGAGGGAACTGAATGGTGGCATCCCCCGAGTGCACGCCGGCATATTCAATGTGCTCACTGATAGCGTATGCCACAATCTCACCATTCTGTGCCACAGCATCCATTTCCACTTCCTTAGCGTGCTCAATGAACTGGCTCACCACTACCGGATGCTTTTTCGATACGTTTGCAGCCAGTTTCAGGAAGCGTTCCAATTCCTCTTGATTGGAGCAGACGTTCATGGCCGCACCACTCAGCACATACGAGGGACGTACCAAAACAGGGAAGCCTACTTTATCAATAAAAGCATGGATATCCTCCATAGAAGTCAATGCGCTCCATTCAGGCTGATCTACACCAATGCGGTCCAGCATGGCCGAGAATTTATCACGGTCCTCGGCATTATCAATGCTCTTGGCACTGGTACCGAGGATATTTACATTTTGCGCATCCAAACGGAGAGCCAGGTTATTGGGAATCTGACCGCCGGTAGATACAATGACTCCGTGAGGGTTCTCCAGTTCGAGGATATCCATCACACGCTCAAAAGTAAGTTCGTCAAAGTAAAGACGATCGCACATATCATAGTCGGTAGAAACCGTTTCGGGGTTATAGTTGATCATGACACTGCGGTAACCCTCCTTACGGATGGTCTGTAAGGCCTGTACCCCACACCAGTCAAATTCCACCGACGAACCGATGCGGTAAGCGCCCGAACCCAGTACCACAATGGATTTATGGTCGCCCAAGTATTTCACATCATTGGCCACGCCGCTATAAGTCAAGTACAGATAGTTGGTCTGTGCAGGATACTCGGCTGCCAAGGTATCGATTTGTTTCACCACCGGAAGAATTCCCACCTGCTTGCGATGATTACGCACATACAGGATACCGTCTTCCATATCACCCTCGTAGCCAATGGCACGGGCTATCTGGAAATCGGAGAATCCCTGCACTTTCGCCTTGCGGAGTAACTCGTCCGGCATATCGGTAATCTGCTTATGGTTATTGCCCCATTCGTGCATCTCTTTAGAAGTGTCCATGATGTGCTGCAATTTCTGCAGGAACCATTTGTCAATCTTGGTCAGCTCATGAATCTGGTCTACCGTGTAACCTGCACGCATGGCTTTGCTGATCACGAAGATGCGCTTGTCCGTCGGCTCTCGAAGGGCTTTGTCCACATCCTCTATAACCAGTTCCTTATTCTCTACGAAGCCATGCATTCCCTGGCCAATCATGCGCAAACCTTTCTGAATGGCTTCCTCGAAAGTACGTCCGATGGCCATCACCTCGCCCACCGATTTCATGGACGAGCCCAACTCACGGTCCACACCATGGAACTTGCCCAAGTCCCAACGGGGAATCTTGCACACCACATAGTCCAGTGCAGGTTCGAAGAATGCGCTGGTGGTCTTTGTCACCGAGTTTTTCAAGTCGAACAACCCGTATCCCAAGCCTAATTTGGCGGCAACGAAAGCCAACGGATATCCGGTCGCTTTGGAAGCCAATGCAGACGAACGCGAAAGACGGGCGTTGACCTCAATGACACGGTAATCTTCCGATTCGGGATCGAAGGCATACTGTACATTACATTCGCCCACAATGCCGATATGGCGGATGATACGGATAGCCAGTTCACGAAGTTTATGATACTCCGCATTGGTCAGTGTCTGCGAAGGGGCGATCACGATAGACTCGCCGGTATGGATACCCAGCGGGTCAAAGTTCTCCATGTTACATACAGTGATGCAGTTATCATAACGGTCGCGGACCACTTCATATTCCACCTCTTTCCAGCCTTTCAAACTCTTTTCCACCAATACCTGCGGCGAGAAAGAGAAGGCCTTTTCAGCCAGAACATTCAGTTCCTCTTCATTGTCACAGAAACCAGAACCTAGTCCACCCAATGCGTAGGCGGCACGGATAATAACCGGATAACCTAATTCTTTAGCAGCGCGACGGGCATCTTCCAAGTTTTCCACCGCTTCACTCTTGATGGTCTTTACATTGATTTCATTCAGTTTTTCTACAAACAACTCACGGTCCTCCGTATCCATGATGGCTTGTACGGGAGTACCCAACACACGGACATTGTATTTTTCGAAAATACCTGCTTTGTACAGTGCCACCCCACAGTTCAAGGCAGTTTGTCCGCCGAAAGACAGGAGCACACCATCCGGACGTTCCTTTTCTATCACCTTCTCTACAAAATAAGGAGTAACGGGCAGGAAATAAATCTGGTCCGCCACCCCTTCGCTGGTCTGCACAGTAGCAATGTTCGGGTTGATCAGAACCGTTTCAATCCCTTCTTCCTTCAAGGCTTTCAGCGCTTGCGAGCCTGAATAGTCAAACTCTCCGGCCTCGCCAATCTTCAAGGCGCCGGAACCTAATAATAATACTTTCTTTATTTCGTCTTTCATACTTGTTCTTTTTAATACACGGTTTATAACAACTTCACAAATTCATCAAACAGGAACTCGGTATCCGTAGGTCCCGACGCCGCTTCCGGATGGAACTGTGCCGAGAACCAAGGTTTGGTTTTATGCCTGATGCCCTCGTTGGAACCATCATTCATATTGATGAACAGCGGTTCCCAATCGGTTCCCAATGTATTATTATCTACTGCATAACCATGGTTCTGGCTGGTAATGAAACAACGTTCCGTTCCCACCATGCGCACCGGCTGGTTATGACTGCGATGACCGTATTTCAATTTATAGATAGTAGCACCTCCTGCTTTTGAAAGCAACTGATTCCCCATACAAATGCCAAAGATAGGCTTGTCGCTCAAGCTCATCGCCTTGCGGATATGCTGTACCGCCTCATCACATGTATCCGGATCACCCGGGCCGTTCGAAATAAACAATCCGTCATACTCCATCCCTGTAAAATCATGGTTCCAAGGAACGCGGATCACTTCCACATCCCGTTTCAGCAGACAGCGGATGATATTTGTCTTTACACCACAATCCACCAACGCCACTTTCTTCTTGCCGGCGCCTTCGTTGTAACGAATCACTTCCTTGCATGATACTTTATCCACATAGTTGATACCTGCATACGTTGCTTCGGGCACTTTATCGGGCTCATCATTAAATACGATCTTCCCCATCATCACCCCATGTTCGCGAAGGACTTTTGTCAGTTCACGGGTATCGATGCCTGTAATGCCCGGCACTTGCTCACGCTTCAGCCAGTCGGCCAGACTTTCTTTCGCATTCCAGTGACTGAATTCTTCACTGTAATCACTTACAATAATCGCTTCGGCATGGATACGTTCACTCTCCATAAAAGTGGCCAAGCCGTTGGGTTCGACAGTAAAGGGAGGCACCCCGTAATTACCGACCAACGGGTAAGTCAAGGTCATCAACTGCCCCGCATATGAAGGGTCTGTCAAGCTCTCAGGATAACCGGTCATAGCGGTATTAAACACCACTTCACCGGCTACCGGTTTCTCATAACCGAACGACTTGCCCGGGAAACGGCTCCCGTCGTCGAGGATCAATGTTACATTTCTCATCTAATCTATCTTGAATTGTTATTCTTTAGAATTGATATACTTTTTCTATATAGTCTATAAACGCCTGGTTCACCAGCTTCACTCCACCCGGAGTAGGATAATCTCCACTGAAATACCAGTCGCCCGTATGGTTGGGACATGCTTCATGCAATCCTTCCAATGTCTGATAAACAATCTCCACTTTAGCTTGCGTACCTTTCGGAGTGAGAAGTTCCACCATTTTTGCCGCAATCTCCTCGTTGGTGAAAGGAGCATAAATTTCTTTTACGTAGTTCACCATCTGCTCTTTGGGTAACCCCACCTGGTCTTTCGATTTGTTGTAAGCACGGGCTATTACATCTTTCATATCTCGTTCTTTCAATAAATCGATAGCAGCCTTGAAAGCGATAAACTGATCCATGCTGGCCATATCAATACCATAATAGTCCGGATAACGCACCTGTGGAGAAGAAGAAACAATGACGATTTTCTTCGGATGCAGACGATCAAGAATACCGATAATGCTTTGTTTCAATGTAGTTCCCCGGACGATGCTGTCATCAATAATAACCAGATTATCCACATGAGGTATCAAACTACCGTAAGTAATATCGTACACATGGGCGGCCAAGTCATTCCGGCTGTTGCCTTCGGCGATAAAGGTACGCAGCTTGATATCCTTGATGGCCACTTTTTCGCTACGGATACGCCAGGACAGGATTTTTTCCAGTTCCTCGTGATTGGGATGATGTCCCAAAGCCTCTATCTTCTTTACTTTCAGTTCATTCAGATAATTGTCGAATCCTTCCAGCAGTCCATAGAAAGCCACTTCCGCCGTATTGGGTATAAAAGAGAATACAGTATGCTCCACATCATAGTCTACCGCTTTCAAGATAGGATTCACCAGTTTTTCACCCAGCAGCTTTCTTTCTTTATAAATATCCATGTCGCTTCCCCGGCTGAAATAGATTCGCTCGAAAGAACAAGCTTTCTTCTCTTTCGCCCGGTTGATCTGTGCCAGACGCATCTTTCCGGTCTTGCTCATCAATATAGCCTGTCCCGGTTGCAATTCATTGATGCTTCCGGCAGGTACATTCAAGGCAGTCTGAATGACGGGACGTTCGGACGCCAATACCATGATTTCATCGTCCATGTACCAGAAAGCCGGACGGATGCCCCACGGATCGCGTACCGCAAAAGATTCACCGCTACCGGTCATACCGCAGATCACATAGCCTCCATCCCACTCCTTGCTCGAAGTCTTGAGGACATTGCCCAAGTCAATGCGGTCTTCTATGGCGTGAGTGATATTCATACCCTTCAGACCTTCCTTCTCACATTCCACATAGAGGCGCTCCACCTCACGATCCAAACGGTGTCCCACTTGTTCCAACATAATATATGTGTCGGCATATTTACGCGGATGCTGGCCGTCAGCAGTGATACGTGCGAAAATCTCATCCACATTGGTCATGTTGAAATTGCCGCACAGTGCCAGATTCTTGGCACGCCAATTGTTACGACGCAAGAACGGATGCACGTAGGAGATACCGCTTTTTCCGGTAGTAGAATAACGCAAATGACCCATGTACACCTCTCCGGCAAAGGGAAGGCATTTCTTGGCGTATCCGGCATCATGCAATTGTTCGGGCGCCAAATCCTTGAAATGATTTTGCACCGTACCGAATATCTCTGTTATCGCCCCTGAACCTAAAGCTCTTTCACGGAACATATATTCTTCACCGGGATTGGCCTCCAGTTTGACACAGGCCAGCCCGGCGCCTTCCTGTCCGCGGTTATGTTGTTTTTCCATCAGCAGATACAGCTTGTTCAAGCCATACATCCAGGTTCCATACTTTTCCTGATAATATTCCAGCGGTTTCAGCAGTCGTATCATAGCGACCCCACATTCATGCTTTAACGGTTCCATGCTCTCTCTTTACTCCTTAAATTAATATATCATTTTCAGATTCTTATAAAAACATCCCAAAGGTATGACAAGACCTTCTGTCGTTTTTCCAAACTTACGGCACATCTTTCAAGAATTATGCCGGAAACTTCCGGGAACTTCCTGCATAATCTCCGGCAGCATTGCCTTCTATTCTACTGTTACCGACTTCGCCAGATTTCGTGGCTGATCCACATTTTTCCCTTTGCAAATGGCTACATGGTAGGCCAATAACTGTAAGGGGATCGTAGCTATCAACGGTTCGAGGCACTCTAATGTTTCGGGCAACTCAATGCAATCATCAGCCAACTTGCTGATTACCGTATCTCCTTCTGTGACCAAAGCGATTACTTTTCCCTTCCGCGCTTTAATTTCCTGTATGTTACTCATTATCTTTTCATACATCGCATTATGCGTAGCTACCACAACAACAGGCATTTCGGCATCAATCAATGCGATAGGTCCATGTTTCATCTCAGCTGCAGGATAACCTTCAGCGTGAATATAAGATATCTCCTTCAACTTTAACGCACCTTCCAAAGCTACCGGAAAACTGTAACCTCGTCCCAAATAGAGGAAATTATGTGCATAGGTGAAGATACGCGACAGTTCCGCTATCTTGGGATTACTGATCAGAATCTTTTTTATTTTAGCCGGAATCACAGTCAATTCCCGAATCACTTCCAGGTATTTCTCATCCGTCATGCTCCCTTTCTCTTTTGCCAGGGTCAGCGCCAGCATGGTCAGCACAGTTACCTGTCCGGTAAATGCCTTAGTAGACGCCACTCCTATTTCCGGTCCTACATGAATATAAGAACCGGTATCTGTAATGCGCGGAATGGATGAACCTACCGCATTGCATATACCATAAATAAAAGCTCCTTTCTCTTTCGCCAGTTCTATGGCAGCCAATGTATCGGCCGTCTCGCCCGATTGCGAGATAGCTATTACCACATCATCTTCATGAATCACCGGATCACGATAGCGGAACTCGGAGGCATATTCCACTTCTACCGGAATACGGCAGAAACTTTCTATCAGTTGTTTCCCTATCAATCCGGCATGCCACGAAGTTCCGCAAGCCACAATTACAAAGCGACGAGCCTTGAGCAGACGTTCCTTATGATCAATAACCGCCGACAGTACTACTTTATCACCGTCCGCATTGATGCGTCCACGCATACAGTCGTTAATACAATCGGGTTGTTCGAATATCTCCTTCAACATGAAATGCGGGTATCCTCCTTTCTCCAGCTGTCCCAGATTCATTTCCACCGTACGTACTTCGGGATTTTGAAGCACGTTATCCAAATTGACGACTTCCAGCGCCTTGTCTCTGCGAATCACCGCTATCTCCCCATCTTGCAGATACACCACTTTATCCGTATACTCTACAATCGGAGTAGCATCCGAGGCCAAAAAAAATTCATCCTTCCCTATCCCTACCACCAGCGGACTGCTTTTACGGGCTGTAATAATCTCATCGGGATTATTCTTGTCAAGCACCGCTATGGCGTATGCACCAATCACCTCATGCAGAGCCAACTGAACGGCAGTAAGTAAATCTAAATGGTTGGAAAGCTGGAAAAATTCAATTAGCTGGACAAGAACTTCGGTATCTGTACTACTTTTAAAGATGAACCCTTTTTTTTGTAGTTTTTCTTTCAGGGTAGCGTAGTTTTCAATAATACCATTGTGGATAAGAGCAAGATTCTCGGAAGAAGAAAAATGAGGATGGGCGTTAGCCTGGCAAGGCTCTCCGTGAGTAGCCCATCGGGTGTGGGCAATACCAATTGTACCGGAAACGTCTTTTTGGGAAACAAAAGCTTCTAGGTCTGAGACCTTTCCTTTCGTCTTATAGACGTTCAACCTCCTTTTTTTATCAATCAATGCGACTCCTGCGCTATCATAGCCCCGGTATTCCAACCGCTTCAGGCCTTTTATGAGGACAGGGTAAGCATCTCGTTTTCCAATGTAGCCTACTATTCCACACATAATTTATATAAGTATATGTTCTGATTTGGCTGCAAAGATACAAATATCAATTAACATAAATGCAATAAAAGACCATAAATAATTGACGAAAGCGATAAAAAAGTAAGAATAGAAATCGAAAAGAAATGTTTTATCCGTTTTTAAAATAAATATGAAAACTTACATTATCAAAGCAATTTCGCCAAATCATGTTACGATTTAAAAGTAATAGACAGGCAGAATAAACAATATGTAAGCATCAAAAGCAGAAGAGCATCTTTTTACTAACACAGCTCATTTATTTTATAGCAAAAAGAAATAAATTATCTACCTTTGCAAAACAAACTGAAATACAAATCAACATTATTACAAACTAAAGACAGTCATAATGGTAAAAAGAGAACAAAATGGTCTTTATAATGCAACCAACGAACATGATGCTTGTGGTGTAGGTATGGTAGTCAACATTCATGGCAATAAATCACATGAACTGGTAGACTCCGCATTAAAGGTACTGGAGAACATGCGCCATCGAGGTGCGGAAGGAGCTGACAACAAGACCGGCGACGGCGCGGGAATTATGCTACAAATCCCCCACGAATTCATCCTCTTGCAAGGTATCCCCGTACCCGAGAAGGGAAAATACGGAACCGGACTAATATTTCTGCCAAAAGATGAAAAAGAACAAGCCGGTATCCTAAGTATTATGATTGAAGAAATAGAACGGGAAGGACTGACACTGATGCATCTGCGCAATGTGCCCACTAATCCCAATTGCTTGGGCAAAGACGCACGAGCCACCGAACCGGATATCAAACAGGTGTTCATCACCGGAGTGACTGATGTGGAAAACTTGGAACGTACCCTTTATGTTATCCGTAAAAAGATTGAAAAACGTGTCCGGCATAAAGATTTCTATATCGTTTCACTATCGGGCAAAAACATTATATATAAAGGGATGCTTTCGTCCATGCAGGTACGCGAGTACTTCCCGGACTTAACACAACCTTACTTTACCAGTGGACTGGCATTGGTACACTCCCGCTTCAGCACCAACACATTTCCTACATGGAGTCTGGCACAGCCTTTCCGTCTGTTGGCGCATAATGGTGAAATCAATACCATCCGCGGCAACCGAGGATGGATGGAAGCACGCGAAAGTGTCCTCTCCTCTCCGGCATTGGGGAATATCAAAGCCATCCGCCCCATTATTCAGCCAGGTATGAGCGACAGTGCCTCACTGGACAATGTGCTTGAATTTTTTGTGATGTCGGGATTGAGTCTGCCCCATGCCATGGCGATGCTGGTTCCCGAATCATTCAATGATAAAAATCCTATCAGTGAAGAGTTGAAAGCGTTTTACGAATATCACTCCATCCTAATGGAACCTTGGGACGGACCTGCCGCGTTGCTGTTCAGTGACGGACGCTTTGCCGGAGGAATGTTGGACCGCAACGGCCTCCGCCCTGCCCGTTACCTCATCACCAACAATGACATGATGGTAGTGGCCAGCGAAGTAGGCGTGATGGATTTCGAACCGGGAGAGATTAAAGAAAAAGGACGTCTGCAACCGGGAAAAATACTGATGATTGACACTGAACAGGGTAAAATATATTATGACGGAGAACTGAAAGAACAATTGGCATCAGCCCGTCCTTATCGCACCTGGCTGTCTACCAACCGCATCGAACTCGATACCTTGAAAAGCGGGCGCAAGATAGACAACCGGATAGCCGGTTATGACCGTATGTTACGCACCTTCGGCTTCTCGCGTGAAGATATAGAACGTACCCTCATACCAATGTGTAACACAGGGGCCGAACCTGTCGCCTCTATGGGTAACGACACGCCGCTGGCAGTTCTCTCGGACAAACCGCAGTTACTGTTCAACTACTTCCGCCAACAATTCGCACAGGTTACCAATCCGGCTATCGACCCTATCCGTGAAGAATTAGTCATGTCGCTCACCGAATACATCGGCGCCGTAGGAATGAACATTTTAGTACCCAGCGAAAGCCATTGCAAAATGGTACGTCTGCCCCATCCCGTACTAAATAACACCCAACTGGACATTCTCTGCAATATCCGATATAAAGGATTCAATACCGTGAAACTCCCCATCCTATTCGAGGTGAGCAAAGGAAAAGCCGGACTACAGGAAGCGCTGAGTAATTTGTGCAAACAGGCCGAGCAATCCGTGACCGACGGAGTAAACTATATCATTCTAAGCGACCGTTCTGTTGATGCGGCTCATGCCGCCATCCCGTCACTGCTGGCGGTAAGCGCTGTTCATCATCACCTCATCTCGGTTCAGAAACGCGTACAAACCGCATTGATTGTAGAAAGCGGCGAGATTCGCGAAGTGATGCACGCCGCCCTGTTACTGGGATATGGTGCCAGTGCCATCAATCCGTACATGGCCTTTGCCGTACTGGATGAACTAGTGAGAAAAGGCGATGTGCAGATGAATTACGAAACGGCCGAAAAGAATTATATCAAAGCCATCTGCAAGGGCTTGTTTAAAATCATGAGCAAGATGGGTATCTCTACGATCCGTTCCTATCGGGGCGCGAAGATTTTTGAAGCCGTAGGGGTCAGTGAGGAATTATTGAGAAGCTATTTCGGCACACAGACATCCAGCATCGGAGGTATTCGTCTGGAAGAAGTCGCCAAAGATGCCATCGCCCTGCACGATGCCGGATTCTCTCCGAAAGAAGTGAGCGACATTTTACCGCATAACGGACTGTTCTCTTTCCGCAAAGACGGAGAACGGCACGCCTGGAATCCGGAAACCATCTCCACCCTGCAACTGGCCACCCGGCTGGGCAGCTACAAGAAGTTCAAGGAATTCACCTCCATGGTAGATGGAAAAGAGTCACCCCTCTTCCTGCGCGACTTCTTCGGACACAAACGAAACCCCATTGATATTGAAAAGGTGGAGCCGGTAGAAAACATCGTGAAACATTTCGTGACAGGAGCCATGTCCTTCGGCGCTATCAGCAAGGAGGCACATGAGGCGCTGGCACTGGCCATGAACAAACTGGGCGCACGCAGCAATACGGGTGAAGGAGGTGAGGACAGCGACCGCATTACCGGCACTTACCAGGGTATCTCACTTTGCAGCAAGACCAAGCAGATAGCATCGGGACGCTTCGGAGTCACCGCCGAATACCTGGTCCATGCCGAAGAGATCCAGATAAAGGTGGCCCAAGGCGCCAAGCCGGGAGAAGGAGGACAACTGCCGGGATTCAAGGTAGATGAGGTGATTGCCAAAACCCGCCACTCCATTCCGGGCATCTCGCTCATTTCCCCTCCACCCCACCATGACATTTATTCCATCGAAGATTTGGCCCAGTTGATATTCGACCTGAAAAACGTAAACCCACAGGCACGAATCAGTGTGAAACTGGTAGCCGAAAGCGGGGTGGGAACCATCGCCGCCGGCGTGGCCAAAGCGAAAGCCGATCTGATTGTCATCTCGGGAGCTGAAGGAGGAACCGGAGCGTCACCTGCCTCAAGTATGCGGTATGCAGGTATCTCGCCCGAAATAGGACTGAGCGAGACGCAACAGACCTTGGTGTTGAACGGACTCCGCGGACAAGTGAAACTGCAAGTGGACGGACAGTTGAAAACCGGACGGGATATTATCAACATGGCCTTGCTGGGTGCGGAAGAATTCGGTTTCGGTACCACCGCATTGATTGTACTGGGATGCGTCATGATGCGCAAGTGCCACACCAACACCTGTCCCGTAGGCGTGGCCACCCAAGACCCCGAACTCCGCAAACATTTCCGTGGGCATTATAAATATGTAGTGAATTATTTCACTTTCCTGGCACAGGAAGTACGCGAATATTTGGCCGAAATGGGATTCACCCGGTTGGAGGATATCATTGGACGGACAGACCTGATTGAAATACAACAAGCGCCAAGTGAGAAGAAATCCTCACTATTGGATTTCAGCAGACTGCTACACCGGGTGGACAACGGAGCTGCCATACACCATGTCATGGAACAGAAGCACGACATTGCCCATGTGAAGGATGTGACCATACTGGCCGCCGCCAGGGATGCCATAGAAAACGGAAAAGAAATTTCCCTGGAATACACCATCGCCAATACGGACCGTTCGGTAGGCGCCATGCTGGCAGGAGCGGTTGCCAAGAAATACGGGCAGGCAGGACTTCCGGAACAGACCATCCACATCAAATTCAAAGGTTCGGCAGGCCAAAGTTTCGGTGCGTTCCTGACCCACGGCATCAGTTTCAAGCTGGAAGGCGAAGCGAATGACTATCTGGGAAAAGGACTGAGCGGCGGACGCATTGCGGTACTGCCCCCCGTGCGCAGCAATTTCGATGCGGAAAAGAATACCATCGCCGGAAACACCCTGCTGTATGGCGCTACTGACGGCGAGGTGTATATCAACGGACGAGTGGGTGAACGCTTCGCAGTCCGCAATTCCGGAGTGACAGCCGTGGTAGAAGGTGTAGGCGACCACTGTTGCGAATATATGACTGGAGGACGAGTTGTGGTACTGGGAGAAACCGGACGGAATTTCGCTGCCGGGATGAGTGGCGGTGTGGCTTATGTATGGGACAAAAACCACAACTTCGATTATTTCTGCAACATGGAAATGGTGGAGCTCTCGCTTATCGAGGAGGCATCTTACCGGAAGGAACTGCATGAAC
>OLZW01001477.1_pt1 | contig 17604 bp, 14 predicted proteins | sample 1674281 | NCBI WGS metagenome assembly OLZW01 (sample SAMEA103958157, study PRJEB25191) | human gut metagenome | biome: human-associated habitat [ENVO:00009003]; feature: intestine environment [ENVO:2100002]; material: feces | place: Germany | collected 2013/2015
ATTCAAAAGCAGTTTCTGTAAAAATAAAAAAGTAACAGGAAACATATGATAAAGCCGCTGTAAATCTACAGGGGCTTTATAGTCCCCATAAAAGAGTAGAAAAAATCATGAAGAAAGCACAATATTTTCGCTTTGTCAGCTGTGTCATTTCCGTTATATTATGCTGCTTGGTTGGTTTTGCATTTGTAGATCATAAGGCAGCAGCGGATGAAAAAAATATATTAGAAGATGGAACTTATACCATGCAAAGTTTCTTGAGAAGTGCCTCATCAGATCAGGCTTCTATGGGAAATGCGGGGATTGTTCAGCCAATACAATTGATCGTAAAGAATGGAACTTATACAGTAAGAGCAGAATGCAAGGCACTGAGTACAAAATTAGGAAAGATTAATTTTACAGGATATCTTGCCCAGATGTCTTATTTTCCAAACTGGAAGACAACATCTGGAAAGATTGAGGCACCAGAAAATGAAACACCAATCCCAATAAATATAGAATCATATTTTGAAAATACATATGACAGCTATAATGATCCTAAGACAGGGACAGATTCTAGGGTAAAAGGAAAATTGTATCCACATTACATGAGTTTTCCGGTAAATTATCAACAGGAAGAAATGTGGGTTCAGGTTTATGTACCTGTTATGGAAGCGATCAGCAAAGGGAGCGGTCTTCAATATGCAAGATTTCAATTTGACTGGAATACATTAAAGAAGGTAAGTGACGAGACGAAAATTGAGTCATCTGTTACAACACAGCAAGACAAACAAACAACAACTACAGCAAAGGAAAGCCAAGTTAAGAAAACTGCAACAAGGAAATCAAAGCTAAATATAAAGAAATTAGAAGATGGGATTTACAGTATTTCTGGCAAGATGTTAAAGACAGACAAGAAGACAGAGTCCATGGCAAATGAAGCAATCAATCATAAGATAAAACTCACAGTCAAAAATGGAAAATATGATATAACACTTGATTTTAAAGGATTGAATATTAGTTCAAGTTACGGCTATTTAAGCAAGATCAAATACTTTACGAATACTTATAAGATCGATCAATATAAGGTACCAACAGGTTCGTTAAAAAATGTAACCGTGGATTCTTATCAAAAAGACACAAAAGGAAAGAAAGTCAGAGATTCTTATGGAAGTGATTACCCAGACCAGGTAACATTTCCATTGATATCAAAAGCAAAAAATGACGGATATGTGCCATTACAAGTGTTTGTTCCGATCATGGATGCGATCAGTCCGGGAAGTGGTACACAGGCTGTATATCTGAAATTAGACCTTAATTCTATAAAGGCAGTAAAAAATTCAAAGGAATTTGTATCAAATGATAAAAATACAGAAAAAAGTAGTACTACAATGACAACAAATTCTTCAAATACTTCTTCAGCAGGAAGTCATGAGAAAGTTACGATTCAAAGTTCAAAATTACCAGAGACAACACAATCCAATGTACAGGGACAATCAGCTGTGGAAGAAAGAAGTCTTAATACTGATCAGGTTTCAACATCAACAAACAGTGGAAGTCAGACATTACAGGAAGATGAGGAAGAAACACCGATCATAGTACCATCGATCATGAGTGTATTACTTTCTATTCTAGGTATAGTTTATAAAGCGAGGAGCAGGGGATTATAAAAATGAAAAAACATATTGTTCAATTAAAAAACTGGATATTGATTCTAGTGGTGCTCCTGTCTTTTGAGAGTCTTTCAAAAGATGTAAAAGCAGCATCAGGAAATGTCTACAGTTGTCAGATTGCAAGAACATATCAGCATCCCGTGACTGGAAAAGTAGAAGATTCTGGAGGAAGTTCATCGAAAGCAACTGGGCAGGGAATGGTCGAAGGAGCAATATCATCCAAAGGATTATTAGAGGTAACAGACGCTGGAGATTATTATCTGACATTTCGTATAAGCCTTGTAGATTATACATCTGATCTGAGTTTTTCCGTGCAGAAACGAGGAGAATCAAGATTTCAAGCACAATCTGTAACACAGACAGCGACAGGAAAAGATAATAATGGAACAACAAAAGATTTAAGGATCAAACTTTCATCCCAAGACAGCATCATCCGCTGTTCCATGTACGTAAAACCAATGGGAAGAAACGTCATCTTCTATTTCTATCCAGGTAATTACACCACAGGAAATTCCGTAGGCATGAAAGCGTTGATGGTTACAACATCATCTTCTGATACGCAGACATCAAACAATAACCAGACACAGACAACAGCTGACACAAATAATACAGCCAGTCAGCAGACAACAACCGCATCCCAAGGAGCTGACACACAAAGCAGTGACGATTCCTTAAGCAACGCCCAGGGACTGAGTTTATCTACGGCACCGAAGACGACCACAAAGAAGAAAACATCTTCTGAAAAGTCTGTGGGAACATGGATTTTGATCTTAATGGTTTCTATGACATTTTCAGGATTGGTCTTACTTGGAGTGGCAGCGATGATCGTTTACTATTACCGCAAAAACTGGGATAAATGGGGTGGTGATCAGGATGAATATGATGAGATTTACAACGATGAAAACTAAATTAAGAAAATATCCGAGCATTTTTTTGATCCTGTTGCTTGCAATTTCCTCTTGTTTCCTGACAGGTTGTGTAAACCAGCATCCAAAAGATAGCAAAAAGAGCAGTCAGGGAGAGAGCGTGGAAACTATGCTTGAGATCACAGATCCAAAGGAAAAACAGGCAGTGTTAAATGCAAAGGCGAAAGTCAAAGCATTGTCAGGCAATCCAAGGATCGTCGCAACATCTCCGGCTGTTGCAGATATTTGTGACAAGCTGGATCTTGATCTTGTCGGTGTACCAAAGAGCAGTGTTTCCAAAATTCCATCAAGATACAAAAAGGTAAAGAAAGTCGGACTTGCCATGAGTCCCGATATGGAAATCGTATCTTCTTTAAATCCTGATTGGATCTTAGCTCCTTCTTCTCTGGAAACTGACTTAAAACCAAAGTTTGAAGAACTGAAGAATACGGAGTATGCATTCTTAAATCTAAGAAGTGTGCAGGGAATGTACCGTTCGGTTCAGGAATTAGGGGAAATCTTTGGGAAGCAGCAGGAAGCCGAGAAGATGACCAAAGAGTTTACAACATTTTATAAAAGTTATACAAAACGAAATAAAAATAAAAAACATCCCAAAGCTCTCGTACTGATGGGACTTCCAGGAAGTTATGTCATTGCGACAGAGAATTCCTATGTTGGAAGTCTGGTCAAACTTGCCGGTGGTGAAAATGTTTACCAGAATACGGATCAGGAGTTTTTAACCGTCAATACCGAGGATATGAAGAAGAAAGAACCAGATATCATTGTCCGTGCGGCACATGCACTTCCAGATCAGGTGACAAAAATGTTTAACGAAGACTTTGAAACTAACGATATCTGGAAACATTTTGATGCTGTGAAGAACAAACGGGTTTATGACCTGACATATGAATACTTTGGAATGAGTGCAAACTTCAAATATAAGAAAGCATTAAGTGAATTAGAAAAAGATTTTTATCAGAATACAAAAGGAACACAGGAGGTGAAAGAATAAATGTTTTTCAAGAAGGTAAAAAAAGCAGACCTTGAAGCAGTTAGTTCGAGGAATGCCGATCAGGAGAGGCAGGAAAATAAAATGATGCGAGCATGGATTTCCTTTGGGGTTGTCATTATATTGTTAATTCTTTTATTCTTTGCCTCTATTAATATCGGAAGTCTGAAAGTTGGATTTGGGGAGCTCCTTTCTGGTCTGTTTGTCAAATATAACAAAGACGTGGCAACGATCTATGATCTGCGTTTTCCACGAATCATCATTTCAATGTTAGCAGGAGCGGCCATTGCGGTTTCTGGTGTGTTATTCCAGGCGGTATTGAAAAATCCACTGGCAGATCCGGGAATTATCGGTATCTCAAGCGGGGCAAGTTTTACCGCTGTCATTATTACGGCATTTGCACCAACACTATATTTCTTCACACCGATCGCAGCATTTGCAGGTGGTGTGGTCGCATTTTTCATGGTGTATTGTCTGTCATGGAAGGGTGGTTTAAGTCCGATGAGAATTATCTTAACTGGTGTGGCAGTAAATAGCTTATTTACTGGGTTATCCAGTGCCTTAAATTCTATGTCCGGCGGGGACAGAACTGGTGTGGCAGCAATCGTTGAGGCGAATATCACACAGAAGACATGGGATGATGTCACAACATTGCTTCCATATGTGGTTGCAGGATTATTCCTTGCAATGTTATTTACACAGGAATGTAATCTGTTATCTCTGGAAGATAAAACCGCAAGAAGCTTGGGAGTGAATGTCAATGTCACAAGAATCGTGATCTCACTTGTTGCAGTCTTACTTGCAAGTATTTCCACAGCCGTTGCAGGTGCGATCAGCTTCCTTGGATTGATCGTTCCACATATCGGAAGAATTTTAGTCGGAAGCAACCATAAGATGCTGATCCCGTTTTCCGCATTTTTTGGGGCATTTACATTTTTGCTGGCAGACACGATCGGACGTACGATCGCAGCACCAAATGAAGTCAGTGCTGCCGTGATCATGAGTGTTGTCGGTGGTCCGTTCTTTATCTTACTATTAAGGAGGTCTGGAAGATATGGCAAATAAAGAAGAACTCCTTGCAAGATTACAAGAAGAGAAGCCAGCGATGGAAGTCAGGGACTTATCCTTTGCATATGGAAGCAATCAAATTCTAAAAGATATTTCCTTAATGATCAAAGAAGGTAAGATCACAACGATCATGGGAGCCAATGGATGTGGAAAATCAACACTGTTTTCTCTAATGACAAAGAATCTGAATCCAAACCGTGGAAAAGTTTTTCTGCATGGAAAGAATATCAAGAATTTAAAGTTAAATGAATTTGCAAGAAAAGTATCGATCGTTCATCAGTATAATCAGGTGGCCGATGATATCACCGTGGAACGACTGATCTCTTATGGTCGTACCCCTTATATGAAATTAATGGGCGGCAAAAGTGAGGAAGATGAGAAACTGATCGATCATGCGATCGAAGTGACAGGACTCGAGGAATTTAGGAACCGCGAGTTAAGTCAGCTTTCTGGTGGCCAGAGACAGCGAGTCTTTATCGCAATGGCACTGGCACAGAACACGAAGATCTTATTCCTTGATGAGCCAACGACGTATCTGGATATCCGTTATCAGTTGGATATTCTGCGACTAGTCAAGAAATTAAACAGGGAATACGGAATTACGATCGTGATGGTACTTCATGAGATCAATCAGGCCATTCATTTTTCTGATGAAGTCATTGGATTAAAAGACGGAAAAGTGTTGGTACAGGGAGATCCAAAGGATGTGATCACAACTGAAAGTATCAGTGAACTTTACGATGTTCATTTAAATGTAGCAGATATCGATGGACAGAAATTTGTTCTGACAGTATAGAATATTAATGAAAAGGAGATGAAAAATATGAGAAAAAATCCGATCCGATATGTGTGGATGGCACTTGGAATTTTATGTCTGGTGCTTGGGACGATAGGGGTTGTACTTCCAATTCTGCCGACGGTTCCATTTTACATGGCAACAGTGTTTTGCTTTGCAAAGGGTTCAAAAACACTTCACGATTGGTTTTTAGGGACAAGTCTTTATAAGAAGCATTTAGAAAGCTTTGCAAAAGAGAAAGCAATGACAAAGAAAACAAAGAGGTCCATCATTACGATGGTAACGATCTTAATGGCAATCGGTTTTATCATGATGAACAACGTACCGATCGGCCGTGTAGTTCTTGTGATCGTGTGGATTTTTCATTTCTTATATTTTGGATTGAAAGTAGAAACTGTCAAAGAAGAGAAAGCAAAGGAAATAATATATGATTAAAACAAGATTGGTAAAATTACTTTCCCATACAAAAAAATATATTGTACAGATGGTCCTGTGGCAGTGGATCGCATTATTAGGGCAGATCGCAGCGATCTTTTCCATTGGAAGAATGGTGGACTGTATTTTGATGCACCAGATGAGTGATCAGGTGATCCTTACAACATTTATGGTTTTGGTGGTTGCAGTAGCGATCCGTTTCTTATGTGATCAGATGGCAACAAGGGCGTCATTTGCAGCAAGTGTTGATGTGAAAAGAATTTTACGAGAAAAGATCTATGAGAAATTGTTATGTTTAGGGGCTTCTTATCGGGAACATGTTTCAACATCAGAAGTCGTACAGATGAGTACTGAAGGTGTGGAGCAGCTTGAAATTTATTTTGGGAAATATCTTCCGCAGTTGTTTTACAGCATCTTAGCACCAGTAACATTATTTATCATTTTATCCTTTATCAGTTTAAAGGCAAGTGCGGTACTGCTGATCTGCGTTCCATTGATTCCGATTTCAATCGTTGCGGTGCAGAAACTCGCAAAGAAATTATTGAATAAATACTGGGGACTATACACAACACTAGGAGACAGTTTTCTTGAGAATCTTCAGGGAATGACAACATTAAAGATCTATCAGGCGGATGAAATGAAAGCGGTTGAGATGGATGAGGAAGCGCAGAATTTTCGTAAGATCACGATGAAAGTTTTGACAATGCAGTTAAATTCAACCAGTGTCATGGACATCATAGCCTACGGTGGCGCTGCTGTCGGAATGATCACAGCGATTCATCAGTATATTGCTGGAAATATCACGATTGGCGGAGCATTGATCATTTTATTGTTGGCTTCAGAATTTTTTATTCCGTTAAGATTATTAGGATCATTTTTCCACATTGCGATGAATGGTATGGCAGCGAGTGATAAGATTTTTGGACTGCTTGATCTGGAAGAAGGAGAGAGCGGAGAATCCAAGTTTCCACAGGGAGAGTTAGAGATTTCACTTGATGATGTTCATTTTGCTTATGAAAAAGATCGTGAAATCTTAAAAGGAATCACAATGAACTTCCCTGCAAACAGCTTTATTTCTTTTGTTGGGGAATCTGGCTGCGGAAAAAGTACACTGGCAGGGATCTTAACAGCGAGAAATCGTGGATATACTGGAAGTGTCAAGATCGGTGGTGTGGATATCTCCAATATTATGGAAAATGAATTGATGTCCCATATGACGAAGATCACACATAACAGTTATTTATTTGCAGGAACAGTCAAAGAAAATCTTCGTATGGCAAAACCAGATGCAAGCAAAGAAGAGATGGAAGAAGTGTTAGAGAAAGTAAATCTTCTGGCATTTTTAAAAAAACAGGATGGATTACAGACTGTCTTGTCAGAACGCGGGGAAAACTTCTCAGGTGGTCAGAGACAGCGTCTGGCACTTGCAAGAGCGCTGCTGTTTGATACACCGATCTACATATTTGACGAAGCGACATCCAATATTGATATGGAAAGTGAAGAAATGATCATGAATGTCATTCGGGAATTATCAAAGACAAAGATGATCTTGTTTATTTCCCACAGATTATCCAATGTTGTAGATTCTGACTGCATTTATATGATGAAAGACGGAATTGTTGCAGAAGAGGGAACACACGAACATTTAATGCGTAAAAAAGGTGCATACCAGCATTTATTTGATAAGCAGAAGGAACTGGAATCTTATGCTGCAAATATGTCATGGAATGACTCCTTAAAGAAGAAGGTGGTGTAAGATGGAAAATACAACAAAACAAAGAAGAAGTTCCATAAAGATTATGGGGAAAATGATAGGTCTTGTAAAACCACTGGCACATATCATGACAGCGGCAGTGTTTCTTGGAACCTTAGGGTATCTGTGTGCCATTTTCCTGACGATCACAGCCGGACACGGTGTACTTCTTGCTATGAAAGGGCAGCGTGTGACAAAATATCTGATCATTTTGGTTTTCCTTGCAGTAATGCGTGGAATCCTCCATTATGCAGAACAGTATTGTAACCATTTTATCGCATTTAAACTGTTAGCGATCATCAGACATCAGGTATTTGCGGTACTTCGGAAGCTTTGCCCAGCTAAATTAGATGGCAGGGAAAAGGGAAATCTGATCTCGATCATCACAACCGATATTGAATTATTAGAAGTATTCTATGCACACACGATCTCTCCGATCATGATCGCGATTTTAACTTCATTGATCATGGTCGTATTTATCGGAAAATTTCATGTTTATGCAGGAATCTTTGCAGTCTGTTCTTATCTTCTGGTAGGATGTGTGATCCCTCTATGGAATGGAAGCAAAGGCGGACAAAAAGGAATGGAATTTCGAAGTGGATTCGGAAATCTAAACAGTTTTGTCTTAGAATCGCTTCGTGGAATAGACGAAACGATCCAGTATGGACAAGGTAAAAAAAGAAAAGCACAAATAAGTGAAAAATCCATTGAATTAGGAAAAATGCAAAAAGACCTGAATCGCATGGAAGCGATGCAAAGAGCTGTCACAGATCTTGTGATTCTTTGTTGTTCGTTTGGAATGTTTTTTTTAATGTATCATTTATATCAGGCAGGAAATGTTACATTTGATGCTATGTTACTTGCAACGATTGCTATGATGGGATCTTTTGGTCCAGTAACTGCATTGTCAAGCCTGTCAAATAATCTAAACCAGACATTAGCAAGTGGAGAAAGAGTGTTATCCTTACTCGAAGAAGAACCAATGGTAGAAGAATTAGAAGGAGAAGCTGATCTAGCTTTTGAAGGAGCTTCTGTAGAAAATGTAACCTTTGCGTATGATGAAGAAATCATCCTGAAAGACTGCAATATCAACATGAGCCAAGGAAAAGTCATCGGAATCTGTGGAAAAAGTGGTTGCGGAAAGTCCACACTGTTGAAACTTCTGATGCGCTTCTGGGATGTAAACAAAGGAAACATAAAGATCTCAGACCAAAATGTGAAAGAAATCCCAACCAAGACACTTAGAAACACACAATCCTACGTAACTCAGGACACCGAACTCTTCCACGACTCCATCGCCAACAACATAGCGATCGGAAAACCAGGCGCAGCAAGAGAAGAAATCATAAAAGCCGCCCAAAAAGCTTCTATCCATGACATGATCATGTCCCTGCCAAATGGCTATGACACCGAAGTCGGAGAACTCGGAGACACCCTGTCTGGTGGAGAAAAACAAAGAATCGGAATCGCCAGAGCCTTTCTGCACGACAGCCCAATGTTATTACTAGACGAACCAACAAGTAACTTAGATTCTTTAAATGAAGGAATTATCTTGAAATCACTCAAAGAAGAAAGTAAAGGAAGAACCGTAGTACTAGTATCCCATAGAGAATCTACTATGGGAATCGCAGACGACGTGTATCATATGGATGCAGGAAGAGTTTCGTGAAGAAGTGAAAAGTGAAGAATGAAGTATCTTGTCTGTAAGTAGTGTATACATCAACAACCTTCAGTATACAATTTAATCAATTCCACAATAACATCAACACACATATCCATTCCTTCAACGCTAATATGTTCATAAGGTCCATGATAAGCATGTCCACCAGTTCCAAGATTCGGACAAGGAAGTCCTCGAAAACTTAACTGACATCCATCTGTACCTCCGCGAATCGGCAGAACCAATGGAGCCACACCAGCATTTTCACAAGCCTTCTTTGCATTTTTGATCAAATGAGGACAATCCTTAATAATCTCGGCCATATTTTGATACTGATCCGTAATGGTTAAAGTAACGCAACCATTACCCCATTTTTCGTTCATATTTTTCGCGATCAAACGTAATGTCTGTTTCTTCGCCTCAAACACCCCCCGATCATGATCTCTCACAATGTAATGTAATGTTGCATGACTTACATCACCATTCATATCGATCAAATGATAGAATCCCTCATAATCTTCCGTGTTTCTAGGAGTCTCCATAGAAGGTAGACAAGAGTTGATCTCCATAGCTACAAGTGAGGCATTGATCATCGTATCTTTCGAAGAACCAGGATGTACATTAAAACCAGTGATTTCAAACTCAACTTTACAGGCATTAAAATTTTCAAACTGGATCTCACCCTCGGTATCGCCATCCAAAGTATAAGCAAAATCAGCATCAAACCGCTTGATATCAAAATACTCAGCACCACTTCCAATTTCTTCATCTGGAGTAAATGCAATGCTGATCGGACCATGAGGAATCTCTTTACTGATCAGACGTTCTACCATCGTAAGAATCTCAGCAATCCCAGCCTTATCATCTGCACCAAGGATCGTTGTACCATCCGATGTGATCAAAGTACGACCCTTGAGAGAAGAAAGATGAGGGAAAACTTTCGGATCAAGAACCAGACCACTATCTCCAAGAGGAAGAGCTTCTCCATTATAATTCTTCGTAAGGATCGGGCGGATCGGGTGATCACAGAAATCAGAAACAGTATCCATATGAGCAATAAATCCGATCGCAGGACAGTTTTCATAGCCCTTTGTGGCAGGTAATTTGCCATATAGGTAACATTTGTCATCTAAGTAGACATCACTGAGACCAAGTTCCTTCATTTCATTTTCTAAGACTCGGGCAAGATCAAACTGACAATCAGAAGAAGGGACAGTTTGGCTGTTTTCATTGCTTGGAGTTAAAATTTTGACGTAATTTAATAAACGTTCGTAAGCTTTCATGATTATTTATTCACCTCGTGATAATTTCTTTTGCGTTTTATAAAGTATATAGATAATATAACACATATCTAGTGTATCAACCATCGTATTAAACTAGATTCTCGTAGTCTATGGGAATGGTCAAAGGAGTTCAGCTGATCCCGTTATTGTATCTTTTAAATGCGGTTGACGGAGTCATATATGGGCAGGCATTGACGACTATATTGCAGTGATATTGTCCACAATCATATGGAAGCAATATCAAAATAGTATAACGAAAGAAAAAGACTCCGTAAAATAGTTCGAAATACGAAATTTGTGGAAATTGATGAAAAATTAACAAATAAATAAAAAACAGTATTTATACAAATGGCTTAAAATGGTTGGATTGAAAATAGTATGTTTGTAAAAATGCTGCTTTTTTTGTGCAATTTCTACAAAAAAGAAAAGAAAATAGAAAAAGAATAAATCGTTTTGCAAAAAAAATCCCTTGACTTTTTGTCAAATTGGCCCTACCATATAAGTACAGTAACTGGTAGGACCAATCTTACTATGTCGCGTATACGCTGAAAAATAGGATATCGGAACCCGCTCATATTTGAAAAGAAAGGAGAGAACTTAAGATGTTCATTCACTTTTTATTAGCGATGCTTCCTATCATCTGGCTGATCATTGCATTAAGCGGATTAAAGATGGCAGGACATGTAGCCTGTCCGATCGCTTTGATCATTACAGTCATTGAAGCACTTTTTTTATGGAAGCAGAAAATTATTGATGTCCTCACAGGAGGGTTAGAAGGATTTGCAATGGCAATCTGGCCAATCTGTCTGGTTATCGTGGCAGCAGTGTTTACTTACAACTTGGTCGTACATACAAAAAACATGGAACTTATTAAAAAAATGCTTACTTCTGTATCAAGAGATAAACGAGTTCTTGTGCTGATCATCGCATGGGGATTTGGAGGATTTATGGAAGGTATGGCAGGATTCGGAACAGCTGTAGCGATTCCAGCAGGAATCCTTTGCGGATTAGGATTTGAACCAATCTTTGCAGCAACTGTTTGCCTGGTAGCCAATACGACACCAGTAGCATTTGGATCCATCGGAATTCCAACGGTTACAGCAGCAAATGTAACAGGATTTAGTCCACATATGACAGCATCTTATGTTGTATTACAACTTGCGATCATGGTAATTCTCGTTCCTTTCCTTGTCGTTTTCATCACAGGAAAACATGAAGGAGCTAAAGGAATCGGTGATTATAAAGAAATTTTATTTATTACATTGATGTCAGGTCTTTCATTCTTAGTACCACAATATCTGACAGCGAAATTTGTAGGAGCTGAACTTCCAGCAGTTATCGGATCTGTATGCAGTATGGCAGTAACGATCATCCTTGCAAAAGTAATGCTGAAAGGTAAGGCAAGTAAATTTGATGTAGAAATCGAAGATAATGATGATACTACGATGACAGTAAAAGATGCATTTGTTGCATGGAGCCCATTCATTCTTGTATTACTGTTCTTACTTCTGACTTCAACATTAGTACCAGCGATTCATGATCCATTATCAGCGATCAAATCAAATGTACCAATTTATAGTGGAGAGGGAGCAAGCCCATATACATTTACATGGGTATCAACACCAGGAGTGCTGATCTTGATCGCAGCATTTATTGGAGGACTGATTCAGGGATGTCCAGTTGGTGAGATCTTTGTTGTTTTAGGCAAGACAGTGATTCAGATGTTTAAGACGATCATTACGATCATGGCAGTGCTTGCGACAGCTAAGATCATGGGATACAGCGGAATGACACAGTCTATCGCAGATTTTATCGTACGTGTAACAGGAAGCTTTTATCCATTAGTTGCACCACTGATCGGATCTATCGGAACATTCGTAACAGGAAGTTCTACATCAAGCAGCGTACTATTCTCCAAGTTACAGGCAAGTACAGGAGCAGAATTAAATATCAACCAGATCTGGCTGGTAGCTGCAAATACAGTTGGTAGTACCGCAGGAAAGATTATTTCTCCACAGAGTATCGCAGTAGCGACAGCGGCAACAGCAACGGTAGGAAAAGAAAGTGAAATCTTAACAAAGGTTATCAAATATTTCGTATTATTCTTTATCATCTATGGATTAGTTTGCTACTTTGGAGTCAAATTGATCTGAAAATGATAAAGATAAAAGATATTAAAAAGCTATAAACTTTTAAGGAGGAAGATAAATGAGTGAGTATCAGTATAACAAAGTGACACCAGAGATGATCGAGAAATTCAAAGAGATCGCTCCAAAACGTGTCTTAGTGGGTGATGAAATCAATGAGGATTTCACCCATGATGAGATGGCAATCTACGGAAAAGCTAGACCAGAAGTTTTAGTAGAAGCAACATCAACAGAAGAAGTTGCAGCTGTCGTTAAACTTTGTAATGAAAACAAGGTTCCTGTAACACCAAGTGGTGCAAGAACAGGATTAGTAGGAGGAGCCGTAAGTATTGGTGGCGGTGTTATGATCTCTCTTACAAAGATGAACAAGATCCTTGGATATGACAAAGAAAACTTTGTAGTGAAGATTCAATCAGGAGTCCTTTTAAATGATCTTGCACAGGATGCAGAAAAACAAGGATTATTATATCCACCAGATCCAGGTGAGAAATTCGCAACAGTCGGTGGAAACGTAGCAACCAACGCTGGTGGTATGAGAGCTGTTAAGTACGGATGTACAAGAGATTATGTACGTGCCATGACAGTTGTATTACCAACAGGTGAGATTGTAAAACTTGGAGCTACTGTATCAAAGACAAGTTCAGGATACAGCTTATTAAACTTAATGATCGGTTCTGAAGGTACTTTGGGTATTATCACAGAACTTACATTAAAAGTAATTCCGGCACCAAAATCAGTGATCAGTCTGATCATTCCTTATGAAAACTTAGAGGATTGTATTGCAACAGTACCACAGTTCTTTATGCATCATCTGGCACCACAGGCTCTGGAATTTATGGAAAAAGAAGTTGTTATGGATACTGAGAAGTTCTTAGGAAAACAGGTATATCCAAAAGAATTAGAAGGAACAGAGATTGGAGCATATTTATTAGCAACATTTGATGGAAATTCTGAAGAACAACTGGAAGATATCATTGAACAGGCATCTGAAGTAGTATTAGAAGCAGGAGCAATTGATGTATTAGTTGCTGATACACCAGCCTTAAAGAAAGATGCATGGGCTGTCCGCGGAGCATTACTTGAGGCAATTGAAGCAGATACTGTACTGTTAGATGAATGTGATGTTGTAGTTCCAACAAATAAGATTGCAGAATTCCTGACATATACAAAATCATTAGAAGCAGAAGCTGATTTCAGAGTGAAGAGCTTTGGACATGCTGGAGACGGTAACTTACATATCTATACATGCAGTAATGACATGGAAGAAGGAGAGTTTAAGAAACAGGTTGCAGTCTTTATGGATAAAGTATATGCAAAAGCAACAGAATTCGGTGGAATGATCTCTGGAGAACATGGAATCGGACATGGAAAGATGGACTACCTAGCAGAGTCTCTTGGACCAGTTCAGATGAGGATCATGGAAGGTGTCAAAGAAGTCTTTGATCCAAATATGATCTTAAATCCAGGTAAGATCTGCTACAAATTATAATTTTAATAGGAAACGATCAATCAAACATAAACAAGTAACATAAAACATATACAAAGCTTTTTTAAGGTTATTTTAGGAGGATATCAAGATGGCATATTTAATTTCAGAGGAAGCAAAAGACTTATTACAGGATGTACACGAGTTCTGTGAAAACGAAGTAAAAGAACAGTGTAAAGCATACGACGTCAGTGGAGAATGGCCAAAAGAAATTTATGACAAAGCCATTGAAATGCAGTTACATTCATTAGAAGTACCAGAAGAATACGGTGGACCAGGATTATCAAGAGTAGACGTTGCGGCACTGATCGAAGAAATGGCTATCGCAGATGCAGGATTCGCAACAACAATTTCTGCCAGTGGATTAGGAACAAAACCAGTACTGATCGCAGGAAATGAAGAACAGAAAAAACATGTATGCCAGAAGATCATTGATGGTGGATTTGGAGCTTTCTGTTTAACAGAACCAGGAGCAGGATCTGATGCCAGTGCAGGAACAACAACAGCTGTCAAAGACGGAGATGAGTGGGTATTAAATGGAAGAAAATGCTTCATTACAAATGGAGGAATCGCTTCTTTCTACTGTATCACAGCTATGACAGATAAAACAAAAGGTGTTAAAGGAATCTCTATGTTCTTAGTTGATGCTGGAACACCAGGATTAAGCACAGGTAATGAAGAAAATAAAATGGGTATCCGTACATCAAACACATGTGATGTTGTATTAGAAGACTGTCGTATTCCAGCTGCAAACTTAGTTGGAGAAGAAGGAAGAGGATTCTCAATCGCAATGAAGACATTAGACCAGGCAAGAGCTTGGATGGGATGTGTTGCAACAGGTATCGCACAGCGTGGTATCAATGAAGGTATTGCATATGCCAAAGAAAGAGTTCAGTTTGGTAAACCAGTCATCAAAAATCAGGCAATGCAGTTTAAAGTAGCTGATATGGAAATCAAAACAGAAACAGCTCGTCAGATGGTTGCACATGCTTTAACAAAGATGGATATGGGATTACCACATTCCAAAGAAGCAGCGATCGCAAAATGCTATGCATCTGATATCGCAATGGAAGTAGCTTCTGAAGCAATTCAGATGTTCGGTGGATATGGATACAGCAGAGAATATCCAGTTGAGAAATTATTAAGAGATGCTAAGATCTTCCAGATTTTCGAAGGAAGTAACGAAATTCAGAGAATCGTTGTAGCAAATAACACAATCGGAAGATAGAACATAAGAAGGAGTAAGACTATGAACATTTTAGTATGTATCAAACAGGTTCCGGATGATTCTGTAGAAATCCATTTAAATGCAGAAGGAACACCGGATTTAGCAAACGTAACACCTGTTGTAAATGCATTTGACACCTATGCTCTCGAAATGGCAGCACGATTAAAAGAATCCTCTGAAGGAGAAGTAACAGTTGTATGTGTCGGAGAAGATAGTGCAAAGAACTCTCTGAAAAACTGTCTTGCAGTTGGTGCAGATCATGCATTTTTAGTAAGTGATGATGCATTCAAAGGATCTGACACAACAGGAATCGCAAATATCCTAAAAAATGTGATCGCAAAATTAGAAGCGGACAATGGTCAGAAATTTGATCTTGTATTCTGTGGAAAAGAAGCAACAGATGCCGCACTTGGACAGGGTGGCTTAATGTTAGCTGAAGAACTTGGAACAAGTGTGATCACAAATATTACAGAAATCGCTTTAGATGGCGATAAAGTGACAGCAAAACAGGAAACAGAAGAAGGATACCGTACAGTAGAAGCTTCTGCACCATGTGTTGTAACAGTCACAAAACCAGAATATGACCCACGTTACCCAACGATCAAGAATAAAATGGCAGCAAGAAAGAAACCAATCGGCGATATTAAAGAAGCTGATCTTGCTGATCTTGAAAAAGAAAAAGTCGGAGAATCTAATGCAAAGGTTCAGATCGTTAAATTATATGAACCAGCGAAGAAAGAAGCCGGAATCAAGATTCAGGAAGAAACACCAGAAGATTCAGCAATAAAAGCAGTCGCTATGATGGCAGATGCCAAAGTATTCTAGGAAGGGAGAACAAAGGACATGGCAGAATGTAAGAATATCATGGTATATGTAGAAACTGCAGAAGGAAATCCAGTCAAAGTTGGATTGGAAATGTTATCTCCAGCCAAGAAACTTGCCGATAAAGTTACGGCAGTTGTTATTGGAGGTGGAGTAGCAGATGCAGCAAAAGAAGTAGCAAAGGCCGGAGCCGATCAGGTCATCTGTGTCGACAGCGAAGATTACAAAGAGTTTAATCTCGATGCATATGCTCAGGTTTTAGTAGAATTAGTAAAAGAAGAAAATCCAGAAGCTGTATTTGTAGGTGGAACACAGGATGGAAAAGATATCGCACCAGTTGTTGCAGCAAAATGTAACACAGGATGTGCATCCGATGTATTAGATATCAAAGCAGAAGATGGAGAAGTTATCTATACATGCCCACTTTATGGTGGAACTGTATTGGAAGATGTAAAGATCAAGACAACACCACAGATAGCAACATTACGTTCCGGAGCATTCCAGAAAGTGGAAGACCCAACTGAGGGTGAAGTTGTAGCCAAAGAAGTAAAAGTAGCTGATGATGTGATCAAAGCAAAGGTCACAGAAAGTGTAAAAGAAATCGCAGAGATGATCAACCTGGAAGAAGCAGAAGTTATCGTATCTGGTGGACGTGGAATGGGAAGCAAAGAAAACTTCGCATTAGTTGACGATCTTGCAAAACTCTTAGGAGGAGTTGTAGGAGCAACAAGACCAGCCATTGAAGACGGATGGGTATCAAAGATTCATCAGGTTGGACAGTCTGGAAAGATTGTTGCACCAAAATTATATATTGCATGCGGAATCTCTGGAGCTACACAGCACGTATCAGGAATCATGAATTCTGGATACATTGTAGCAATCAACAAAGATGAAGATGCACCAATCTTTGACGTAGCCAATGTAGGAATCGTTGGAGACGTTATGAAAGTGCTTCCTGTTATGATCGAAGAAATCAAGAAGATCAAGGATGCACAGTAATAAATATCTATTTTTAAAATAGCTTGTTTCTATACTTAATGTATATTCACCATTTATAAAAGGTCAGATTATGGCGTATGCCATAGCCTGGCCTTTCTTTCCGTGTATAATTAATAAGAAGAAACTTTTATATATCACGTCCACAATGCCGGTAAAATGCCAGCATATACAATCCACATAATCCAACAAGTGCATACACAACTCGTGACAGCCAGCTCATATCTCCAAACAAAAATGCAACAAGATCAAATCGGAAGAATCCGATCAATCCCCAATTTATAGCACCAATGATCGTAAGCGTTAAAGCTGTACAATCCAAACATTTATTTCCCATAATAAAATCAAACCTCCTTGATGTGAAATG
>OLZW01001481.1_pt1 | contig 17566 bp, 17 predicted proteins | sample 1674281 | NCBI WGS metagenome assembly OLZW01 (sample SAMEA103958157, study PRJEB25191) | human gut metagenome | biome: human-associated habitat [ENVO:00009003]; feature: intestine environment [ENVO:2100002]; material: feces | place: Germany | collected 2013/2015
GGAAGTTCTGGATGCCCCGCAGCTGGCCCTCATAGCCCGAGCAGCGGCAGAGGTTTCCGGCGAGATATTCCTTGATCTCCTCCTCGGTGGGATATTCCTTCTCCCGGAAGAGGGCGAGGGCGTTCATGATGAAGCCCGGGTTGCAGAAGCCGCACTGCTCTGCACCCTGATCGGCGATGAAGGCGCCGAACTCGGCGGCTTCGTCCTGCAGGCCCTCGAGGGTGGTCACTCTGCGGCCGTCGGCCCGGACGGCGAGGACAGAGCAGGACAACACCGGCTTGTCGTCGAGAAAGACGGTGCACAGGCCGCAGTTGGAGGTCTCGCAGCCCCGCTTGACGCTCAGGCAGCCGTGGCTGCGCACAAAGTCGATGAGCAGCGCGTCAGGCGCAACGTCGGCGGTGAGCTTCTTATTATTTAAGGTAAGTGTGATCTGCATGGTGTTCCCCTTCCTCAGCCTTCCAGACGGCAGACGGCGCGTTTGGTCAGCACGCCGGCCAGATGGCGGCGGTACGCGGCGCTGCCCCGGATGTTGCTTTCGGTCTTGATGTCTGCTTTCACCTCAGCGGCGAAGCGGGCGGCGAAGGCCTCGGCGGTCTCCCCTGCCTGCGGTGCGGCGGTGTAGAGCACGGCCTTGCCCGGGCGTGCGCCGAGGGCGGCGCGGATGCTGCCGTCGGCGAGGCGGGCGGCGGCGCAGGTCAGCACCGGGAAATCGGTCTGGCTGTTGCGCACCGACTGGTAGCAGAAGCGGGCGTGCTCCTTCGGCACGAGGACCCGCACGAGGATGTCCCGGTCATAGGGGCGCTGGGCATACTCCGAAAGGGGCACGACGCCGCCCTTGTACAGCTCCACCGAGGCGTTCAGCGCAAGGAAGATGGTCAGCACGTCCGAAAAGCCGAAGCGGCTGTAAAGGCTGCCGCCCACAGTGGCGAGGTTGCGCAGCTGGACGCCCACGATGTGGCGCACCGACTCCCGCACTGCGCCCTCGGTGTAGGCGGCGAGGCCCTCGTGCAGCTCGAGCTGGCGCAGCGTCACCATCGCACCGATGGCAAAGCCCTCCTCCGTCTCCTCGATGGTATCGAGGCCGAGGCCCGACAGGTCGATGGCAGTGCCCACATTGATGTTCTCCATCTTGAGCCAGATCATGCCGCCGAGGACACGGTTCTGCTTTTTCTGGTTGAGCTGCCACGCCTCCTCGAGACTTTCGGCCTTTTTGTATTCCCGAATGGTCATCATTTTGCTGTTTCCTCTCTTTTTTGGCCTTTTGCTTTTATTCTATCACAAAATCCGCTATAATGCCACTGTAGCGATTCAACTTTTCCATGCAGGGGAGGACGGGACGATGGAACAGACGAAGCAGGCAGCGGTGGGCTGCGTCATCATGGCGTCGGGGCGGGCGGTGCGCTTCGGCTCGGATAAGCTTCTGGCCGACTTCGGCGGCGCGCCCCTCATCGCCCGGGCGCTGGCCGTCACGGCCTCCCCCGCCCTTGCGGCCCGGGTGGTCGTCACCCGGTCGGCAGAGGTAGCGCGTCTCGCCCGGGCGGCGGGTGCAACGACCATCCTCCACAGCCTGCCGGGCCGGAACGACACCGTCCGCCTCGGCCTCGATGCGCTGCTGGGCGAGTGCCCCGGCCTCGGGGGGTGCATCTTCCTGCCCGGCGACCAGCCGCTGCTGCGGCGGGAGAGCCTCGAGGCCATGGTGCGCGACTTCCACGCGCAAAAAGAAACAGAACGGGTCATCCTCCGTCTGGGCTGGCGCGCCGGGGGCGCAGAGCCTCTGCTGGGGAGTCCCGTCCTGTTCGGAAGCGGTCACTTTGACGCCCTGCGCGCCCTGCCCGAGGGCAAGGGCGGCGGCGTAGTCATCCGCCAGCACCCCGGCTGCGTCCGGGCCGTGTACGCCCAGAGCGCCGAGGAGCTGGAAGATGCGGATACGGTGGAGCGCTTAGAGGCGCTGGAGCGTTTCCTCTGAGCCGTCCAGCGCCTTTTTCAGGTTTGCCAGCACCTTCTCGCTCAGCAGCACGAAGGCCTGCTTGGTGCGTCCGGCCGAGACGCCCGGGCTGTGGACGTTGGGACGGGCGAAGAAGCCCTCGCTCACCGGGCCGGCGGCGGCGTAGGTGTCGCAGAAGAAGTGGGTGCCGGGCTTGTCCAGCCACGCTTCGAGGGCGGCGGAGTCGAAGCCGGGGCCGATGGAGGTGTTGAAGAGGACCTTGCCCTCCCCCAGCGCCTCAAACTCCGGCCCGCCCAGCAGCAGGACGTTCTTGTTCAGGCAGGTAAAGACCACCTCGCTGTCCCGCAGAAGGGCGTCCAGAGGCTTGTACTTCATGCCCGCAGCCTCGGCGTCCGGCTTGCGGCTGCGGCTGTAATAAGAGATGTCCGCGCCGAGGAAGGCCAGCGCGTCGGCGATCATCCGGCCCGAGACGCCCAGACCCACGACGCCCACCCGGAGGCCGAAGATCTCCACCGGCTCGTCCCGGAGCATCGGCATCCCGAAGCCGTGGAGCAGGCCGGTCAGCTCGTGAAGGACATATTCCACCACGCCCCGGTCGCCGTAGTCCCGGATGCCCAGCACCCGGATGCCCTTTTCCCGGGCAAAGGCGATGTCCACGTTCGCGCTCTTCTCGGAGTAAAGGCTGCAGCACATCCCGATGTAGCGCAGATTGGGGCAGCGGGCGATGACGTCCCGGCCCATGCGGGAGGTATAGCTCAGGAGCACCGCGTCGGCGTCCCCGATGCGGCGGACGATCTCGTCCGCGTCGGCGGGGACGTCCCGGAAGAGCACGACCTCCCTGGCGTACTGATGCAGGGCCTCTTCCGCCGAGGGGATGAGGCTGACCGGCTCGATGGCGACCAGTTTCTGGAACATAGCGCTTTCCCTCCTTATTTAATAGAAGCAGACCGGCGAGGCGAGGTTGCGCAGCAGGGCCACGGCGCTCCACCCGGCGATGGCGCTGGTGGAGGAGCAGATGTCCACCACAGCTTTGACGCCCTCGATCTCAGCGGTGATGCAGTGGTCGTCGCCCACCCAGCCGGGGACGGAGTGCATGGTCACGCCGGTGACGTCCGGGCCGGTGGTGGCCAGCGAGGTGGCCACGGCGACGTTCACCCGGCGGGGGAAGGTGGCGATGGCCTCCTTGGCACTGCCGGTGAAGACGGTGGTCTTTTCGGTGTCGGTCAGCAGATGGTCAGCCCAGACGGGGGTGTTGCGGAAGCCCTTCGCGCCGGTGTGGGTCTCGATACCGGCCTTTTCGTCCAGCTTCTGGGCCTCAGCCATGAGGGTGACGGTCTGCAATACGTCGAAGCCGCCGATGGCACCGCTGGCCAGATGCACCTTGGCCCCGCCCTCCCGGGCCGCCTGCTTGACCTCCTCGTAGAAGGCGAGGTCGGCGAACGCACCGATGGACAGCACCACGAGACTCACGCCCCGGCGCAGCACCGGCACCGCCATGGCCCGCACCGCCTCCACCGAGGCCGCCTCCACGATGTACTCCGGTTCCAGCGCCAGCAGGGCGTCCACGTCCGCGCAGGCCGCACAGCCCACGGCGGACGCCGTCTTCTCTGCCGAGGCGAAGGTGCGGCTGGTGACGCCCACCAGCTCGTAGTCCTCCAGCAGGCCCTTCTTCCACGCATCGGCCACAATGTTTCCGAGGAAGCCGCAGCCCACGATGCCAAATTTCGTTTTCATGATACCATTCTCCTTTTTCCCGCCCAGTCGGCGGGTTTTTCCTTTCCCAGTATACCATGTCTACCCCGGAAAAGCAAAAGCCTCGCCTCTTGAAAGCCTCTCCCCTTGGGAGAGGTGGCATCGCGCAAGCGATGACGGAGAGGGCAAGCCCGTCTCCTGAGAGCCGCCACGCAGCGATAAGTAGATTCTTTGGCAGAGCGATGCTATCGCTGCGCCTGCTCTTCTCCGTCAGCGTCCTTGCCCTCTCAGTCACCTTCGGTGACACTGCCCGGGTTGCGGCTCCCAGCGTCTGCTTCGCTGCCGCTCGCATCCTGCTGGCCGCGGCCCCAACAGCTCCTCCCTGTTTCCGCCACTGGCGGCGGTCGTCGCCGTTGCTCCCAAAGGGAGAGCCAAAATCTGTCCGAACTTCTCCATTCACGCAGGAAACAGGGCGATTCGCGCAGGTTTTCTTGATTTTTTTCCGCAGATGTGGTACATTCAGGGCAGTCAGATGTTCCCTGTTTTTACCATTTGTTTTCACCATTCAAAGGAGGTTTTTGTATGCTATCTTATCGTAAGCTTGCGATGCGTGTTCTGGGTCGGCCTCTCCATACGGGAGGGGGGTAACGATTCACCCCGTCCGGCCTCTCAGCGGGCAGCGGCGTTTATCCTGACCGCCGCAATGCTCACCGCCTTGACCGCCCCGGCTTTTGCCGAGACATGGTACATCGAGGATGGTGACATTACGATTTCGGCGGGCAAGGACGGCAACGACGTCACCCAGAAGGGGGAGACCACCTACGGCGACAAGGACACCGTCATCACAAATCATGACAAGGACAAAGCTTCTTCCAACACCGTGACCATCGAGGCCGAAAATAAGGACGATAAGGTAGAGGTCACGCTCAAGGATGTGAACATCGACGCCAGCAGCGGGAGCGAAGCCGCCGTGAGCGTGACCGGCAAGGGCGATACCAATATCGAGCTGGATGGCGACAACGAGCTGAAGAGCGGCGCTGGCCATGCCGGATTGGAGCACAACAAGACCGACACCAGCGGCGAACTGACGATTCAGGACAAAGATAAGAACGGCAGTCTGGAGGCTGTCGGTGGATTCAAAGGCGCTGGCATCGGCAGCGCTGGCAGCAATGACGCTCAGGTGAAAATCACTGGCGGCAATATCACGGCCACCGGTGAAGATTGGGGTGCAGGCATTGGCAGTGGTTCCGACGGCACCGGCACGGACGGTACGGCTTATGTAGAGATCACCGGCGGCGAGATCAATGCAACCGGCGGTTATTTAGGCGCTGGCATCGGCGGCGGCTGCAACGGCAGCGGCAATGTGACCATCAGCGGCGGCACCATCACTGCCGTAGGCGGTGGTGACGGTGATGACAGTGGTGGCGGCGCGGGCATCGGCGGTGGTTATTATAACGGTGCGACCGTTACGATAACCGGCGACGCTGTTATTAAAAATGCATCCAGCACGAAATACGGTGCAGGCATTGGCGGCGGTTATGGCCACGACGGTGATGTGACGATCTCCGGCAATGCAAAAATTGAAAATGTGACCGGCGGCTACGGTGCGGCAGGCATCGGCGGCGGCGCATTTAGTTCCCCCGATAAAATCGGCAACGGCAACGTGGTCATCAAGGATAATGCCGAAATCGACAATGTGCAGGGCGGCGCCTATGGCGCAGGCATCGGCGGTGGTATTTTTGGTCTCGGCAATGTGACCATCGAGGGCAACACCAAAGTCAGTGTTACCGGAGGCGCAGGCGGCGCGGCCATAGGCGGCGGTGCTGGCGCTAAAAACAGCAGCGATAACAATGGCAATCAAATCACCATCAAGAGCAATGCGAACGGCAGTCCCACCGTCAAAGCGGTCGGCGGCGGTACAGATGAAGAGGAAGAAATCGTTATTGGCGGCGCGGGCATCGGTGCTGGCTGCGAAAGCGATGCAGATGCCGACATCACCCTCGAGGGCAAAGTGACTATCACAGCCATCGCTGGAAAAGACAATGTTGCCATCGGTGCCAACGGCATCGAGCAGGAGTTCACCGGCCTTGCTGAGGGCAGCTCCATCACCCGCTCCGACTCCGAGGGCAACAACATCACCCTCCCCACCGACCCTGTTCCTGCGGTTCCCTCCGCATCGGGCGGCGGCTCTGCGGACGCCTCTGTGCAGGAGTCGGTCTTCCCGGGCCTCGTCGTCACCGACAAGGACGGCCAGCGCATCTCCTACACCAGCATCCGGGGCAACAACGTCCTCTCTATCCGCGTCGGGCGGTTCACGGCCTCCCTCCGGGCCTCGCTGGCCACCCTGCGTCAGCTGCGGGCTGAGGGCATCGACACCATCACCTTCCAGACCATCCTCTGCTCCACCACCCTCTCGGTGGACGAGCTGCTGGCCATGGGCGGCGAGGACGCCGAGGCCGTCCTGACCCACCGGCTCACCGCTTCCAGCCTCACCGTGGGCTGAGGCGCTCTTGTCCCTCGATTCGTTTTGTGCTACACTATGGGCGTAGAAAAATCACACGCAAATCGAGGGAATAGAAACTATGGCTGGCGATCTTCACACCCATTCCACCTGCTCTGACGGCTCTGTGCCCATCCACCGTCTGCCCCTGATGGCAGCGCGGCTGGGCCTGAGCGCTCTGGCCCTCTCGGACCACGACACCATCCTCAGCGCACAGTACGCCTACGACCACCCGGTACAGGACGGCGTGCGGCTCATCCCCGCCGCCGAGCTGACCGGCTACGACTTCCAACGGAGCCACCGCGTCCACATTCTGGCCTTCTGGCCCGACCCCGACAGCCCCGCCCTGCGGCGGCACTGCGACATCATGCGCCAGCGCCGCAACGAGTGCGCCTTGCAGAGCTGCCGGGAAATCGAGGCGCTCTACCCCCAGTTCCGCACCGAACAGGCGCTGGAGTACGCGCAGGACAGCGGCGTCCTCTTCAAGAGCGGCATCATGCAGGCGCTGCAGCAGCTGGGCCTGTGCGACGGCATCTACACCGGGCTGTACCATGAGCTGTTCGGCTGGGAGCCTCGGGGCAGATGCCTCCACTCCCCCGCCTACCCGCCGGTGCGGGAGGTGCTGGCCACAGCCAGAGCCTCCGGGGCGGTGGTGGTGTTCGCCCACCCGACGGTGTACAAGAGTATGCCCCTTGTGCGGGAGCTGGTGGCCGAAGGGGCCATCGACGGCATCGAGGTGGACCATCCCCGCAACAGCCCCGAGGACAGGGCCGAGTGCGCCGCCCTCTGCGCGGCCCACGGCCTCATCGTCACCGGCGGCAGCGACTTCCACGGCGCAAACCACGGCAAGCCCCACCCTGTGGGGGCCTGCGTCACCGCCGACGACCAGATCGCCCGGGTGGAAGCGCTGGCCCGCCAGCGCCGGGGCGGCACACTGTGACTGGGTCACATTGACATTTTCTGCCCTGCGGGTGTATAATACGACTGTCAATCGGCCATAGAGAGAGGATGTATGAATATGAGCAAGTCTTTCAGCTACCCCAACAAGGGCACCTGCTCCAAAGAGACCCACATCGTGCTGAACGATGACCACACCATCGAGTCCATCGAAGTCGTCGGCGGCTGCAACGGCAACCTGAAGGGCATCAGCCGCCTGCTCAAGGGCATGAAGGCGGAGGACGCCATCGCCCGGATGGAGGGCACGACCTGCGGCCCCCGTCCCACCAGCTGCCCCGACCAGATCGCCCAGAACCTCAAGCGCGCTCTGGCGGAGCTGTAAAAACGGTCTTCGCGCCGGAATATCGCTGTACAAGATCGCCGGGAGCTGCCCGACAGCACCCCCGGCGATTTTTGATGCCGCGTTACTTGACTTTGTCAAGTTAATGTGCTATACTGCATTCCATCCTAGATAAGAAAGCAGAAGAAAGCGAGCTGAGCACATGGAGCCTTATACCGTATCCTCCCGCATCCTGACCCTGCACAGAGCCTTCGCCGCTTATACGAGCCAGCGCCTGCAGGAGCTGGGCCTGAACTTCGGGCAGATGTATTTCATCCTCTATGTCGGAAAGCACCCGGACTGCACCCCCTCGGAGCTGACCAAGGAGCTGCATCTGGACTGGGGACACTCCCAGCGCAGCCTTGTCAAGCTGGTCGAGGACGGCTTTCTGACGAGGGAAAAGCTGGGGCGCAGCTACCGTCTACGGCTGACTTCGCAGGGCGAACAGGCCTTTATGGTCTGTCACCGGGTCTTTGCCGACTGGGACGCGGAGGCGCTGAGCGGGCTGACGGCCCCGGAGCGGCAGCAGCTGCTGGCCCTCCTGCAAAAAGCAGCAAAAAAGGAAGCGTGAAACGATGTACGAAACGATTTTAAGCCCCGTTGACTATGGCGGGCTGCGGCTGAAGAACCGCATTCTTTTTGCGCCCACCACCTTCGGCCTGTCGGACGAGGAGACCCTTGCAAAATACCGCGCACTCGCCGAGGGCGGCTGCGCCATGATCATCGTCGGGGATGTCCCGGTGGGCAAAAGCAGGTTTGAGAAGTCGCTCTTCGATGCCAAGGACTTTGCCTTTTATCAGCAGCTCGCAGAGATCGCCCACGCCGCAGACTGCAAGCTCTGCGCCCAGCTCCACCAGAGCGACTCCGACCTGCTGGCGATGCTCAAGTACCTTCCCGCCCTCCTGACGAAGAAGCTCACCCCCGACCAGCTGCGGGAGAAGCTGAACGATGCCGTCGGCCCCTACATCACCAAGCTGCCCAAGCGCAAGCTCCAGAACATCCTCGACGGGTTCGGGAAAGCCGCCCTGCTGGCCAGACAGGCGGGCTTCGACATGGTGCAGGTGCACGGCGACCGGATGTGCGGCAGCTTCAGCTCCGCTCTCTTCAACCATCGCACCGACGAATACGGCGGCAGCGCAGAGAACCGCGCCCGCTTTGCGGTGGAGGCCGTCCGGGCCGTCCGGACGGCTGTCCCGGGGATGCCCATTGATTACAAGCTGGCCGTCCGGCAGGAGGACCCGCACTTTGGCAACGCCGGTGTGGCGGAGGAAGAGCTTTCGGTCTTCGTCCCGCTGCTGGAGCAGGCGGGCGTCACCAGCTTCCATGTGACGCTGGCGAACCACTCGGCTCTGGAGGACACCATCCCCCCGGCCAGTCATCCCTATTTCGGTCAGCCGGGGTGCTTCCTCAAGTTCTGCGACGAGGTGCGGCAGTATACCGCCCTGCCCCTCTGCGGGGTCGGCGGCCTGAACGACCCCGATTTTGTGGAGCAGCAGCTCGCCAGCGGGCGCATCCAGTGCGCCGCCATGAGCCGTCCGCTTCTGGCTGACCCGGACTTGGTAAACAAATTGAAAAACGGGCAGGCGGCACAGATCCACCGCTGTGTCCGCTGCAACAAAAAGTGTCTGGGCGGGCTGATGGCCCATCAGGGCACCCGCTGCATCTACGATGCGCTGCGGGCGAAAGAAGCCTGAGCCGCCCGTACCATCATCATTTCAGAGAGCCAACGGCTCCAAAGGAGAAGCTATGCGTTACGCCATCGTATTCAGCAGCAAAACAGGCAACACGAAATTATTGGCAGACACCCTCCACGACAGTCTGCCGCAGGAAGCCTGCTCTTATTTCGGCGCTCCGGACCCCGCCGCTCTGGACGCCGACACCCTCTATGTGGGCTTCTGGACGGACAAAGGCACCGCCGACGCCGCAATTCTGGAATTTCTGGAACAGCTGCACGGAAAGAAGGTCTTTCTCTTCGGCACAGCGGGCTTCGGCGGCAGCGAGGGCTATTTCAACAAGATCTTAAAGACCGTCCAAAAGTCTCTCGACCGCAGCAATACCCTCATCGGCAGCTTCATGTGTCAGGGCAAGATGCCGCTGTCGGTGCGCCAGCGGTATGAAGCGATGAAGAAGCAGCCCATCCATATGCCGAATCTGGATATGCTGATCGAGAATTTCGACAAGGCCCTCTCCCACCCGGATGCCGACGATCTGGCGCGGCTGAAGCAGGCCGTCCGGTGACAAACAAAGCCCCCTTTCGGAGCGTTCCGAAAGGGGGCTTTGCTGTGTTCCAGAGAAAGCGTTACTTCTCCTCCCGCGGCAGCAGGCAGTTGAGGATGATCGCCACAAAGGCGGCGGGCACGATGCCGCTCTCGCCGCAGATGAGCTGGACGAACTGGGGGGTGTTGGCGAGGATGCTGGCGTTCGCACCCATGCCGTAGCCCACGCCCAGCGCGACGGAAACGATGGTCAGGGTGCGGGGGGTCATCTTCTCCTTGGTGATGAGCTGGATGCCGGACACCACGATGGAGGAGAACATCATGACGGCTGCGCCGCCCAGAACGGCCTGCGGCATGATGGAGATGAGTGCGCCCAGCTTGGGGATGAGGCCGCAGAGCATCAGGAAGATGGCACCGGTGGCCAGTGCGCCACGGTTGACCACCTTGGTCATAGCCACGAGGCCCACGTTCTGACTGAAGGAGGTGTTGGGCAGGACGCCGAAGCAGGCGGCCACGGTGGAGCCGAGGCCGTCGCAGATGATGCCGCCGGACAGCTCCTTATCGGTGGCCTCGCGGCCCATGCCGCCCTCCATGACGCCCGAGATGTCGCCCACCGTCTCCACAGCGGTGACGATGAACATGATGATGACGGGCAGGATGGCGCGGAGGTCAAAGACGATCTTGACGGGCACCAGCTTCGGGATGGCGAACCAGCTGGCCTCGGCGACCTTGTGCCAGTTCAGCACCCATGCCTTGGTGAACTCCACGCCCTCGGCGGTGACGCCGGTGGTGGGCAGGACGAAGCCCATGACGATGGCGGCCAGATAGCCCGCGACGATGCCCACGAGGATGGAGGAGGAGCTGAGGAAGCCCTTCGTCCAGTGCTTGAAGAAGAGGATGACCACCAGCACGAAGAGGGCCAGCAGCAGGTTCTCCACCGAGCCGAAGTCCTTGGCCGCGTTGCCGCCGCCGAAGGAGTTGACGCCCACAGAGATCAGGGACAGACCGATGGACAGCACCACCGTGCCCGTGACCACCGGGGGGAAGAGCTTGCGCAGGGGCTTGAGGAAGACGCCCAGCACGCTCTCGAACAGACCGCCCAGAATGGATGCGCCCATCATGGCGCCGTAGGCCGTGACGCCGCCGCCCATGGTGGCCGCGACGCTGTTGAAGACGCCGAGGAAGCCCGAGCTGGTGCCCATGATGATGGGCACCTTGCCGCCGACCGGGCCAAGGCCGTACAGCTGCACCAGCGTGACGATGCCCGCCACGAACATGGCGTTCTGCAGCAGGCTCACCTGCAGGTCTGCAAACTCACCGCCTGCGATGCCGCAGGCGCTGGTGATGATGAGCAGCGGGGTGAGGTTGCCCACGAACATGGCGAAAACGTGCTGCAGGCCCAGCGGGACGGCGTGGCGCAGCGGCATCTTCGCCTCGAAATCATATGCCGAATTTTCCAGTTCAGCGCTCTTTATCATATCCTAGCTCCTTTGCTTCACTTCCGGGTTTTGTAACAAGCATAGAAAATTATAGCAGACCAGCGGCGGAAACGGTAGATGTTTTCGAAGTTTTTCTTCCTCTTTTCGTCATAAGTCGTACTTCTCCTTCCCGCAAGCCAAAGCCTCTCCCTTTGGGAGAGGTGGCATCGCGCAAGCGATGACGGAGAGGGCAAGCCCGTCTCCCGAGAGCCGCCACACATCGATAAGCAGGTTCTTTGGCAGAGCGATGCTATCGCTGCGCCTGCGCTTCTCTGTCAGCGTCCTTGCCCTCTCAGTCTCGCTCCGCTCGCCAGCTCCCCCAAAGGGGGAGCCTCCCCCTATACCCCCGGCACCAGCAGTCTTTGGGCCTCATCGAGGCGCTCTGTGCCCTCGGGCAGGTCATTGGCGGCGAGCATCTGGCCCGGCGAGACGTGGTAGCGCTTGGCGATGGCGAAAAGCTCCTCCCCCGCCTGCGCGTAGCAGATGCGCAGCGACACCTCGGGGTCGGCGGGGGCCAGCGGGTCGCCCAGCTCCACCCCGCCCACCAGCGGCCATGTCTGCCGCACCAGCACTGCGCCCTCGGCCCGGACGGTGAGGGACACCTCCAGCGCACCGCCCGCGCTGGTGCACTGCACATCCTGCACCGTCAGCCAGCACTCGGGGTAGGCTTGGGCGTCGGGCGGAAGGTCGGCGGGCAGGGGCAGGGCGTAGTCCAGCGCCTTTTCGTAGCACTCGATCTCCCCGAGGGTGTTTTCGGCGAAAGCCGACACCACGGCCCGGGCCGTCAGCGCGGCCCTCCCCTCGCTCCGCGTCAGGCTCACCGGCCCGAAGGAGGCAAAGCAGGCCAGAATGTGCGCGCCCGCATCGGGCAGCGGCCCGGACCCCCGCAGCACCGTCGTCTCGTCCAGCGTACAGAGCAGCCCCTCGGTGGCGATGGTCTGGGGCGTCACCTCGGCGGCGAAGCGGGTGGAAAAGGCGTCGGCCACACATTGGAGCTGGTAGGGGCGCCAGCCGCTCAGCCGGAGCAGGGCGGTGGCCGTCAGGGTGGTGGAGGCGCTGCCGTCCTCGGCGGTCTCCCCCTCGGCGGCGGCAAAGCCCACCGGCGCAAGGGTGCACAGGCACTGGCAGTCCTCGCTCAGCCCCTCCACGTCCACGATCTGATGGAAGGGCAGCTCGGCGGTCTGGCTCAGGAGGGTGGCGTCCCCCTCGGCCCGCCACGCGCAGAGGGCGCGGAGGGTCCCCTTCGCCACAGCCTTGCCCTGCATCCGCTTCAGCTCCCTCACCTCGGCGGTGCCGGTGATGTCGAGGATGGCGGCGGGGGGCTTGGGGAAGGTCAGCGCCCCCTCGATGGTGACGAGCTTTTCGAGGGTGGCGGCCCGCCGCACGCCCCCAAGGGTCGTCAGCTTCTGCTCGATGCCCCCCTCGCTGAGGGCCGTGATGACCTCGGTGGACAGCTGGGCGTGGACGCTCACCACCAGCCCATAGGCCCCCCGCACCTCGATGCGGCGGGAGTTGACGGCCCGGCAGTTGAGGTACTCGGTCTGGCCCTCGACGCAGGCCGTCCACGCGGTGGCCCCGAAGCTGGGCAGCTCGAGGGTCTTGGTGAAGGGCAGCTTCTGCTCGGTCTGGCACAGGCCCGCCCCCTCTTCGCCCTGATAATACACGGTGCAGCGCAGATACCCTTCCAGCGTCAGCCGTCCGGGGGCCAGCTGCTTTTGCAGCACCACCGGCTGCGCGAAGCATTTGACGATGCGCTGCACCGGCGGCAGATAGTCCGAGATGAGAAGTTCGGTCTCAAGGGGCAGCTCTGCCTTGGCCGTGCAGTCCGCACCCGCCGCAGGCAGAACGTCCCGGAACACTTTCAGCTCCATGGTGATGCTCCTTTCCTGTCCTTGCTCTTGGGAAAGTGTATGCGGGCAGGAAGGGCGGTATGACGGAGCTGCACCTCCGAGCCATGCAGGTTATCTGGCGAAGTTTCAAAATATCAGCGTACCAACACCATAAAACGAACTTCGTCAAGGTGGCGAACTTGTGCCCAGCTGGCGAAATAGGTACTTCGCCAATCGGGGGAACTTCGCTACGTTGGCGAACAACTAATATTTAATGATGTATCGTTTAATTTATAGGAACTTCGCCACTTGTTCCACCGCAGTGGAGCCGTATCGTGCAGGTAAAAAGGCTCTCCCCTTGGGAGAGCTGGCGCGAAGCGCCTGAGAGGGCAAGGACGCTGACGGCGAAATAGCTGCGCGGAGATACTATCCCTCTGACAAAGGCCGCTGCATATCACTGTGCCTGCAGCTCTATCGCCATGGGCTTGCCCTCTCCGTCACCTGCGGTGACACCTCTCCCAAAGGGAGAGGCTTTGTCCCCCCTCCCGACTCTTTTCCCCCTCCCGCTCTGCTACCATAGAGAGAGGGGGTGGGGCTTGTGCGGACGGTCATCTATCTGGACGTGCTGCTTTTGGTGAATTTCGTGGTGGGGGCGGCGTTCCTGCTGGCGGCGGGGCTGCTGTGCGGGGCGTGCTGTTCGCCGCTGCGGCTGGTGGGCGGCGCGGGGACGGCGGCGGTGTCGTCGCTGGTCCTTTTGGCCCCCACCGCGCCGTGGCCGCTGGCTCTTACTTATAAAGGTACGACTGCCGCCCTCTGCGTGGCTGCGGCCTACGGCTGGCAGGGCGTGCGGAACACCGCCCGGCTGACGGCATGGTTCATCCTGCTCAACCTGACCCTTACGGGAGCGCTGCTCCTGCCCGGCGCGGCCTGCAACAACCTCAGCTTCTACCTGCCGGTGTCGCCGGGGCTGCTGCTGGCGTCCACGGCGGGGGTCTGCGGCGGGGTGCAGGGGGTGATGCACCTTCTGGGGCGCAGCGGCTCGGCCTGCTTCGAGGCCCGGCTCCGTGTGGCGGGGCAGAGCGTGGAGCTGAAAGCCCTCTGCGACACCGGTTTCCACGTACAGGAGCCGCTTTCGGGCCGGGCCGTGGTGTTGGTGCGGCTGGGGGCGGTGCGTCTGCCCGAGGCGCTGCAAACCTATCTGGAACGCTGCCTCGCGGGCGGCGGGGGAGAGCCGAGGCCGGAATGGGGCGTGCGGTTCGTGCCCTGCCAGACCGTCGCGGGCCACTGTCTGCTGCCCGCCCTGCCCGCTGCGCTTTCCTGCGGCGGCAGGGCGCAGGAGGGCATCTATGCGGCCTTCTGCGATACGCCGCCCCCGCAGGGCGGCTGGACGGCCCTCGTCAGCGCGGAGACGGCGTCGCTGTTGGGAAAATGAAGATACGATGGGAGGAAATCTGCCTGTGTTTCAACGATTTGTAAAGTTTTTGCAGGGCCTTTGGGCCAGACTCAGCTGGACGGGCGGCGCGCACTACCTCAGCGGCGGGCCGGGGCTGCCCCCGCCCCTGACCCCGGAGGAGGAAAAAGCCCTTCTGGCCCGGATGGCCGACGGCGACCCCGCCGCCCGGGATGCGCTGATCACCCACAATCTACGGCTGGTGGTCTACCTTGCCAAGAAGTATGAGGGCAGCGGCGTCCCCTCGGAGGATATGGTGTCCATCGGGACGATCGGCCTTATCAAGGCCGTGAACACCTTCACCCCGGAGCGGAGCATCAAGCTGGCCACCTACGCCAGCCGCTGCATCGGCAACGAGATTCTGATGTACCTGCGCAAAAGCTCCAACCGTCGGCAGGAGGCCAGCATCGACGAGCCGCTGAACATCGACGGCGACGGCAACGAGCTGCTGCTGTCGGACGTGCTGAGCAGCGAGGAAAATCAGGTGGGCCAGCGCCTTGAGCAGGACGCCGAGCGGGCCAGCCTCCGCCGCTCGGTGGAGCAGCTCTCGCCCCGGGAGCGGCAGATCATGGAGCTGCGCTTCGGCCTGCTGGACGGCGTGGAGCGGACCCAGAAGGAGGTGGCCGATGCCATCGGCATCAGCCAGAGCTACATCTCGCGGCTGGAAAAGCGCATCATACGGCAGCTGAGGGAGCAGCTGGGAGAGTAGCCCTCTCAGGCGCTTTGCGCCAGCTCCCCCAAAGGGGGAGCCATTGGCAAGCCGGGTCACTTTCTGCTGACTGCTGGAAGTGCAATTTTGCACAAAAGACCGGGCCTTGCTATAGAGGCCAACAAAATTTGGAATGAATGTTACCCCGCCCCTGCGGCCATACTTCCGGTGAAACTAAGACACCGGAGGCTAGAGAGGATGTACAACAAGGTGGAACTGTGCGGTGTGAACACCGCCGAGCTGCCGATCCTGTCCGAGCAGGAGAAGCGCGACCTGCTCACCCGGGCGCGGGCAGGGGACAAGGCGGCTCGTCAAAGCATGATCGAGGGCAACCTGCGGCTGGTGCTCAGCGTCGTGCAGCGCTTCTCGCAGCGGGGCGAGAACATGGACGACCTCTTTCAGGTGGGGTGCATCGGCCTCATCAAGGCCATCGACAACTTCGACCCGGCCCAGCAGGTGCGGTTCTCCACCTACGGTGTGCCGATGATCATCGGCGAGATACGGCGATTCCTGCGGGACAACAACGCCCTGCGGGTGAGCCGCAGCCTCCGGGACACGGCCTACCGGGCCATGCAGTCCCGCGAGGAGCTGGAAAAGCAGCTGGGCCGTGAGCCGACCGTGGAGGAGATCGCCCAGAAGACCGGCCTGCCCCGCCAAGAGGTGTCGGCGGCGCTGGAATCGGTGGTGGAGCCGTTGAGCCTCGAGGAGCCGGTCTACGCCGACGGCGGGGATGCCGTCTACGTCATCGATCAGGTGCGCGACCCCGACGGTGAGGACAGCTGGATCAGCGGGCTGCAGTTCCGCCAGACTGTGGCGGGCCTCACCCCGCGGGAGAAGCGTATCATGGAGCTGCGGTATCTCAAGGGTAAGACGCAGATGGAGGTGGCGCAGGAGATCGGCATCAGTCAGGCGCAGGTGTCCCGGCTGGAAAAAGGCGCCTTGAACCAATTCCGGGCCGGGCACTGAACACAGCAGCGCCCCTGCTCCGTCCATCCGGCGGCGTGCAGAGGCGCTGCGCTTCTATTTACGGTATTTTCGGCGGGTGGCAGCCCCGCCGCGCAGATGCCGCTCGGCTTTGTTGCGTGCCAACACTGCCCGCACCTGTGCCGACAGCCCCGGGCTGACCCGGACCAGCCGCACCGAAACGTCCTTGTGCACGGTGGACTTGCTGCACCCAAACGCTGCAGCCGCAGCGCGCACGGTGGCCCCCTGCTCCACGATGTATTCTGCCAGCTGTACCGCCCGCTGTTCCGGATCTGCTCTCATACCCCCACGCCCCCTGTATCGTGCTGCTACAGCCTATGCGCCGGGCCGGGCAATTATGTCGGCAAGGGTTGACTTTTGCCGCCCGGCTGCGCTATACTGGACGCGGACATAAAAACAGGGGCGCCGTAAGGCTGAGATCCGCACTGAGCGGAGTACCCTTTACCTGATCCGGGCAATGCCGGCGTAGGGAGGTTGCGGAGCTGTCCGTTCTTTCTCAAACACCCTTGCGCCTGCTTGCAAAAGTGGGCGCATTTTGTTTTTGTGTACTATTTATAAAGAGAAGAGGAATCTCTCCATGTCCAAAACCTATACCAAAACAAGAACTCTGGTGGAGTGCGCCCTGATGATCGCCATCGGAACCGTGCTGTCCAACATCAAGTTCTTCACCCTGCCCAACGGCGGCAGCATTACCCTGCTGAGCATGCTGCCCTTCGTGCTGGTCTCCTTCCGTCACGGGGTCAAGTGGGGCCTGTTCACCGGATTTGTCAACGGCTGCCTGCAGATCCTGCTGGGCGGCGGTCTCTGGGCACCTCCCACCCCGACTTTCCTTGCTTATGCCGGCGAAGTCCTGCTGGATTACATCCTCGCCTTCATGGCGCTCGGCCTGGCAGAGTTCTTTGCCCGCCCCTTCCAGAACCGTGTTGTCGGCGTGGCTGTGGGCACTTTCATGGCTGGCTTCCTGCGGTTCCTGTGCAGCTTCCTGTCCGGCGTGCTGATCTGGGGCAACCTGACGGACGGTCTGCCCGCATGGACCTACAGCCTGACCTACAACGGCAGCTATATGCTGCCGGAGACCCTGCTCACCATGGTGGCTGCTGTGCTGTTGTGCCGTGTGGCACCCCAGATCTTTGACCGCCAGAGCGCAAAGGCCTAAAAAAAGCGTATTTTCGTACATCCTCTGTTCCCCTGCCGGGCCAAAAACCCAGCAGGGGAATTTTGTTGCAAAAATTTCAAAAACCTGTTGACAATCTCCCTCTGGGCTGGTATAATTACACACGTCGTCAGGAGCACAACGCCGAACGACAAGCCAGCATGGGGGATTAGCTCAGCTGGGAGCCCAAGCAGTGCGCTCACGCACCCCCACGACTGAACTTCATAAAACGTTTCTTGTTTGAGTATCTCTTTTCCAGAGGTTTCTACTTCTGGAAAATTATGGGGGATTAGCTCAGCTGGGAGAGCGCTTGCATGGCATGCAAGAGGTCACC